>ERZ791875.1742-NODE-1742-length-13175-cov-7.945884_pt1 | contig 13175 bp, 7 predicted proteins | sample MGYA00510278_ERZ791875 | MGnify/ENA primary metagenome ERZ791875 (study PRJEB30046, sample SAMN00792078) | human gut metagenome | study: EMG produced TPA metagenomics assembly of the A metagenome-wide association study of gut microbiota in type 2...
ACGGCATTTACGGCCGTCGGCACGCACTTCGGGCTTGCGGCCGAAGGCGGTGAACTCCAGCGCCTCCAGTCCCGGGGCGGCCGTAAAGGCGAACCGCGCCCGGGTCGCCGCCTTTTTCCGGGTGTCGAAAGCCAACAGCGCCCGGTCGCCGCGAAACTTCATCCGCAGCGGCGCTTCGGCCAGCGTTTCGGGAGCCACGTCGGCCCCGCCGTCACGCAGCGCGAAACGCGTCGTGCCGAACGAGTCGTAATGGAGCAGTATTTCGTTGACGCCCTTTTTCAGGACGACCTGCGGCGCAGGTTCAGCCCGCTGTCCGTTGACATAGAACCCCGCCGGGAGCATTTCACCCCACTCGGCGGCATACGCCCCATCGCGCGGAGCCTCCACACAGGTATAGAGGTAGTAATCTTTCATCCCCGACGCCTCAGCCCTGCGCACCATGCCGTTGAAAGCCCGCTCGGTGTCACCCAAACGGATAAAGTCGTCGTACATTTCGGCTTTCAGGCCGTGCCAGCCCTGATGGCCGTAGTCCCCCTCGACGCCCCAGCGCCACGAAAACTCATACGGCCGCCATTCGTACCGTACGCCGCCGGCCTCTATTCCCGGCGCCGCGGACGGCAGGTTCGCCAGCACCGTTTCCTCGCCAACCGAAGCGGGCACCGCCCCCAGCAGCAGGAATTTCTCCCCGAACGCGAACCGCCGGCGGCCTTTCCGCTCCCCGTCGCCGAGCCGCTCGTACTCCGCATCGTAAATGTATGCGCCGAGCTTTTCGTCCGTCGCCGGCCAGTGGTAATCGCCGAAACGGTTGTCGAGCAGCGGTTCGAGCCGGAACTTCCACTCCCCGTCGAGGGCAATCTGCACGGCGGCAGGCTTCGCGGCAGGTTCCGCGCAGAACTCCGGCTCGGCAGCGGGATCGAACACAATCAACTGCATGTCGGTGCTTTCCAGCGGCATGGCGACCTGCGTCCCGGCCTCGTCCTGCGAAACCACGCGCAGCGGCCGTTTTTGGCCCGTCCACGGATTCCACAGCTCGGCGGCACCCCGGGCGCGGAAACGGCACGTCACGCCGCGGTCCACGTTGTAGACCGCATAAAGGTCGCGCCCGGCAATGCGGCGGTGCATCACATAGGGGGTTTGCCCCTTCGTCCGGGGGCCGAGCACCGTGAAATCGCGCTGCGTATTGCAGTCGATAAGCGACACGACCTGCGCAGGCCCGTCGACACGGAAAACCCGGACGTGCCCGCCGCCGAAGATGTCGGCGACCAGCTCCGTCAGCTCGCGTCCGTTGCGACCCTCCAGTTCGGAAGCCTCGGGCAGCGGGCCGATGTTGACCACCATGCCGCCGCCGCGGACGAAGTCGCGCAGTTTCACGAGCGACGCGTGGCGGATCGCTTGCATGGCGGGCACCACGACCACGCCGAACGACTCCCCAGCCACATGCAGCCGCCCGCCGCGCACTTCGGCGCGGGCGAGCGACTCGTAATCCATGAAGTCGAAGTCGATGCCGTCGCGGTAAATCGCTTCGCCGGCGGCGAATGCAGCCTCCACGGCCTCATTGCCGTATCCGGCCACCACGGGCTCCACGGGATAGAGCACCGCCACGTCGGCGACGTGGTGCCCTTGCGAAAGGATATAGCTCAACCGCTCGGTGCACTCCAGCAATTCGTCCATCTCGTCCCAGTAGGGCTCGTGGAAATGGTTGCACGGCGCTGCCCACTCCCACCAGCCGCCCATAGTCGTATAATAGAGCCCGTGCAGGCTCAACAGGTTCTGGCCCATGGCATAATTGGCGAAAATCGCGTCGGTGAGCTGCGCCGAGTTGGTCGACCACCCGCTGCTGTGGAAACCCTCGAGCCAGACGCGCTGGCGCTCGTAGAGATGCGAGATAGACGAGGCGACCTTGTTTTTGATGATGTCTTTCTGCAGCATCGGCTGGTCGCAGCCCGGCGCCTGGTTCCAGCGCTGGGTGCGGAAATAATCGCCGAATTCGCTCACGTCACGGCCGCGGCCGCCGTGGTCGCAGCCGAAGAGCAGGCCGCGCTGCTGGTGCCATTCGTAAATCGGGATGAAAAAGTTCTCTTCGCTCAACGCCACGCGCACGTCGTTGTAGTCCAGCCGTATCTTGGCCGAGATGTCGCCCAAGTCGATGAACAGCGCGTCGATTTGCGGCAGGATGTCGTATCCCTTGCGGCGCATGAACTCATCGCGGAAGATGCCGTTCCAGATATTGCCCTGTAGGTTGAAACTCAACTCGTCGGAAAAGAAGAAGTTGAGCCCCGTTTCCGCTTTTCCGGGGAAGCGGTCTTCGAAACGCTGGAAGAAATGCCGCACGTAACTGCGCCCCGCCTGCGGATGCATCGGGTCGAGCGACGGCAGTCGGCGTTCGGCCCTGACCTCCGTCACCAGCGCCCGCGGCCACGGGTTCTGCCACTCGACGCCGTCCGGCCCGACCTCGGGCAGCAGGTCGGCCGACTCCCCGGCGATCCGGCCCCCTTCGTCCAGCCGATAGGCTTTCAGCGACAGCGGCTTCTGCATATAGCTGCGCGCGAAACGCTCCCCGCGCCCGAGTTCCGTCCGGTCGAAATGCAACTCCGAACCGTTGAGTCCGGGGTCTTCGGCCAGCATCTGATCGACGTACGAGCCCTGTCCTGCGCCCAGCGTGTAGTCGCTCAAACTGACGGTCATGCCGTGCCGGCCGGCCTCCTCCATGAACCAGCCGAAGAGTTCCCACCACGCCGGGGTGAAAAGTTCGGGCTGCGACCGGAACGTCCGCCCGTAGGTGATGCCGCCCGTGTCCGTGTGGCAATAGTTGACCTGCAGACTGCTGATTCGTTTTTCGGCCAGCATGTCCAGCTGCCATTTGATATGTTCGCGCGTGAGCGTGTCGCCTATCCACCAGTAGAAAGGCACTTCGCCGTAGCCCGCCGGCGGGGTGCGGAAGCCTTTTTCGAGCTCTACCGACTGCGACCGGTCGGGATAGCCCGGGGGCAGCAGGCGCGGCTGCTGCGCGCAGGTCATGCCGGCGGCAATCAGTGCCAGCAGGGGAAGCAGTATTCGTTTCATCATCCTATGGGTTTTAGCAGGTTGTACACCGGGCTCGGGGAACCCGGTATCGCAAACATACAAAATTAACAACATAAATCAGCCGGGCCCACACAATAAAAATACAACGCCAACGTTTATAGTATGTATTAACGATTGTTTTTCAGTCACATAATCGCACAGGGAAATTACCGCGCAGGCTGATGCGAATATCGACCGCGCCTCCCGAAACCGTATCAAAATTAAAACTTCCCGAACCAAAATTATACACAGGCACCGATACGCAGCGTTGATCGGGCATTAACCGCAGCGATTCACCGCCGATTACCAATCCTCCTGTTCCGGGATATTCGACCAGCCCCGGGCAGAGCCGCCCCAGGCGGCTGCCGCGGCAACGCAGGATTCTTCCTGCCGCGCCTCCGGCACAGAGGGCGCACTTCCGCACTTCCGACTTTCCGACCTTACCATCCACCGTCCTTACGAAGTTTACCGTAAACGCCCGTCCGGAGGCGTGCCGCGGCGGTGCAAAAATGGAAAAAAGACCGTTCAGAGCACGATACGGGCCGTTCCCGGCAGGCGCTTTTCAAAAAACCGCCCCCACAAACCATTCAGGGTCAGCCGCATATCGGCAAGCAGATAAGTTAACATAATATTCACACATACCGCCTCGTTAGATAGGCGAAGAATCAGAAGTTGAAACATTAATTTTTATGACGACGCAACATGCAAATAAAAATTTCGAAAACGCTCGAAGGGCTCATTGCCCGCGCGGCGTTTAATACGACCAAGGCAGGCATAGACCACTCGCTCAAGGATTTTCTCGCACTGGAAATGTTCCGTGAGGAGGGCTCGCTCGCCTACCAGCTTTTATCCTCCCGACTCAAGGACTGGGAACTCTACCAGGTGCGGCTGCGCATCGAACGCGAGGTACTGTCCGACAAACAGCGCGACAAACTGGGCCCCGAAGAGTTTTACCGGGCGTTCACCGACGAGCTGTGCGCCGTTTCGGGCGCCGTGCGGAGCGTATCAACGGCCCATGCGCTGCGGGCCATCGTCGGCGACCGTTCGACGGCCACTTCGCGCGTACTCGAAATGTACGGCGTCACGCCCGACATCGTATCCGAAGACCTCCGGAAATTCGCCGTGGGCGACGACTTCCGCACCGAGATACAGGTGCACATGCTCGACTTCAGCGAGGAGAACAAGCCCGAGGAGAAAAGCACGTCGCACCTGCTCGACAAATTCGGCGTGAACCTCACGCGCATGGCCCGCGAGGGCCGGATCGACCCCGTGGTGGGCCGTGAGCAGGAGATCGAGCGCGTCGTGCAGATACTCTCGCGCCGCAAGAAAAACAACCCGATCCTCATCGGCGAGGCCGGCGTAGGCAAAAGCGCCATCGTCGAGGGGCTGGCGCTGCGCATCGCGCGCGGCGAGGTACCCTACACCATCGCCGACAAGACGCTCTTCTCGCTCGACGTTTCGTCGCTGGTGGCGGGCACCAAGTTCCGCGGCGAGTTCGAGGAGCGCATGCAGCAACTGCTCGACGAACTGCGCAAAGCCAAGGATACGATTATATTCATCGACGAGATACACACCATCGTGGGCGCCGGCTCGACGCAGGGCAGCCTCGACACGGCCAACATCCTCAAACCGGCGTTGGCGCGCGGCGAGCTGCAGACCATCGGCGCCACCACGCTCGACGAATACCGCGAAAACATCGAGAGCGACTCGGCCCTCGAACGCCGTTTCCAGAAAGTCGTCGTGGAACCCACGACGCCCGAGCAGACGCTCCAGATTCTGCACAACATCGCGCCCCACTACGAGCGCCACCACAAGGTGCGCTACACCGAGCAGGCGCTGCAGGCCTGCGTGGAACTCACCGGACGCTACATCACCGACCGTTTCTTCCCCGACAAGGCGATCGACGTGCTGGACGAAGCGGGCTCGCGCGTACACCTGCAGTCGGCCCGCGAACCGGCCGAACTGCGCGAAATGGAAACCGCCCTCGGCCAGGTGCAGCGCGAACGCCGCGAAGCGGTCGAGGCGCTGGTCTACGAGAAAGCCGCCTCGGCGCGCCTGCGCGAAATCGCACTCCGCTCGAAACTGGGCGAAAGCCGCGCCGAATGGCAGCGGTCGCTCGAAACGAACCCCGTGGAAATCACGGCCGAACACATCCAGCAGGTCATCACCGCAATGACGGGCATCCCCGCCGAGCGGATTTCGGACGGCGAGATGACGCGCCTGCAAACCCTGTACGACCACCTCGCACAGCGCGTCGTGGGACAGCAGGAGGCCGTGGAGAAAATCTCCCGCACGATCCGCCGCTCGCGCGCCGGGCTCAAGGACGAGAACCGTCCCATCGGCGTATTCCTCTTCGTGGGGCCCACGGGCGTGGGCAAGACGCTGCTGGCGAAGGAGGTGTCCAAATGGCTCTTCGACGAGCAGCGGGGGCTGATTCGCATCGACATGAGCGAATACGCCGAGAAACACAACGTGGCGCGCCTGATCGGCTCGCCTCCGGGATACGTCGGCTACGGCGAAGGCGGCCAGCTTACCGAGGCCGTACGCCGCCAGCCCTACGCCGTGGTGCTGTTCGACGAAATCGAAAAGGCACACCCCGAGGTATTCAACTCGATGCTGCAGATTTTCGACGAGGGGCACCTCACCGACGGTTCGGGCCGCAAGGTGGACTTCCGCAATACGATCATCATCATGACCTCGAACGTCGGGTCGCGCACCGTGGTGCAGAAATCGGTACAGGTCGGATACAGCACCGTATCGAAGAGCGCAACGGCTACCGCCACCCCCAAATGCGAATACCGCAAGGCACTCGAGGAGACCTTCGCGCCCGAGTTCCTGAACCGCATCGACGACATCGTAATGTTCCGCACGCTGGAGATTGCCGACGTCGAGCGCATCATCGAACTGGAACTGCGCGGACTGTTCGAACGCACGCGCAGGCTGGGGTACAAGGTGAAGATTACCGACGGTGCCAAACGCCGCCTGGCGGCCATGGGCTACGAGTCGCGCTACGGCGTCCGCTCGCTCAAGCGCACGCTGATGGACAACGTCGAGGAACCGCTTTCGACGCTCATCATCGACGGTAAACTCCACGAGGGCGACACGGTGGTCGTCGAATCGGACAAGTCGCACGGCGTAAAAATCCGCGTGGCGTAACGGGCGGAGCCGCCCGCAAAGCAGGGGCCGGGATATATCCCGGCCCCTTTTTCATACCCGTGCGACCATTTTTTCCACAAAAACAACGTCCGTTTTTGCATTTATTCCTATATTTGCACGAATTCTTCACCTGCGTTTTAACAAGTCGATATGCGTCCGTTCTTCCTGCGTACTTTGCCCGGGCTGCTGCTTCTGGCATTATATACCCCGATTCCTGCTCCGGCTGCCTCCGGCACAGCCGACAGCCTGCTCAACCTGCTGCCGCAAAGCTCCGATGCCGCCGCGCGGCACCAAATATACGTCCGGCTGGCCGACATGCATGCGGACAGCCTCGCACTCGCCGCCACCTACTGGGAAAAGGCGCTCGGCGAAGCCCACCGGGCCAGCGACACCTACGGATGCAAAGACGCGCTGGACATCCTCGTCCGTAAATTCGCAGGCCGGGACACACTTCGCACGCAGCGCTTCATCCGGCAGGCGGACAGCCTGCTGCCCGGACGCGAACACGCCCTCTTCCGCGCATCGCTCCGCGCCTACTGCATCTGGAAGCAGATGAGCAGCAACAACTCGATTGAAACGGTGGCCCGCGAGCTGACAAAACTCAAGCAGAGGAGCGGGGACGGTCTCACGCCCGAAGATCAAATCGAGTGGGAGTTCCTGACGGGCCTCTCCACCGACTTCTGCTCGATGGCCGCCGAAGCATACGACAACATCCATGCGGCAATCCCCTACGTGGAACAGGCCCTGCAGAAACTCGGAAAATATCCGCAGGAACAGCGGCTCCACTTCGAAAAACTCTGCCACGACGAACTCAGCGACCTCTACATGCTCACCCACGACAAACGTGCCGCCGCCGAGATTGAAAAATGCATCGCCCTGCATCGCAAATGGCTGGCCATGGACAAGCGTTTCGACCGCCCCGACCGCGATACGACGACTTACCTGATGCACGCTTACGCGAAAATGGTTTTCCTGCGCGACCTCATCAGCAAGGAGAAAGCGACCGAATATTACGAGAAATGCATGCGGCTGGCGCGTGCAAAGGGCGATTTGGGGGAAATTTACAGCACCAGCGCCCGCTATTACCAGCACATGGGCGACAAGCAGCGGGCCGTGGCCTATATCGATTCGGCCATCGCCAACTACAAACTAACCGGCCAAAAGGTCGACCTTGCCCCCATTTATGCCACGCAGTCCTACCTGTACGAAGAGATGGGGGACTATAAGAACGCCCTCGGGGCCGTGCGCAACGCCAATCTGCACCGGTTCGACAACCGCATAGAAAAGGCGCAGAGCAACCTGGCCGAAATGCAGGCGCTGTTCAACGTCAACCAGCTCGAACTGGAAAAGACCCAGCTTGACAACCGCAACAAATTCGTCATGCTCGTCACCGGCGGCATCGTCCTGCTGCTGCTCGTCGGGTGGAGCACTTACCAGCACATCATGGTCAGACGGCTGAAACAAACCAGACGGCAGCTGCTTGCCGCCAACGAAGAGGTGTCACGCCAGAGCCGCCGGGCCATGGAGAGCGAAAAAATGAAGACAGCCTTCATCAACTCAATCTGCCACGAAATCCGCACGCCGCTGAACGCCATCAGCGGATTCTCCGAATTGCTGCTCGAAGAGGGCCACGACGAACAGGCCCGCAGCGGATTCCGCAAAGAAATCTGGGCGAACACGACGGCCCTGACCCGGCAGCTGGAGAACATGCTGGAGCTTTCGAAACTCGTCAGCACCGAGGAGCCCCTCCCGTGCGTGGAAACCGACGTCTGCGCGCTTTGCCGTGAACGGCTGCTGCTGCAGAAAGGGCTGTCGGACAACCCCTCCGTAGCATATATAATGGACGACAAAGGGGGGGGGTGCACCGTCCCGACCAATCCGTTCTACCTGACGCGCGTCATCGACAACCTGCTGCAGAACGCCGCCAAATTCACCGCCGCAGGCAGCATCACACTCGCCTGCCGGAACGACGAGCGGCAACGCACGCTCCACATCAGCGTCAGCGACACGGGCATCGGCATTCCGCCCGAGAAGCAGGAGTGGGTCTTCGACCGCTTCACCAAGGTCGATCCGTTCAAACCCGGCTCGGGCATCGGGCTCTACCTGTGCCGCCTGATTGTCACCCGGCTCGGAGGTGAAATCCGCATCTGCCCCGAATACAGCGAAGGCTGCTGCATCCTGATCACCCTTCCGTACTGATCCGCCGCCGGACGCCTTCCGGGCCGGTTTTTCGCGCCGGAACGGGCCGGCGGATTGCAATCCGGATAGAAATACCTATCTTTGCACCCTAAATCCGGATTTCAGATGTACAGTTTCTCGAAATACAAAGAGCAGTATAAATCCAACCTGCTGCTGGCGCTGCCCGTCGTGCTGACGCAGGTGGGCCAGATACTCACGCAGGTCGCCGACAACCTGATGGTCGGCCGCTACGGCGGCGACGACCCCATACCGCTGGCTGCCGTATCGTTCGGCGGCGCGGTATTCTTCATCCTCTTCATCGCCGCCATCGGCATCGCGCTGGGCATGACGCCCCTCGTGGGCGAACTTTACGCGCAGGGCGACCGCGAGAAATCGGCCGGGCTGCTGCAGAACGGCATCCTGTTCTACGGGCTGCTCGGCATCGCGATGGCCCTCATACAGTACGCGGTCATTCCGCTCATGTACCGGCTCGGCCAGCCCGTCGAGGTCGTCGACATGGCCATCCCGTACTATAAAATGCTGGTATTCAGCATGCCGTTCGTCATGCTCTTCTTCGCCTTCAAACAGTTCCTCGAGGGCGTGGGCAACACCAAGGTCGAGATGGTCGTGACGATTATCGCCAACGTGGCGAACATCGGCTTCAACGCGGTCTTCATCTACGGCCGTTTCGGGCTTCCCGAAATGGGTGCCGCGGGCGCGGGACTGGGCACGCTGCTTTCGCGCATCATCGCCCCCATCTTGATGATCGGCTACTTCTACAACCGCCACAAATACCGCGCATACCTCGACGGGTTCTCGCCCCGCAACTATTCGTGGGCGACGGTGAAGAGCCTGCTGCACATGGGGCTTCCCATCTCGCTGCAGATGTTCCTCGAAGCCTCGGCGTTCGTCGGCACGGGCATCATGATGGGCTGGTTCGGCCAGATGGCCAAAGTCGCCATCAGCGCCAACCAGATCTCCACGACCATCGGAAACTGCGCGTTCATGATCGTCATGTCGATCGGCGCCGCCACCACCATCCGCGTGTCGCACTGCTACGGCGCGCGCAATATCGGCGAACTTTCGCTGGCGGCCAAAGCCTCCTACCACCTCGTGCTGGCGTGGAACGCCTGCGCCGCACTGTTTTTCATCACCCTGCGCAACGTCATCCCGACGTTCTTCACCACCAACCCCGAAGTGATCGCCATCGCGTCGCAGCTGCTGGTTTTCGCCGCGCTGTACCAGCTCTCGGACGGCATCCAGAACGTGTCGGTAGGCATCCTGCGCGGCATACAGGATGTGAAAATCATCATGCCTATCGCCCTGGTTTCTTACTGGCTGCTGAACCTGCCGGTGGGTTACCTGCTGGGCTTCACGCTCGGCATGGGCCCCTCGGGGCTCTACCTGGGTTTCTCGTTCGGCCTGTCTGCCGCGGCCGTGATGATGATCCTCCGCATCCGGCGCAGCATCCGCAGGCTCCGCACAGCCTGTTGACGGCAGTTTTGAACCAGTCCGGTGCACGTTAAAAAAATTTTCGTATCTTTACGCAAATTATACCCACCAATGGATACAGAGAACCAACATACGAAAGAATTTAAACCCGAAATAGGCCGCGGCTGCTCGTTCTGCGACTGCGGCACGGAATGCGAGGCCAAACTCTGCGACGGATGCTTCAAGCTCCACGAAACGGCATGGCTCGAGGAGTATCCCCAGAATGTCCCGACCGACATCGTCGAGGTGCGCTTCAAGAACACGCGCCGCTCGTTCTTCCAGAACGCCAACAACCTGCCGCTCAAGCGGGGCGACATCGTGGCGGTCGAGGCTTCGCCCGGCCACGACATCGGCGTCATTTCGCTCACGGGCGACCTGGTGGCCCGCCAGATGCGGCGCACGGGATTCAACCCGTTCAACGGGGAGTTCAAAAAAGTCTACCGCAAGGCCAAACCCTACGACATCGAAAAGTGGCAGGAGGCCATCGCCCTCGAACACGAAACGATGATCGCCTCGCGCCAGATTGCGGCCGACATGGGCCTCAACATGAAAATCGGCGACGTGGAATACCAGGGCGACAAGACCAAGGCCATCTTCTACTATATCGCCGACGAGCGCGTCGATTTCCGCGAGCTGATCAAGGTTTTCGCCGAGCAGTTCCACATCCGCATCGAGATGAAGCAAATCGGCGCCCGCCAGGAGGCCGGACGCATCGGCGGACTGGGCGCCTGCGGCCGCGAGTTGTGCTGCGCCTCGTGGATGTCGAGTTTCTCGAGCGTCACGACAGGTGCCGCCCGCGTGCAGGAGATTTCGCTCAACCCCCAGAAGCTGGCCGGGCAGTGCTCGAAACTCAAGTGCTGCATGATGTACGAATACGACACCTACGTCGACGCCCGCAAGGAGTTCCCGCGCCTGCGGGAGCCGCTTCAGGCCATGGACGGCGAATATTTTCTGGTCAAGAGCGACATTCTGGCCGGTACGATGACCTTCTCGTCGAGCAAGGATTCGATGGTCAATGTCACGACGCTGCCCCTGTCGCGCGTCCGGGAGATCGTCGCCTTGAACCGCGCGGGCAAGAAAGTCGAGCAGTTGCAGCACGCCGACGACATCCGTCCCGTGACAGAGGAGCCGACCTACCGCTCGGAGGAGGACAGCATCACCCGCTTCGACTCGGCCAAACGGCGCAGCAAGCGCGGCCGCAACCGCGGCAAGCAGAACGGCCAGGAACCCCAGGAGGCCGGACAGGAACGCAAACAGGCGCAGCCGGGACAGCAAGCCCAGCAGGGCCATCAGGAGCGCCGTCCGCGCCGCAACGACCGTCCCCGGGGCGGCGAAGGCCGAAACAACGGCAACGGCGAGCGCCGCAACGGCAACAACGAACGCAACGACGGCGCTGCCCGCAACAACGGAGCGGCCGACAACGGCGCAGGCAATGGAAATGGAAATGGCAATGGCAACGGCGAACACCGCGAGGGCGGCAACAAGCGCAACCGCAACCGCCGCCGGCCGAACGGCGCAGAACGCCGCGAGGGCAGCAACAACGGAGGCAACAACAACGAAAGCAGCGGAAACAATAACGGAGGGCAGAACGAATAGACGGTGAAACGGGCAGTACGTGACATAACGGCACGCCGAACCGTCGCCGGCCCGCTCCCTCAGGCGCACGACCGGGCGGATTCCGCACCGGCGACACCCCGGGGCGCCAAGGTGTTTCAGAACGTACGGCGCACCGCTGTAGCAGCTGCGGCGCTGCTCGCAGGAGGCTGCCTGTCGCCGCACCAATCGGCAGTGGCCGACGTCGACGCCGCGGCATGGAACCGGGCGGCAGTGCTCACGCTCACCAACAGCGACACCACCACGCTGCGCGATTTGGAACTGTTCCTTCGCTGCAACGACCTCTTTACGGAGGATTCGCTGACGGTGCGGATTACGGTGCTTACACCCGACTCGCTGCGCCATGAAGAGCCGTTCCTGCTGGTCATTCCCCCCGCACACACACCGGCCGCGCTCTCCCGCGAGGCCGATGTCGCCTACCGCCGCCGTGTCCGCTTCGCCCGCACGGGCGACTACCGCATAAAAATCACCCCCGGCCGTCCCGTAAAAGGGGTCGAGGCCGTCGGCATCAATATCGTAAAAAGCCAATAAGATACAATGGGCAAGGACAAGCTCCGCAGGTTCCGCGAAAACCTGACTTTCGACTGTTTCGTACAACCCGAATTCGACGAGGTATTCCGCTGCGACCACCCGCTCAAAGGGCGCTGGCGCAGTGACTTTTTCCACAACGACAACCCGATTGTGCTGGAGTTGGGCTGCGGCAAGGGCGAATATACCGTGGCGCTGGCCGAACGCGACCCGTCACGCAACTTCATCGGCATCGACATCAAGGGGGCCCGCATGTGGCGCGGGGCCAAAACCGCCACGGAACGCGGAATGAGCAACGTGGGTTTCCTGCGCACGCGCATCGAGTTCATCGGCGGGCTGTTCGCCGAAGGCGAGGTCGACGAAATCTGGATTACGTTCCCCGACCCGCAGCTCAAGAGCCGCCGGGCCAAGAAGCGCCTCACCTCGCCGCTTTTCCTCGAACACTACGGCCGCCTGTTACGGCCCCACGGGCACATCAACCTCAAGACCGACTCGAAACACCTGTTCGGCTACACGAACGAGGTCATACGCCGCTTCGGGCTTCCGTGCGAGGTTTCGAACGCCGACATCTACGGCTCGGGCTATGCCGACGAGGTGCTGTCGGTCAAGACCGCCTATGAAAAGCGGTTCCTCGAACTGGGGCTCCCCATCACCTACACCCGCTTCTCCCTCGCCGGCCGCCGCGATTTCCCGTGGTTCGACTGGGAGGAGGACGAGAAGCTCGAAAAGGACAACGAACAGGAGCGCCGGGGCTGACCGGACGGCAAACAGGCCGGCAAAGCGGCTGCCGCGGGCAGTTTGCACCGGCCACACCCCTCGTACCACATCCGGTGAAAACGGCGCGGCGATTTCGTCCGCCGTTTCGCTTTCCCGGCACAACAATTTCACCCGTTGTTTCGCGCCCCGGACAGGCAGTTTCACCCGTTGTTTCGCCCCCGGCACAGGCGTTTCACCCCCGTTCATCGTTACGACAGCACCCGGCAATACCCCGCTCCGGCGGGGCTTTTCACTCTCCGCCGAGAATCCGCTTCGGCCGCCCCGTTTTCCGGCACCCGCTTTTTCACGCCGGCCGTACAACCTCACCCAAACACCCCCTCCGTCGCCATCCCGGGTGTCCGGCAGGCAACGCTTCACCTCCATGTCGC
>ERZ791875.1744-NODE-1744-length-13165-cov-7.827994_pt1 | contig 13165 bp, 9 predicted proteins | sample MGYA00510278_ERZ791875 | MGnify/ENA primary metagenome ERZ791875 (study PRJEB30046, sample SAMN00792078) | human gut metagenome | study: EMG produced TPA metagenomics assembly of the A metagenome-wide association study of gut microbiota in type 2...
GTAGCATTTTGTCCTTGGAGAGGGACCCTAATAACTACTACTTTATAATACGAGGCAGGTATTCCATGAAGCGCCTGATAGCAGGATTTTTAAGTGTATGTGTAGCGGTATCGTTGCTGATGACCGGCTGCTCGTCGGGCGGCACGGATAATACTGCGCAGACAGATGGCCCGGTTACCATCACGATCTGGCACGACAAAGAAGATGAAGTCGCGCAGGCGTTGCAGACAGAGTTGGATACGCTTGCCCCGGATATCGTGGTAAAACTGGAAAAGAAAGACGGTCTGACCGATTCGCTGAAGATGGTCGGTAATGACCCGAATTCTGCCCCTGATATGTACTTCTTTGCCCACGATAAAATTGGCGTTTACGCTGAAATGGGTATCCTCGCACCGATAACAGATTTCATCGACAAGAGTACGTTGGATCAGTACATTCCGATGACGATTGAGGCTGCTACCTACAAAGGGGAGGTGTACCAGCTTCCACTTTATTTTGAGACGCTGCTCTATATGTACAACAGGCGTTATATGAGTGATGATGAAGTGCCTTCGACCACAGAAGAACTGTATAAATATATGCAGGAAAACACGAAAGGCGGACATTACGGCTTCGTGGAACAGCACAGCACGGCGTACTATGCTGCAGGCTGGCTCCATGCATTTGGCGGTTACATTCTGAACGAAAATGGCGAACCCGGCCTCGATGATGAGAACACCATCAAGGCGCTGGAATACCACAAGAAATTCGTGGAGCTTATGCCCACCGAGGGTGAGTATTCTACCGTGAATACGCTGTTCCGCGAAGGCAAAGCGCACTCCACCATCGGTGGTCCCTGGCTGGTTCCTACGGCGCGCGAGAGCGGTATTGACCTTGGCATTGCACCGATGCCTACTGTAGATGAGACAGGCAACAAAATTGCACCGTATTCCGGTGTGCAGGGTATCCATGTCTTGAAAGTTGCAGCTGAGCGCAAGCACGATGCCATTGTAAAGGTCTTGCAGGTTCTGACAAATGATTCCGTTGGCATTGCGATGGCGAAAGCGAGCGGTTGCGCCCCTGCAAAGCAGAGTTGCTATGATGACCCGGTTATCAGCGGTGACGACATGGTTATGGCTATGTACGATACGGCGCAGGATGCGGTTCCCATGCCGAACGTTCCCGAAATGGACGTTATGTGGACGGTTACGGAAAATCTGCTTGTGGATGTAAACATGAGTGGAAAAGACGTCCGAAGCAGCGCACAGGCCGCCCAGCAGCAGGCAGAGAGCCTTATCAAACAGATGCAGTGATGCGGAAAGGCCGCACTATGAAGAAAAATAAAAAAGAAACGTTTTGGGCCTATTTGTGCAGCGCCCCCTCGTTGCTTTTGATTTTGCTGATCGTTGTATTCCCAATTCTGTACACGGCGTACATCTCCTTTACAAACATGAATGTTTACCATTGGTTCAACTTCTCGTTTGTAGGGCTGAAGAATTATAAAGATGCGCTGTTTGTTTTTGATTCCGGCTTTTTGGCGGCACTGCTTCGGACCATCCTGTGGACTGTGCTGAATATGGTGCTGCAGCTTGTGATTGCCTTTGTGCTGGCCAGTCTTTTGAACATACAGGATTTTAAGGGCAGGCGGGTCTACAAGACATTGCTTATGATTCCTTGGGCCATGCCGGGCTATGTGTCGATCCTGCTCTGGAAAACCGGCATCTTCAATTCGCAGTTCGGCTTGCTGAACCAGTGGATGCAGAAGCTGGGGCTGGCGACAGTGCGCTGGCTGGCAAACGATGTCTCGGCATTTCTCTGCTGCACGGTTGTCAACCTTTGGCTGGCGCTGCCGTTTATGATTATGATTATGGATGGTGCTTTGCAGGCGGTGGATCATAGCTGCTACGAGAGTGCAATTCTCGATGGTGCAAACTGGTTCCAGCGAGCGTACTTTATTACGATTCCCGCAATCCGCCCGATTATTGCTCCGTCGGTGCTGATTACCGTGTTTACAACCTTTAAGCAATTCGATGTGGTATACCTGCTGACACAGCAGGCGGGTGCGAAAACCGGTGCCAATATCCACACGATCCTGACCTATGCCTACGAGAACGCCTTTATCACAAACAATTACGGATACAGCTCTGCGGTCTCCATTTTGATTTTTGCTATTTTGATTCTGTTCTCGATGGTGACCAGCCGGAAAGCAAAGGAGGGGTAACAGATGACGCGGCATCAAAAGCGTATGCTCAAGCAGGCAGCCAAGCAGATTTGTCTGCACATTTTGTTCATCGTGATTTGTTTCGTCACGCTGATCCCGATTTTGTATGCACTGTCGGTTTCTTTGAATGCCGACAACAGCCTTGTGAGCTCGGACTTCCGTTTTATCCCGAAAAACTTCACGCTGCGGAATTATGTTGCGGTCTTTACCGAAGAACCTGTCATGCTGTGGTTTAAAAACAGTATGACGCTGGCGGTAGTCACCGTTGTTATTTCGCTGGCAGCAGCAATTCCGGCTGCCTATGCGTTTTCCCGTATGCGCTTTAAGGGGCGCAAGCCGATTCTGAAGCAGCTGGTTCTGCTGTACTCTTTCCCATCTGTCCTTTCCATGTTTGCGATTTATACACTGCTGCGCCCGCTGGGACTGATCAATAGCAAAGTTGGCTTGATTCTGATTTATACCGGAACGATGGCTGAGTTTGGACTGTTGAACATGAAAGGATACTTTGATACGATACCGCGCGAAATCGAGGAAGCGGCGGAAATTGATGGTGCAAGCGGCATTCAGCTTGTCACGCGCATTGTTCTTCCGCTGGCGCGCCCCAGCATTTTGGTTACGGCGGTTATGATCTTGATTTATGTCTGGAATGAATATCTCTTTGCAACGACCTTTATGACAGGTGCCGAGAATTATACACTGGCAGCCGGATTGTACTCTTTGCAGGCAACAGAAATGAGCGGAAGCTGGCCCGTTTTTGCAGCAGCCTCGCTGGTAGTCAGCCTGCCGATTCTGATTGTGTTCTTTGCCGTACAGCGTCATATGACCTCCGGCTTGACTGCCGGTGGTGTCAAAGGTTGATTGCCCCAAACAGGGAGATGACACAATGAATTTTGAAGCCATCCAACACATCCCGATGTCACAGCAGGCACATGGGATTGACCCAAACCATGTCGTGTTCCGGCTGCGCGCCGGGTGCGATGATCTAAAGCACTGCACGCTGTTTTATGCAGATCGAGCCTGCCGCCTGACACCGGTTATTTTCTCGTCTGTAGAGATGCAGGTGGAAGCGCAGGACGAATGGTTTGATTACTTCCAAGTCATCTTGGAAAGCCCCTATAAGCGGATCTGTTACTATTTTGAACTTGATGACGGAACGCAGAAGCTGCTGTATTACGGTGATTTCTTTACAGATCACCGCGTGGACGATAGATCAGAATACTACCAGCTGCCTTTTAACCATCCGGCAGACATTGCAGCACCGCCTGCCTGGGCGCAGGATGCAGTGGTTTATAATATCTTCCCAGATAGCTTTGCCACGGATCGCCGCTTTATCTCTGGCAAATCATCCGAAAAAGAGTGGAACGGCCAAATCACGCGCGGAAAACTCGGCGGAACGCTGCGCGGCGTGATCGAGAATCTGGATTACATTCAAGAACTGGGTGCTACCTGCATTTACATGAATCCGATTTTTGCAGCAGGGGAGTACCACAAGTACGATTTGCTGGATTATCATCACATCGATCCCTGTTTCGGTACGGATGAAGATTTCCGACAGTTGGTCAACGACTGCCATGCACGGGGAATGCGTGTGATTATTGATGGTGTGTTCAACCATGTGGGGTGGAATTTTTTCGCTTTTGATGACGTGGTGCGCAATGGCGAAAACTCAAAATATAAAAACTGGTTTTACCATCTGCAATTCCCTGTAGAGAGGCCGGAAGACCCCGAAACCTATCCGACCTATGAATGCTTCGGCTATGAGCGCATGATGCCGAAAACCAACACCTGCAACCCGGAGGTACAAGAGTATTTCTGCGAGGTGGGCCGCTATTGGGTGCGGGAATTTGATATTGACGGTTGGCGTCTGGATGTTGCCAGCGAGATCAATGATGGATTCTGGCGGGCATTTCGGCAGGCGGTGAAAGAAGAAAAGGCAGAGTGTATCCTTATTGGTGAGGTGTGGGAGACTGCCCAGCATTGGCTGAACGGTGATATCTTCGACTCCACCATGAACTACGATTTCCGCAAGCACTGCCGCCGATTCTTTGCCGAACAGAGTATCGATGCAGCAGAATTTGATGCCCGCGTGACCAATATGCGGATGCGTTATAAACTCCCGGTACTGTACGCGCAGCTTAATCTGCTGGACAGCCATGATGTGAGCCGCTTCTATTCGCTGTGCGAAAAAGACCCGGCAAGGATGCAGCTCGCCGTGCTTTTCCAGATGACTTTTACAGGGATTCCGTCCGTCTTTTATGGTGACGAGCGCGGTATTTACGGCTTGCAGGAAGCAGAGTACCGCCATGAAATGACATGGTCGCAGGAGCCGCCGGCCTTGGCAGATTTTTATAAAAAGGCGATGCACCTGCGAACGGAACATCCGGCCCTTTGCCGAGGCAGCTACCATACCGTTAAGGCTGAAAAGGAAAACGGCCTGTATGGGTATGAGCGCACCGATGGAAAAGAAAAGATCACCGTGTTCCTCAACAATCAATCTGCCGCTGCAGAGATTCCTCCGATGAACGGAAAGATTCTGTGGCAGCAGGGATACGAGGAAAAGAACAACAGTCTTGCCCCTATGGGGTTTGCCGTATTCACACAGGAGGTGTAAAACGTGAGCGTGACGATTCAGGAAGTGGCTGAAGCTGCGGGTGTGTCCAAGGCAACCGTCAGCAAGGTGCTGCATAAGTCATATTCTATATCGCAGGAAACCTGTGACCGGGTAAATGCGGTCATCAAGGAACTGGGGTATCAGCCGAATCGTCGCGCGCAAAGTTTTGCTACCGGCGCGACCAAAACAATTCTTTTTTTGGCAGAAATGCAGCATGGCGTAGGATTTGACAACCCGCATCTGTTTGAAATCATGGCCGGGGTAGAGAACGCACTTTCCGAAAAAGGGTATGGCTTAATTGTGCAGCACAGCACGGCGCTTGACCTTTGGCAGCATTTCGATGAACTGCTGCAGGGTTCCTATGTAGATGGTGTGATTCTGCACGCATCAGTCGTGTCAAAGGACGTGGCCCTTTGTCTGGCCCACACGGAACTGCCCTACATTGTTGTGGGTGCCCCGGATTTCTCCAACCGGCTTTGTTGGATCGATACCAACAACTCGGTGGCCGGGCAAATCGCAGTTACGCATTTGTGGCGCAACGGATACGACAGGATCGCATTCATTGGTGGCCCAAAGGAAGATACAATTTCTGCGCACCGTCTGAGCGGCGCACTTGCAACTCTAAACGAGAAAATCCCGGCAGGATATTTGCGGGAAGGACCGCCCACCAGTGAGGGCGGCGCAGCAGCCGCACGCGCCCTGCTGGAACTGCAGACACGGCCCAACGCTGTGATCTGCGCAAACCAGTATATTGCGTTTGGCTGTGTAAATGAACTGAAAGATTCCGGAATACGCATCCCGGAAGATATGGCTGTTATCACATTTGATGATTTCCCATTTTCTAAAATCATTGAACCGCAACTGAGTGTTGTGAACCTAGATATGTATGATATGGGCGAGCAGGCTGCGAAAGTTGTTCTGCGGCGAATCCGGACACCGCAGTATCTTGTACAATCGCAGACCACGCTGCCGATATTGATAGAACGACAATCGACAAAGAAGTTACCGTAAAGGAGGTAAGTATGGCTAAACATTTGGCAAAAAAGGCAGCGTGCCTTATCGGATCTGCAGCAGTTGCACTCTCGATGACGCTCGGAGCATTCCCTGTGTATGCGGATTCCGCTGCATCGGCTCCGGAACTGGGACCAGTTACGTCCAAGGATGTCGTCTACCAAATCATCACGGACCGTTTCTATGATGGAGACACATCCAACAACGTTCCCGCAGGATTTGATGCAACGCTCTATGATGGAACCGGGCAGGATCTGAAGCTCTACCAAGGCGGCGACTGGGCTGGCATCATCGAGAAGATTCCTTATTTAAAAGGTATGGGCGTTACGGCAGTTTGGATCTCCGCACCGTATGAGAACCGTGATACGGAAATCATCGACTACCAAAGTGATGGCAGTCTCAATCGGTGGACGAGTTTCCACGGCTACCACGTTCGCAACTATTTTGCGACAAACAAGCATTTCGGAACGCTGAACGAGTTCAAGGAACTGCGAGATGCACTGCACGCTAATGGCATTAAGTTGGTTATCGATTTCGTGACCAACCACACCAGCCGCGAAATGAACCCTACCGCGAACAATATCCCGGAAGATGGCAAGCTGTACGAGCCGGATCGCAAAGAGGATGGTGCCTTTGCATTCGATGAGAATGGTGAGCCGTATGATTACAATGGGGATGGCTTGGTAGAAAACTTGATTGCCGATCCTCAGAATGATACAAATGGATGGTTCCACGGTTTGGGTGACCGCGGTGATGATAGCAGCCGATATGGCTATCGCTATAAGGACCTCGGTTCGCTGGCTGATTTCTCACAGGAGAATCAGGATGTTGCGGCATATCTGGAACAGGCAACTCTGTTCTGGGCGGATATGGGTGTAAACGGTATCCGCCATGATGCCACGCTCCATATGGATGCGGCATTCGCAAAGGGGCTGAAAGATGCGGTTGATTCGCATAATACGATTACCCAGTTCGGTGAGTTTTTCATCGGGCGGCCTGACCCCAAATATGATGAATATGTCTATTTCCCGAAGCAGACGGGCATAAACAACCTTGATTTCGAGTTTTATCGCGCAGCGTCCACGACCTTTGGCGACTTCTCGACAACGATGGCGGACTTCGGCAATATGCTGCAGTACACGCAGGACGATTACGACTACGAAAATCAGGCAGTGACGTTCCTCGATAACCATGATGTGACGAGATTCGGCTATACGCAGAGAAGCCAAAAGACCTACAATGCAGCCTTGGCGACGTTGCTGACATCTCGTGGTGTTCCCAACATCTACTACGGTACGGAGCAATATGTTGTCCCCGCAGATGGCAGCGATGTCTCTGGACGTATCTTCATGCAGACGGATAGTTCGTTTGATACAGATACAACGGCCTACAAGCTGATTGGCAAGCTGTCGGAACTGCGTCAGCAAAATGATGCCATTGCGTATGGTACTACCACGATTCGTTACAGCAATGATGATGTCCTTATCTACGAGCGGAAGTTCTATGATGATGTTATACTTGTTGCAATAAATCGCCAGCCGGATAAAGCGTATACCATTGACAATGTGGAAACGCTGCTCCCGGAAGGTGAGTATGTGGACTTCCTCGGTGGTATGCTGAACGGTGAAAATATCAGCGTCTATGCCTCTACAGGAATCAACACTACGGCATCGATCACGTTGGATGGTGGTGAGGTAGGCGTTTGGCAGTACGATGCGGCAGCCAACGCACCCGAAATCGGAAATGTCGTTTCTACGATGGGACGTGCAGGCAACCGTGTTTACATTTACGGTGATGGACTTGATGGAAATATCTCGGTCAAGTTCGGTGAAACCGAAGCAACGGTTGAAAGCAACACCGCAAATGAAATCGTGACGTATGTTCCAGACAATGCAGTGGCAGGGTACAATGACATTACGGTTACGAAGGGAGATGCTGTCAGCAATTCGTTTACCTATAATGTCTTGTCTGGTGACCAGAACCAAGTCATTTTCCATGTAAAAGCTGAAACCAACTACGGTGAAAACATTTACATTGTAGGTAATGTGCCAGAGTTGGGTAGTTGGGACCAGGATAAATGCACAGAAGCGCTGCTGAATCCCAATTATCCCGAATGGTTCCTCCCGGTGAGTGTTCCGGCAGGAACGGAAATCCAGTTCAAGTTCATCAAAAAGGACGCGAACGGAAACGTTACGTGGGAGAGCGGTGACAACCGCGTGATTACTTCCTCGTCTCTTAGCGCCGGCACGGTTGATACAGAGGTCTACACTTGGAGAAATTGATATACTAACGCTATTATCAACAAAGCCATAATATACACAAATGCCCATCGGTTCCAAAGCCGATGGGCATTTGTGCGTTTTAAGAGAAGCTGATATTGATAGGTAAAGAAAAGAAACGTAAGTGTATTTTAGAAAGAATAAACAAGTAGGTACAGATGAAACAGAAAATTATGCCATCATACGGCAAGCAACAGTACCGTCTTTTGTGTCAGCAGTGAATCGAATGGCCGGAGAATAGTTCTTCTGACCAAGATAATCATATCCAAAAGCGGCTTGGAGAATTGTCCGGCTAGAGTTAACATAAGTGTTTTCCCAAAAAAGAACAGAAAATAGGTTATTATTAACAGTAAAGTATAGGTGCCGTTATCAAGAAAAATCCAGTCACCAGATGTACCAAAAGTGCGGATAGTAGCAGTAAAAATATATGATTTAATATGTCATTGCTTAGCAGGATGTCCTTGACAGTTTGGCTTCTTATGTGAGTGGAGCGGAAGATGGCAACCTGGTGGCCTATTTGGATGATGAAAATCTGGACCGGCTGCGGGGCATCCTCTGAAACATGAATAAGGTGAATCACCGCATTGAAACATAGAGAAACGATGTCGCCATGTTGGATGAAGAAGAAAATGCTTCCACGGAAACCATCACCGAAACGGTTCTAGGTAGAAAATATCAATTCTGTGTGAAGTTTAATATGAAGTACCAACAGGTTCTGAAGTGCACAGCAGAAACTTACAATGCAGAAATCGGTGCATAACAGAAAAAGCGGTCTGTTCACAGTTTATATTGCAGTGAACAGACCGCTTTTGTGCTATGGACAGCACTGTTGCAAAAATTAAAGAAACAGCGTATAATAAAAGCAAGGAAAGGAGACGCTTATCCCATGCAGCAGGAAGAAAATTATTTGGCTCAGAGTATATCCCAAGTGGATGCCGATGCCCGCTACGATGAAGGCGTTAAGCGTCTGCTTGCCAACAAAAGCATTCTGGCCGTTATCATGAAAGAGGGTGTTCCGGAATATCGCGGCTGTACCGTGCGGGAGATTGCGGAAAAGTATATCGAGGGTGAACCGCAGATTGGTGCTGTCGGTGTTGATGCCGATGAAACCAACCGTAATATCTCGGCCACGATTCACGGCACGAACACGGAAGATGTGGCGCTGACCGAAGGTACAATTCGCTATGATGTTCGTTTTTACGCTACAGCACCGAACGAGGATGGTCTAATTGGGCTGATTCTGAACGTGGAGGCACAGAACCGCTATAATGCGGGATATCCGCTTTTGAAACGTGCGATTTACTATTGCAGCCGCATGATTTCGGCGCAGTATGGCACGGAATTTACCAAAGGTGAGTACGGCAAAATCAAGAAAGTGTACTCGATTTGGGTATGTATGAACCCGCCGAAGAATCGCAGAAACACGATCACGCAGTATTCCATACAGGAAAAGCATATCATTGGTAAGGCGGTTGAGCAAGTCAGGAACTACGACCTTATGAGTGCTGTGATGATTTGCTTGGGCGATGAGGATGACAAAAACTATGGTGGGCTTCTGAAATTCTTGGAAGTTTTGCTTTCAGAAGAAAAGAGCCCAGAAACGAAGAAAGAGATATTGGAAACGGAATTTGATGTTCCGATGACACAAACGCTTGAAAGTGAGGTGCGCAGAATGTGCAATTTGAGCCAAGGTGTTATGGAAAAAGGAATTGGCATTGGGGAAAATAAAGCAACTCTCAATGCAATTCGCAATGTGATGAACAGCTTTAAAGTGTCTGCTGATGTAGCAATGGAGGCGTTGCATATTCCTGAAACGGATCGAGCAAAGTACAGGGGGATGATTCAAAACTGAATTGAAAAAGCGAGATTGTACCATTTCTAATGTGTATGTGTGCTTTTGTGAAAGAAATCATTTGTAGTGACTAATTGTGTAGAGCAGGAAAACTATCTGCTTCGAAAAGGCACATAGTAAATCCTATGGGGGAAAATACAAATGTGCAGGCTGAGAGGAATTAATTTTGGATATGCTGATTCCGAACGCGAATTGCGAGAAACGCCAGAGTTGTTTGATAATGCATTTGTCGATCCGTGCAATTATTTGGATGAACTTCTAAACAAAGGAAAGTTTCTGGTTTTGGGAAGAAAAGGAAGTGGAAAAACTGCATACGGAGCAAAAATAAGACGAATGTCTGAGTTGGATTCGGAAATTGTTGTGAAGTCGTGTTCGTTATCTGCGTTGAATTATTTGGAATTTGAAGAAAATTTTTCAAACAATGTCAATCAGGGGGGACGAAAGTTTCTGGCATCATGGAAGTATTTGCTTTTGCTAGAAATTGTTAAAATCATATTCGAAAAATTTCCAAATCAGGAAAATGAAGATATGAGAACGATTTTTGAAGCGCTTAAAGAATGTGGTGCATTACCATCGGCTGATTTATTGCACACAGTACAAAATGTGCAGCAGAAAGGTTTTGCAATTAAGCTTGGCAATCTTCTTGAGGTGAATGGAGAAAAAAAGAAAACGGTTGAAATTGCCAAACCAGAAAAAATCGCAGAAATTATTATGCGCACATTAAAAAATTGCGCTTTTGGAGAAACGCGTTTCTATTTGATAATTGATGGATTAGATGACGTTCTTAGAGGGACACATTTTTCGTCAGATGTTATTACAGGATTGATTCGAGCTGCAGAAGAACTTAACCAAGACTTTCAGCTTTCTTCTATGCAAGTGAAAATTGTGATCTTGTTGCGAACGGATATTTTTGAGATGTGCCGAGATCCGGATCTGAATAAAATAAAGCGTGATTCATCGATAAACTTGATTTGGAATAAGGACTCACTTAAGCGTGTGGTGTGGCAGCGAGTTGCGTGTAAATACAACCAGTATCGGAATTTTGATGAGTTTTGGCGCGATTTCGCGCCAAAGTATTCTAAGTCTAGAAGAAAACCCACGGAAACGATTTTATTTGAAATGACATTACTTCGCCCAAGAGATGTATTGCAATTCTTTATAGAATGTCAAACCCAGTATGGTGATAGTAATCGATTGACGAATTCTCAGTTTAATCAAGTTATGAATGGGTATTCTCAAAATTATTTTGTTGAGGAAATGAAGGATGAATTGACAGGATTCTTGGAGGACGATGTTGTTACAAATATACCAACAATTTTTTCAGAGCTAGGGAAGAGATTCTTCCGTGAAGACGATGAAATGCTGAAAAATCTTGGTGAAAAATATAAAGTAGATATACATAAACTGTTGGAGGTTATGTTTTCGGCGGGATATGTGGGTCAAGTTCGTGACAGGGGAGAAAGGAAGCGCTTTTCGTTTAAACACTTTAATCCCTATGATCATTTTGCGGCAAAAGATCAGTGCGTAATTCATCGAGGCCTTATTAAAGCATTTAATGTGTCGTGATATTAGTTTTAGGACTTTCCAATCAAGAAATTTAATGCTGCTTGTTGCACCATGAGTACGCGCAACTAAGGAGTACAACCGACTCAAAATCAATGGGTTCTGGGCTAGAGTCCCCGATGGTGCATCACAAATTGCCACAAGATATCCATCTTGTGGCAATTCTCTTTAATGATTGTCACTTTGCGCTAATGTTATTCCTTTGGCCGCTGACTTTTGCTCAAATCAGTGGCTTTTCTATTTTTTTGCAGTAAAAAGGAATGAAAAGCGTCACCCCCCCCCAAAAAAAATTATATGTAACTTGTGATAAGAAGACTTGTTGGTATTATACTAATGAGCAGCTTTTTTCTTGAAAAAATACTGAGTACTCTAAACAGCAATCATTTATATAGATTTTGGAACAGACATAAAATGGAGATTTTTATCATGAGCATCATACGATAATAATAGAAAACGCTATGAAACCCAAAAGAATACTTACAATTGAAAGGAAACCAGCGGTAAGATATAATTTTTTCTCTTTAGTCATAATTCTAATTGAATTTTATAGGAAGTGGCATATTAAGAAATAATCGTTTTATCTTAATATGCCACTCAAATTGATTTACAATATATTATATGTAAGATTAATTATCCCCAATAGGACCGCAATGCGTATCCCCAGTCATTCAAAATGTAAGGGCTTCGAGCAACAGCGCTACCAGAATTTGCATATTGCCGGTCACTATCTACCAAGACTGTTCCACCGACCGCTTGAACAATTTGAGCCCGAGAATAAGGGCGTAATGCATACACTGTTTCAGAGGCGGCACGAACTTTGTTCGCCGAAGGCTCTTTTGCTGCACGGTGTTTAAGCGGCAACCCATCGAATGTATGCTCGACCCACTCTGCGTCCGAGAGATTATCGATAGTAGCAATCCCGTTGTCATCACGCCAGCGGCATTCGTAGTAGATTTCCCCATTTTCATTGTGCTCGATAATAGCCTCAACGGACTGTGGAACAAAAAAATTACTATTGGAATTATCTGCAAAAGCAGGTAACGCCATAGCACAGACCATGGCTATAGCCAAACCAGAAGTAAAAAGATTCTTATTTAGAGTTTTCATTATATAAATCCTCATTATTATAATTTGATTGATTTCGGAACGAACAAGATTTCATCTGTGCACCGATGAAATTAATTACAAGTTGTGATCAATTCCAGTGTTTAAGATTCACTTCCTGTATTTGCACTATAGCATACTTCACATAAGATTTCCATAAATGCGTTATAAAAGCAAAAATAACTGCATGAACGCAGAAATCTTTGTTAAAGACAATAAATTAGCAGCGGAAGAAGAAAAATTGATAAACAAACGGGCTTACTTTTGAGCAAATCGTGCAGGAATACTTAGAAAAACAGAGCCTAGGGCGTACCCCGGATTTGCAGGAAAAGGAGCCGTCAATATCTTCGCCGCCAATAGATTTAATAGCCAGTGCTTTGGCCGATTTTAGAGGGTAAAGCACTATACAGAAAAAGGGCTTCCGCCAGCAGATGCGGAAGCCCTTTTTAAGAAGGAGAATAGTGAATATCAGTTTTTCATTTTGGCGCGAATCTTATCGTTGGCCTCCTCGACCTTCATGCGGGAGAGGATAAAGGTAATGATGG
>ERZ791875.1754-NODE-1754-length-13093-cov-8.535588_pt1 | contig 13093 bp, 13 predicted proteins | sample MGYA00510278_ERZ791875 | MGnify/ENA primary metagenome ERZ791875 (study PRJEB30046, sample SAMN00792078) | human gut metagenome | study: EMG produced TPA metagenomics assembly of the A metagenome-wide association study of gut microbiota in type 2...
CCCGCCGCAGCGCCGGACGCTGGGCCGCGGCCGCAGGCATGCTCCTCGTCCCGGCCGCCGTTTCGCTGGGCATCTGGTGGAGCTGGCAGCAGCCCGGCGAGGGGACGGCCGAGGTGAGCCTCGTCCAGCCCGATGTCGACTGCTACGACAAGTTCAACGGCCGCGCGGAATTCCAGGAACGCAACATCGTCGAGCTGCTCGCCGAAGTCCCCGCCGGGGCGGAGTTCATCCTGCTGCCGGAAACGGCCGTGCCGGGACATTACTGGGAGCCGGAACTCTCCGATTTCCGCGACACGGGTATGCGCGCACCCTACTGGACGGAACTCTCCGACAGCCTCCGGGCGCAGCACCCCGGGGCGCTGCTCGTCACGGGAGCCAACACGCTGCGCTACTATGCGCCGGGCTCACAGCCCCGCACCGCCCGGCAGGATCCCTACGGCGCGGGCTACTACGACGTATTCAACTCGGCCGTGGGGCTCGACTCGGCAGGCCGCCTGCAGCTGCACCACAAAGGCAAACTGGTAATCGGCGTGGAAAACACCCCGACCGTACTTTTCGACATCCTGCAATTCCTGGTAATCGATTTGGGCGGCGTGGTGGGGCAAATCGGCATGGGGCAGCACGGCACGGCGTTCGACCACGGCGGAACGCGCGTGGGGCCGGCCATTTGCTACGAGGGCCTTTACGGCGATTTCTTCGGCGATTTCGTACGCCGCGGCGCACAGTTCATGGCCATCATCTCCAACGACGGCTGGTGGGGCGACACGCCGGGCTACAAACACCTGTTCACCATCTCGCGCCTGCGGGCCATCGAACACCGCCGCGCCATCGCACGTTCGGCCAACACGGGCATGTCGGGCTTCATCTCGGCGCGCGGCGATGTCGGCCAAACCCTCGGCTGGGAAAAGCGGGGCGTGATCACGGCGGCCGTACCCCTCAACTCCGAACTCACGTTCTACACCCGATACGGCGACTACCTGGGACGCATCTCCGAATACCTGATGCTGCTCTGCGTGCTCTACTACGTCGCCTACCGGGTCAGGAAGAAGAACCACCTGGTCAAATAAAATCCGAAACCCGATATGAATTACACCCAGACCCTCGAATTCCTTTTCTCGTCGCTGCCTGCATTTGAAACCAAGGGCGCGACGGCCTACAAACCGGGATTGGAGCGCATCACCGCATTCTGCCGCCACATCGGCAACCCCCAGCGCAACTTCTTCACCATCCACGTGGCGGGCACCAACGGCAAAGGCTCCGTATCGCATATCATCGCCTCGGTATTGCAGCAGGCGGGTTACCGCACGGGGCTCTTCACCTCGCCCCACCTGCAGGATTTCCGCGAGCGCATCCGCGTCGACGGCGAGATGATTCCCAAGCAAAAGGTGGTCAACTTCGTGGACAAGCACCACGACAAGATGCTCGAACTGGAGCTGTCGTTCTTCGAAATGACCGCGGCGCTGGCGTTCGACTACTTCGCGCAGAGCGACGTCGAGGTGGCTGTAATCGAAACGGGGCTGGGAGGAAGGCTCGATGCCACGAACATCATCGTCCCGGTCGTGAGCGTCATCACCAACATCTCGCTCGAGCATACTGCGCTGCTGGGCGACACGCTCCCGAAAATCGCGGCCGAGAAGGCCGGAATCATCAAGAAGAGCATTCCAATCATCATCGGCGAGGGCGACGTCCGCTACAACGGGGTTATCGAACAGGTCGCTGCAGCCAACAAGTCGAAAATCATCTACGCCGAGAACGAATTTTCGTGCAGCAACTGCGGTTGCGCGGAGGGGCGCCAGCACTTCTGCATGCACCGCACGCGCGACAACCGTGACTTCGAGGTCGAGCTCGACCTCACGGGCAGCTACCAGTGCCGCAACATCGTGACAGCCGCCGCCACGGTCGACTTCCTGCACGAGGAAACCCCGCTCACGATTTCCCGCCGCGCATTCCTCGAGGGCACGCGCGACACCGCGGCCCTGACCTCGTTCATGGGCCGCTGGCAAAAGCTGGGCGAACAGCCGCTCGTCGTCTGCGACACGGGGCACAACCCCCAGGGCATCGCCTATGTGGCCGAACAGCTGAAATCCACGCCGCACAAGCGGCTCTACTGCGTAGTGGGTTTCGTCCGCGACAAAGATTTGGCGCACATCCTGCCCCTGCTGCCGCACGACGCGCACTACATCTTCACCCAGGCGCAGACCCAGCGGGCGCTCCCGGCGGCGGATCTGACTGCCAAGGCCGCAATCTACGGGCTCACGGGCGAAACCGTCGCCGACGTCCCGGCCGCCGTGGCCCGCGCCAAAGAGCTGGCCGACGACGACGACATGATTTTCATCGGCGGCAGTACGTACGTCGTCGCCGAAGCGCTCTGACCCGTCCCGACCCGTCTAAAAAGGCCGCCCGGACAGCAAAACCCGCATAAAAAAACGAACCCCCGGATGCCGCGGCATCCGGGGGTCCCGTATCTTACGCCTCCCCCATCTTGGGGCCCGCCTCGGAAGCGGGCGGCGGGGTCGGTATCTCGATTTTACCCACGTTGCTCTCGTAGCGCACGATATTGTCCTGCAACGAGCGCAGCAGTCGTTTGGCATGCTCGGGCGTGAGTATGATGCGGCTCTTGACGCGCGCTTTCTGCACGCCGGGAAGCACCGTCGCAAAGTCGATGATGAACTCCGAGGTGGAGTGGGATATAATCGCCAGATTCGAATAATGGCCCTGCGCCACCGTATCGTCGAGTTCGAGGTCGATTCCGAATTGTTTCATTTCTGCCATAGGCCCGGTTGTTGTTTAATACAAAAATAGGGACTTTCAACTGCCGATATACAACTATACGGCCAAAGTTTTCGATATTTTATCAACACACCGGACATTTCAGACAATCCGCCGCGCCCTTTTTTTGCCCCGGCTTGACGGATGTCCGAGGTTTTTCGTATCTTTGTTGCCTGAAAAAACCGGTAACCAGAGAAAATGGCATTGGAAATTTTGGACGTAATGTTTCGCGGCATCTGCGTGGGCGTGGCGGCATCGATCACCGTCGGCCCCGTGGCGGTGCTGTGCATCCAGCGCACCCTGTCTAAAAGCCGCCGGTCGGGAATCGTGTCCGGTATCGGCGTGGCGTGCGCCGACACGTTCATGGCCATGGCGGCATTGTTCTTCTACTCGATGCTCCAGACGCAAATCGAGCAGTACAACACCCTGCTGCGCGTGATCGGCGGCATCTTCGTGGTGATTGTCGGCGTCTACATCTTCGCCCAGAACCCCGTGCCGCAGATTCGCCGCAACCGCGCGGGCAAAACCTCGCTGTGGCAGGATTTCGCCTCGATTTTCGGACTCACGATCGCCAATTTCATCATGGTGATTCCCTACATCCTCGCCTTCTTCGCCGTCTTCAAAATCTCGGGCGGCGACATTTCGCACGAAGGTTTCGGAGGCTTCATGCGCTCGGTGTTCATCATCGCCGGGTTCTTCGGCGGCGCCGCGGCGTGGTGGACGATGCTGGCCTTCGTCATCAACCTCTTCCGCCGCCGTTTCCGCCCGCGCCACATGCTGACCATCAACCACGTCGCGGGCCTCATTATCGGAATCCTGGGTATTTACACGATACTTTCAACATTCTTTGATATATTCCCCAATGTCGGATAACAAACACAAGATCATAATCGCCGTCGACGGTTTTTCGTCGTGCGGAAAGAGCACCTTCGCCAAGGCCATCGCCCGCAGGCTGGGCTACATCTTCATCGACACGGGCGCCATGTACCGCGCCGTCACGCTCTATGCCCTCGAGCACGGGGCGATTCGCTCGGGCATCGTCGACGAAGACGCGGTGGCAAAGCTGCTCGACCAGATTACGATTACGTTCCGCTTCAACCCCGAACGCGGCGCCAGCGACATCTACGTCAACGGCGATTTGGTGGAGGGCAAAATCCGGACAATCGAGGTAAGCAACTGCGTGAGCCGCGTGAGCGCCATCGCGGCGGTACGCGAGAAACTGGTGGCCATGCAGCAGGAGATGGGACGCCGCCGCGGCGTGGTGATGGACGGCCGCGACATCGGCACGGTGGTATTTCCCGACGCCGAGCTGAAAATCTTCATGACGGCCGACCCCAAGGTCAGGGCCTGCCGCCGCTACGACGAACTGCGCGCCAAAGGCGACCCGGTGTCGCTCGAGCAGATCGAGCGCAACGTCCGCGAACGCGACAAGGCCGACATGGGACGCGCCATATCGCCCCTGCGCCAGGCCGACGACGCCATCGTACTCGACAACAGCTGCATGACCGTCGAGCAGCAGATGGCGTGGTTTATGAACGAATTCGAACGGGTAAACAAATAAAGATGCACGGTTCACCGTGCGCACGGCACCGTGAAAGATTTGCGAATCGAAATCGACGACAAATCGGGCTTCTGCTTCGGCGTAGTCCGGGCCATTTCGGAGGCCGAGAAAGCCCTCGCAGGAGGGAGTACGGTCTATTCGCTGGGGGACATCGTCCATAACCGCATCGAGGTGCAGCGCCTCGAACGGCTGGGACTGCGCACCGTAACGCACACCGACATGCCGCAGCTGGCGGGCAGCCGGCTTTTCATCCGCGCCCACGGAGAGCCGCCCACCACTTACGCGCGCGCGAAAGAGCTGGGCATCGCGCTAATCGACGCCACCTGCCCGGTGGTCGCCCGCCTGCAGGACCGCGTCGTGAAGGCGCATGAACAGATGCGCCCGGTGAACGGACAGGTCGTCATACTCGGCAAGCGGGGACACGCCGAAGTGGTGGGTCTGACAGGGCAGGTGCAGGCGCCCACAACCGTCATCGAAAGCGGGGAAGACCTCCGATTGCTCGACTTCACGCGCCCCGTCTACTTCCTGTCGCAGACGACACAGAGCATCGCGCTGTTCGAAGCGCTGGGCGCCGAAATGCGCCGCCGGGCCGCAAACCCGGACGACGTACGAATCGACGACACGATTTGCCGGCAGGTGTCGAACCGCGAGCAGCACTTGGCGGAGTTCGCGCGCCGTTTCGACGTAATCGTCTTCGTCTGCGGCCGCAAATCGTCGAACGGCAAGGTGCTCTTCGAGGTGTGCCGCCGGGCCAATCCCCGCACCTGCAACATCGAGGAAGCGGCCGAAATCGACCCGGCATGGTTCGAAGGCGCAGCCTCGGTGGGCATCTGCGGCGCCACGTCGACCCCCAGGTGGCTGATGCACGAGGTGGCGCAGCGCATCGCGGAACTCGGAAAAGGATAACGGGGAAACAGGGCCGCCTGCGGCAAACGCCTCCTGCGCAAGCCCGGACGGGAGAGACCCGCAAACACGCCGAAAAGCGCAGCAACGCCCGGCAAGCGCATTGTAACGATAAGAATTCAGAATCAAAAACGACTATTATTATGAAATACTTCATCCGCTCGTTAAAATATTTCGTCGCCCTGTGCGTTATCTGTACAGCCATCGTATCCCTGATGCTCGTGACGGGAACTTCGGCGCTGACCCTCGACCAGACGCTCTACGTCATGTTCCACACCACGCGCTATGCGACGCTGCTGGCGGCCATCGTACTGCTGGCGGCTTTCTATCCCAAATTCGGGTTCGTGACGCGCAAGGTCGAAGGCGACGTGACGCAGAACCGCGAACAGATTGTCAACGCATTCAAATCGGCAGGCTTTTCGCTGCGCGGGGAGGCGGACGGCGTGATGACGTTCCGCGCCGAGGGCTTCTTCCGCAAATTGCTGCTGCTGTGGGAGGACGAAATAAAAGTTTCACAATACGGACAGTGGATCTGCCTCGACGGCATACGCCGCGGCGTAGCCCGGGTGGAATACCGGCTGGATTCGTACATACAAATGACCAGAAATGATTAGGAAAGGATACAGATACCTGCTCACGGCGGCCGTCGCGGCGGCCGTGCTGACGTTCGCCGCCCGCAACGACTTCGGGCTGGGGCGCAACATGGAGATTACGGTCAACATGATGCGCGAGCTGTCGCTGGGCTATGTCGACCCGATCGATGCGGACAAGCTCATGGAGGGCGCCGCCGAGGGCATGGTTCGCGACCTCGACCCCTACACGGAGTTCATCCCCGAAGACCAGATGTCCGACTTCGAACTGCTCACCACCGGCAAATACGGCGGCGTAGGCTCGCTGATACGCAAGCGGGGCGACTGGGTGATTATCGCCCAGCCTTACAAGAACTCGCCCGCCGACCGTGCCGGGCTGAAAATCGGCGACCGGATTCTGGCCATCGACGGCACCGACGCCAGGGGCTTCACCACCGAGCAGGTCAGCTCGCGGCTCAAGGGCAATCCGGGCAGCAAGGTGAAAGTGACCGTCGAGCACCTGACGGGCGGCACCGAAACCGTCACGCTGCAGCGCGAGCGCATCGCCATCCCGGGCGTGCCCTACGCGGGATGGGTGGGCGACGGCATCGGCTACATCCGCCACAGCGATTTTACGGAGGGGTGCTACGAAGACATGCGGGCCGCCATCGAACGGCTGCGTGCGGAGGGCGAACTGAAGGGGCTGATCCTCGATTACCGCAGCAACGGCGGCGGCATCATGCAGGAGGCGATTAAAATCCTGGGCATGTTCGTCCCGAAAGGCACCGAAGTGGTCAGCACCAAGGGCCGCACCGAAGATTCGCGGCGGATTTACCGCACGGATTCGGAGCCGATACTGCCCGACCTGCCGCTGGCGGTGCTGGTCAACGGCAACTCGGCCTCGGCCTCGGAAATCGTAACGGGCGCCCTGCAGGACCTCGACCGCGCGGTGATTGTCGGCCAGCGCAGCTACGGCAAGGGACTGGTGCAGACGCCGCGGCCGCTGGGCTATAACGCGATGCTGAAACTCACCACGGCCAAATACTACATCCCCTCGGGACGCTGCATACAGGCCATAGACTACTCGCACTCGCAGGAGGGCTCGGTACGCACCGTGCCCGACTCGCTCATCTCGGAGTATACGACCCGCGCAGGCCGCAAGGTCTACGACGGGGGCGGCATCATGCCCGACGTGCGCACCGAGCCGGAATACATCAGCCGCTTCGCCATGACGCTCTACGCGCTGGGATTCATCGAGGATTTCGGCGACGACTACACGCGCCGCCATCCGGAGCAAAAAATCGACATCCGCACCTTCTCGATTACGGATCAGGATTATGCCGACTTCGCCGAATTCATGAAAGACAAGCAGGTTCCCTACGAATCGGATACGCGGCGGGCGCTCGGCAAACTCAAAGAGGCCGCCAAAAGCGACCGCTTCGGCGACGTGGAACAGCAAATCGCCGCAATCGACTCGACGCTCAAGGACGACACGGCCACCAACCTCGAAACCTACCGCAAGGAGATCGTCGAATCGATCAACAACGACATCGTCATGCGCCACGGCTACACCGAGGGCGTCATCGAACACTCGCTCGCCGACGACGGGGACGTACGCCGCGCCGCGGAGATACTCCGCGACGGCGAGGAGTACGTACGAATCGTCACCGGGCAGGACACCCCGCGCAAATAAGGCCCGGCCATGAAAATCCGCCGCGACATATTCTCGTTCCGCAACCGCGTGGTGGTTATCATCGTGGGTGTGGCCCTCGGCATGATTTCGCTGCTCTACACCAACGACATGGCCAAGCGCCTCAAGGAAAAGGAGCAGCACGACGTGGCGCTGTGGGCCCACGCCATGGAGCGCGTGAACCGCAACGTGATGGGCGGCACGATGGAAGACCCGCTCATCAAGGACATCGTGTCGAACGGAAACAACATCCCGTTCATCATGACCAACGAGAACCTCGAGGTGCTCCAGTTCCACCTCGTCCCCGAAAAAATCATCGACCATCCCGACCGGCTGCGGAAACAAATCGAAAAGTTCACGGAGGAGAACACGCCGCGCACGGTGCGCTTCTGGTGGTCGAACGACCATTACCACATCATTTTCTACGGACGCTCGGCGCTGCTCAAATCCCTTTACTACTTCCCCTACGTGCAGATACTGGTCATCACGGCCTTCATCCTGCTGGGGTTCATCGCATTCCGCTCGTCCAAACACGACGAGCAGAACCGCGTCTGGATAGGGCTCGCCAAAGAAACGGCGCACCAACTGGGTACGCCGACCTCGTCGCTGCTCGGCTGGATCGAATACCTGCGCTCGCAGGACGTCGACCAGAGCGCCGTGGAGGAGATGAACAAGGACCTCACGCACCTGATGAAAATCGTCGACCGTTTCTCGAAAATCGGTTCCGAAACGCCGCTTACGCCGGCCAACATCAACGAAGTGGTGGGTGAATCGGTCATGTATTTCCGCAAACGCATTCCGCGCAACGTAACGCTCGACTACAACGGACTGGCCATCGCCCCCGTGCAGGCCAACATCAACTCCGCCCTGTTCGAATGGGTGGTCGAGAACCTGATGAAAAACTCGCTCGACGCCCTGCAGGGACACGGCTCGCTCGACGTGCGCATCTCGTCGGACGATAAAAACGTGATGATCGACGTCAAGGATACGGGCAAAGGCATTCCGAAAGGGAACTGGAAACGCATCTTCGAACCGGGCTTCACGACCAAAACCCGCGGTTGGGGCCTCGGGCTCTCGCTTTCGCGCCGCATCGTCGAAGACTACCACCAGGGTAAAATCGCCGTCGTGGAATCGGAAATCGGCAAAGGCACGACCATCCGCATTACGCTCAAACGCATATTCGAGGGATGACCGGCATGTCGATACATACCGAGCCGGTTTCGCTGCCCCGAACGCAGGATTCCGGTGCCATGTCCGTACATGGCGCCGCTTCGCCGGCCGCACGGCAAACGCCCGGCACTCCTCCCGCGGCACAGCAGGCACCGGCACAGCCCTCTCCGGCAACGCACCGCAGCCACGACAGCCTCGCTGTACGCCCGCACGGCACGCCTGCGACACAGGCCGCCGCACAACAGGCCGCCGCACAACAGGCCGACGGAGAACAGGCCGACGGAGAACAGGCGGCAAATGGAGCGGCCAATTCCGCGGCACGCCCGTTGGAGGCGAACCCGGCAGCAAATGCAGTGACAAATACAGCGGCTAATTCAACGATACGTCCGGCCGGGACACCCCCGGCGGCAAATTCCGCGGCACATCCACAGGCGGCGAATCCGGCAACAAACGCAGGGGCGAACCCAGGGTCAAATGCGACGGCAAATTCAGCCGCTGATTCGAGGATAAATTCAGCGGCCAGTTCGCCGGCAAATCCGGTAACAGATTCGCTGGCGGCAGATTCGCTGACATCCGGTGCGATACAGGGCGATTCGCTCCCGTTTTTCTCCCCCGAAACGTTTGTCAGGCCGGCAGAGGCGGACTCGCCCTGGCGCGACGCACCGGCCGAAACGGTTTTCGGCACGGCGTCCGTCCCCGCACATGCAAGCCCCTTGCAGGGCATGCAGGCGCCCTCGCTTACCGGCAACCCCGTTTTCCAGAGTTTCGTGCTGCTGCTCGCCGTAACCTATGCCATGCTGCTCTACCGCAACCTGGGGGACATGCGCCTGCTATTGACGCGCGTATCGCGCGACAGGGCTACGGGAGAGCGCCTCACCGAAGACCCGGGCGGCAGCGGCTTCTCACGGTTCCTGAACATCGCCACGACCATCGGCATGCTCTTCGTGGGAGTCATGACGGTCAAATACGGGGATTCGCTCATGCCGGATTACCTGATCGAAACGCTGCCGCAAGGTGCCGTGCTGGCGCTCTGCCTGCTCTCGACACTCGCCTTCGCGGGCGTGGCGGTATTTCAGCTGGCGGCCGTAAGGCTGACCGGGGCCGTGACGCTCACCCAGCCGTTCGTCTCGCAGCTCGTCCTGCTGAAACGAACCTATTTCACGCTGGGCGTCATCGTCACCTCGCCGTTCCTGCTGCTTTTCGCGCTCTGCCCCCGGGGCACCGGCAGCGCCTGGTTCTGCATCATAGTCATCGGGTTGCTCGCAACGGTCATACTGTATCTCAAAGAGGTTCTGAATCTGTTTATTTCCAAAAAAGTTTCGATTTTGCATTGGTTTTTGTACCTTTGCATCGTGGAAATCTTCCCATTCAGCCTCTTATGGCTGCTCGCGGCAAGATAATCCAGTGAATGAAGTAACGTTAAATTTAGGTCAGCATTGAAAGTTAAGAGAGTATTGGTATCGCAGCCGAGGCCCGCAGTCATCGAAAAGTCCCCGTTCTACGAATTATCCGAGAAATACAACGTAGAGATTGCTTATAAACCTTTCATCCGCGTAGTAGGCGTATCCCTGAAAGAATTCCGTGCACAGCGGGTCGAGATACTGACACATACGGCCGTTATTTTTACTTCGCGCACGACGGTCGACAGTTTTTTCCATATCTGCGAAGAGGCCCGCATCACCGTGCCGGAAACCATGAAATACATCTGCCAGACGGAGGCCGTGGCGCTCTACCTGCAGAAATACATCGTATACCGCAAACGAAAAATCTCATTTGCCGACGGTTCGTTCACCTCATTTATCGAACTGATAATCAAGCACAAGGAAGAGAAATTCATCCTGGCTTTGAGCGAGCCCCACAAGCCCGAGCTGCCCGAAACGCTCGCCAAGCTCAAACTGGCGGTTGACCCGGTCATCCTGGCGCGAACGGTGGCGTCGGAGCTCGACGACGTGAAACCCGAAGATTACGGCCTGCTGGCGCTCTATTCGCCCTCGGACGTCAAGACCCTCGTCGAGAAGTTCGGCACGGAGAACCTGCCCGCCGTAGCCGTATTCGGCGAAGGTACGCTGCGCGCCGCACTCGCCGCAGGCATCACCGTATTGGCCAACGCCCCTACGCCGTCCGCACCCTCGATGGTGAAAGCCATCGACATCTACCTGAACAAGGTACAAAAGGGTGAAGCGATCGAGCCGGTGGAACTGACCGCAGACACACAAAAAGAGGAGTTCATACGCAGCCAGCAGCATAAACTGGCCAAAAAGAGCCGCACGCGCCGTCCTGCCGAACCCCGCAAATAATACAACCATGCCCGACTGCTCGCTTCCACGTACGGAGCGGCTCCGTTCGCTCGGCGCCGTACGACGCATGTTCGAAAGCGGCGAGAGCGGCTTCATTTTTCCGTTCCGTTACGTTTGGTACACCGAAGCCGACGAGATTCCATCGGCCGAGGTGCTGTTCTCCGTACCCAAGAAGTTTCATAAACGGGCCAACAAGCGCAATCTGCTGCGCCGCCGCACCAAGGAGGCATACCGGCTGCAAAAGCAGCTGCTGCACAACGGCAGCCCCGTCAACCTCGACCTGGCCCTGATTTACTCCTCGAAAGAGGTGCTGTCCTACAAAACCATCACCCATGCAGTCCGCCGGATTCTGGAAGCAGTCGCGGAGCGTCTTTAAGCGCATCTGCGCGCTGCCGCTGATTGCATTGGTGAAGTTCTACCAGCTCTGCATTTCACCCTTTACGCCCCCCTCCTGCCGCTTCACGCCCACCTGCTCGCAGTATGCCATCGAGGCACTGCGCAAGCACGGCCCGCTGAAAGGAGCGTGGCTGACGCTCCGGCGGCTGGCGCGCTGCCATCCGTGGGGCGGCAGCGGCTACGACCCCGTCCCCTGACACCCTGCAGCGCGCCTCTCCCCGCCGCAAGCAGGCCCTGCGCTGAAACAAAATGCAGCCGGCCTACGGCCGGCTGCATCGCAAAGTTACGTCACAACATGAATCTCCCAAACTTGTTTCGGGGGACAAAGATGGCACTATCAACGGGAACAAACAACGCCGACCCCAAAGTATGGGGCGGCGTTTTCGTCCTCCGGCCGAACAATTCAGTCGCAGCGGTCGGAGCAATGTTCGGCAGGCGACTCAAACTCGAGCGTGACATGGTGGATGCCGGCCGCCTCCAACTGCGCCTTGAGGCGCTGCTTGATCGTATTCATATGCGGCATATCCGAGAGCACCACATGCGCCGTAAGGGCGTTTTCGGTGGTGCTGATGGCCCAGACATGAATGTGGTGCACGGCTTCGACCCCAGCTACCGCAGCCATCGTCCTCTCCAGCTCGTCGACGCGGATTCCGACGGGCACGCCGTCCAGCGAAAGGCGCAGGCTGTCGCGCGTAAGCGACCAGACCGACGCCACAATCACCGCGGCGACGACAAGGCCCACGACGGGGTCGACGATTGTCCAGCCCGTCCACGAAATCACGAGGCCCGAAACCAGCACGCCGACCGAAACCAGCGCGTCGGCAGCCATATGCAGGTAAGCGCCCTTGACATTGAGGTCCTTGTCCTTGTCTTTCATAAAAAGCCACGCCGTGAAGCCGTTAATCGCCACGCCGACACCCGCCGTCCATGCAATCGCACCGCCCTCAACGGGCGCCGGATGCAGCATGCGCCCGATACTCTCGGCGACGATGACTCCCACGGCGATGAGCAGGATGACGGAGTTGAGCAGCGAGATGAGCACCGTGCTCTTCTTGTACCCGTAGGTGTAGCGGGGCGTGGCATGCGCCTGCGCAAGGCGGAAAGCCAGCATGGCCAGCAGCAGGCTCGCCACGTCGGAGAGGTTATGCCCGGTGTCGGAGAGCAGGCCCATCGAGCCGTAACAGAGTCCGACGGCGAATTCCACGGCCACGAACGCCACGTTGAGCGTAATGCCGAGGATAAAAGCCTTGTTGAGCGAAGTGACCGCATGGTCGTGGTGGTGTTCGTGTGCCATAACCGTTATATTTCAGTAATCGTATCCCGTATTTCCGACAGGTCGACCAGTTTGTTGACAATGGCGTAAATCGTAAGGCCCGCCGGAGAGTGAATCTGCAATTTGGCCACGATGTTGCGCCGGTGCGTGATGACCGTGTGCGTCGAGATGCAGAGCGTGTCGGCAATCTGCTTGTTGGTCATTCCCTTGACGATGCAGACGACAATCTCCCGCTCGCGGAGGCTCAACGGCTCCTGCCGCTCCTCGCGCGGTGCGCCGTCGCCCGGCCGCATGATTTTCTCGCGCAGCGCTTCGGCCGAATCGTAGACCGAGAGCACGTCGTCGTAGGCATTGATCGTCGCGGCATCGGTCACGGCCAGCTGCAGCGCGATGCAGCGCAGCCCCTCGCAGCCGCTCTGGGCACGCAGCTGCTGCGGCGTACAGATGCCCAGCGACGCCGGATTG
>ERZ791875.1756-NODE-1756-length-13079-cov-3.175138_pt1 | contig 13079 bp, 7 predicted proteins | sample MGYA00510278_ERZ791875 | MGnify/ENA primary metagenome ERZ791875 (study PRJEB30046, sample SAMN00792078) | human gut metagenome | study: EMG produced TPA metagenomics assembly of the A metagenome-wide association study of gut microbiota in type 2...
TGCACTCGAGAAAAAAGTGCTGGTGGTGGATGCGGATCCGCAGGCTAATGCTTCGTCGGGATTAGGGGTGGATATCCGGAATGTGGAACTATCCATCTACGAATGCCTGGTCAACGGTGACGATCCGAAAGGGGCTATTACCAATACAGAGGTGGAAGGATTGGATATTATCCCTTCTCATATCGACCTCGTGGGTGCGGAGATTGAAATGCTGAACATGGAGAACCGGGAACAGATATTGAAACAAGTGCTGGTCCCGCTGAAAGACCGGTATGATTATATCCTGATCGACTGTTCTCCCTCTTTGGGCCTGATCACGGTGAACGCCCTTACGGCTGCCGATTCGGTGATGATACCCGTTCAATGCGAATATTTTGCGCTGGAAGGTATCAGCAAACTGTTGAATACGATAAAGATTATCAAATCGAAGCTGAATCCCGCCTTGGAGATCGAAGGCTTCCTGACGATGTATGATTCGCGCCTTCGTCTGGCCAACCAGATATATGAAGAGGTGAAACGTCCGTTCCGGGACCTGGTTTTCACAACCGTTATTCAGCGTAACGTCAAATTAAGCGAAGCTTCCAGCTACGGCAAACCTGTGTTGCTTTACGATGCCGAGTCGAAGGGAGCCCTTAATCATATGCAGCTTGCACAGGAGCTGATAGATAAGAACAAATAATTCATAAGAGATGGCAGTAATGAAAAGATCGGCACTTGGCCGCGGATTGGATGCTTTGATAACGATGGACGACCTGAAGACGGGCGGTTCATCGTCTATTAGTGAAATAGAGCTGAGTAAAATCCAGCCCAATCCGGATCAACCCCGTTCTGTTTTTGAGGAAGAGACACTCGAGGAGCTGGCTACTTCCATCCGTTCCTTAGGCGTCATTCAGCCGATTACGCTGAAAGAGACAGGGCCGGACAAATATATGATTATTTCCGGTGAACGCCGCTACCGGGCTTCTTTGAAAGCCGGGTTGGAGCGTATCCCCGCCTATATTAAGACCGCTGCCGACGAGAATGTCGTCGAAATGGCGCTGATCGAGAATATCCAGCGTGAAGACCTGAACTCGATTGAAATCGCCCTGGCTTACCAGAAGTTGATCGACAGCTACGGGCTGACGCAGGAGAAACTGAGCGAACGTGTCGGAAAGAAACGGGCGACGATCGCCAACTACCTCCGCCTCCTAAAACTCCCTGCCGAGATACAGATGGGGCTGAAGGATAAAAAGATCGACATGGGACATGCCCGCGCGTTGCTTCCCGTCGAAGATCCGGAAGTGCAGCTGGCCCTTTACGAGCAGATACTGGCGGAAGGATTGTCGGTGCGCAACGTGGAAGAGATCGTACGTGGCGGTGTAGACGCGGCAGCCCTTGAACAGGCAAAGAAAGAAAAGTCTGCCGAACGGAAACCGAGATTGCCGGAGGAATTCAACTTGTTGAAGGATCATCTGTCCAGCTTCTTCAATACGAAAGTACAATTGGTGTGTAACGATAAAGGAAAAGGTAAAATCACGATCCCCTTTGCATCGGAAGATGAACTGGAACGGCTGATCGGCCTGTTGGATAAGTTGAAATGAGAAACGGAAGAGTGATTCGGATGAGCCAAAAGATAAACAAAGTAATACTTATATTAGTCCTACTGTGTAGCTGTGTGTGGACCGGCTATGCACAAACGGAGATTACGGCAAAGCCGGATACGGTGATACCCCGCGATTCGGTTGTTACGGCTGTGGTTCCGACTCCGGGGGAAACGGCGGCCTCCGATTCGACAGTAAAAGCTGTGCTTTCGGCTGCCGACTCGTTACCCCAGCCCAAAGTGAAATTGAACGAGTTCAAGCCGGACCCAAACAAAGCCTTGCTTTATGCGTTGGTGCCGGGTTTGGGACAGATTTATAATAAGAAGTACTGGAAACTCCCGTTGGTGTATGGTGCCTTTATGGGATGTATGTATGCCATCACGTGGAATAACAAGAACTATAAAGACTATTCCGGTGCATATTTCGATATAATGGAGGACTACAGTAAGGTCCTGCAGGGACAGCAACCGGGGCATGAACCCTATGAGGGACCCTGGAGTGATAGCTGGACGATTTTTGTGCCTGTCGGACAGGAGAGTTCGTATGTCTCGAACACCCAGTTCCAGGAGAACCTGAAGCGGCGGAAAGACTATTTTCGCCGTTACAGGGATTTGAGTATTATTATTACGGTAGGCGTGTACGCGATCAGTATAATCGATGCGTATGTGGACGCCCAGCTGTTTGACTTTGACATTTCTCCGGACCTGAGTATGCATTGGTCGCCGGAGGTTACGCCGAAGACCCGCTATACGCAGGCTTCGTACGGATTGAATTGCAGTTTTAAGTTCTAACATCATGAATAAAAACCTACTTATCCTATTCTGCCTGTTTTGCCTGATACAGCTATCCCGTGCACAGGATGCCATATTTGGCGAACCGCAGCATTCGACATTATCGACAGACTCGCTGTCTGACGTAGTGGGCCTGATACCTGAAAGCCTGGATGCCAATGTAGACAGTCTGTTGCATTCCTGGCACGTGCAATATTTTTCGAAAGTGGACGAATATTGCCATGATGACGAGGAGAATGTTTATTTTCCCGATTCCGTTTATGTCGAACGCCTGGAACGTCTGCCAAGCGTGATCCGTCTGCCCTACAACGAGGTGGTACGGGATTGTATCGATCTGTATGCCGCCCGCAAGCGCGACCTGGTGCGCTATATGTTGGGAATGGCAGACTTCTATTTTCCGATAATCGAGCAGGTGTTGGACAAGCACAATCTGCCTTTGGAACTGAAATACCTGGCTGTAGTCGAAAGTGCCCTGAATCCTGTTGCCCTTTCCCGTGTGGGAGCTTGCGGGTTGTGGCAGTTCATGCTTCCGACCGGAAAGATATACGGCTTAGAGATAAACAGCCTGCTGGACGAGCGCCGCGACCCGGAAAAGGCAACCGAGGCTGCCTGCAAATACTTTGAAGATATGTATGCCATCTATGGCGACTGGAACCTGGTGCTGGCTTCCTATAACTGTGGCCCGGGTAACGTGAACAAGGCGATCCGCCGTTCCGGCGGCAAGACCGACTTCTGGGAGATCTTCCGCTATCTGCCCCGTGAGACGCGTTCGTATGTGCCGCTGTTCATTGCGGCCAACTACATCATGAATTATTATTGCGATCATAATATCTGCCCGTTGCAGACCAGCTTGCCGTTAGCGACCGATACGGTGATGGTGAGCAGTATGCTTCATCTGCAACAGGTTTCCGATGTGCTGGGTGTGGACATCGAACAGCTTCGCGCCCTCAATCCGCAATATAAGCGGGATATTATCCCCGGAAATACGAAACCGTCCGTGTTGAAGCTTCCCGCTAACCAGACATATGCGTTTGTCGACAAGGAAGATACCGTTTATACGCACCGGATCGAAGAACTTCTGGCGAACTGTGTGCCAGTCAATGCCGAAGACGGATCGAAGAATCTGAGGCTCGAGAAGATCACGCACGTGGTTGCTTCCGGAGAAAACATCTATACCATCGCAAACCGCTACGGTGTGACCCCGAAAGATATCCGTAAATGGAACGGATTGAAGTCGAACCGCGTCGGTAGAGGGGCCCGCCTGCGCTTGCATGTCGATAACGGAGGAGTGACTTTTGCTTCTGCCAAGACACAGAAGGCGGAGAAAACAGAACCTGCCAAGGCTGTGCAGAAAGCGACTCCTGTCGCTACAAAGAGCAACCTGACCGCCCGCGCTACCGGTGGCAAGAGCCATACGTACACTGTGCAGTCCGGAGACTCCCTGTATTCTATAGCCAAGAAATATCCGGGCGTTTCTACGGACGACTTGCAAAAGGTTAACGGGCTGACCAGCACTGATATCCGTCCCGGACAAGTCCTGAAAATACCTGTCGTCTAACTTTTTCTGTCGCTTTCGGGAATATATAAGCAAATATTTATATATATTTGCCTAATACACGTTTTAAATACGGAAGGGCATTCAATATGAGCGACATAAATAATACAAAAGACACAACGGAAATGCTGCCTGCGCAGGAGGTTAAACCTGTCCTCTCGCCGGACGAGCAGATGATACAGGACGGCTTTGACGAGCTGTTGCAGGATTATCTAAAATCAAACCATCGACGCAAGGTGGAACGTATTACCAAGGCGTTCAACTTTGCCAATCAGGCGCATGCAGGTGTGAAACGCCGTTCAGGCGAACCTTATATCATGCACCCGATAGCGGTGGCGCGTGTCGTTTGCCGCGAGATGGGATTGGGGTCGACATCCATCTGTTCGGCTTTGTTGCACGATGTTGTGGAAGATACCGAATATACGGTTGAGGATATTAAGGACATGTTCGGCGAGAAGATCGCCCAGATCGTGGACGGTCTGACGAAGATATCCGGCGGTATCTTCGGCGAACAGGCTTCGGCACAGGCGGAGAACTTCCGGAAGTTGCTGTTGACTATGAGCGACGATATCCGGGTGATCCTGATCAAGATAGCCGATCGCCTCCATAATATGCGTACGTTGGGTTCCATGTTGCCCGCGAAGCAGTTTAAGATTGCCGGTGAAACGCTTTACCTCTATGCTCCCTTAGCGCACCGCCTGGGGCTTTTTACCATTAAAACGGAACTGGAAGACCTGAGCTTCAAATACGAACATCCGCAGGAATATGCCTTTATCAACTTGAAACTGAAATCGACCGAGGCTGCCCGTAACACCTTGTTCGAGCATTTCGCCGTGCCGGTGGACAAGAAGTTGAAGGAAATGGGGTTGGACTATGAGATGCGCGCCCGTGTAAAGTCCGCCTATTCCATCTGGAACAAGATGGACAGTAAAGGCGTCAGCTTTGAGGATATCTACGATATATACGCTGTCCGCATCATCTTCGACCCGCTGCCGGGAGTGGATGAGAAAAACCAGTGCTGGGACATCTACTCGGCTATTACCGATATTTACCGTATCCGTCCCGACCGCATCCGCGATTGGGTGAGCCGTCCGAAAGCAAACGGTTATCAGGCGTTGCACCTGACCGTGATGGGACCCGACGGGCAGTGGGTGGAGATACAGATCCGCAGCCGCCGTATGGACGAGATTGCCGAGAAAGGCTTTGCCGCGCATTGGAAATATAAAGAGCATAATGTGGAAGAAGATACGGAGCTCGATAAATGGTTGCAGACCATTACCGAGATTCTGGAAAGTCCGGACCCGAATGCGCTCGACTTCTTAGACACGATCAAGCTGAATCTTTTTACCTCTGAAATATTTGTCTTTACCCCGAAAGGCGACATCAAGACGTTGCCGCAGGGAGCGACGGCGCTCGACTTTGCCTATGCCCTCCACTCGGATATCGGTAATAAATGTATCGGGGCGAAGGTGAACCACCGGCTGGTTCCGTTAAGCCATCAGTTGGCGAGCGGTGACCAGGTGGAGGTCCTGACTTCCCGTTCGCAGACCCCGCAGCCGGAATGGTTGAACTTCGTGACGACAGCCAGGGCGCGTGCCCGCATCGACGGTATCCTGAAGAAGGGCCGTAAGGAAGCGGCAAAAGAAGGGGAGCTCAAGGTGATCGAAGCCCTTAAACGCAGCGCGCTGGAGGTCAATACGTCCAATCTGGATAAGCTCTGTATGTATTACGGTTTCTCCAAGCGTGAAGAGTTCTTCTATTCCGTGGAGAAAGGGGAGGTTATCTTGCCGGAGAACCTCGGCAAGCTGTTGAAGGAGAAAACGGACAACGTCTTGTTCAAGTATGTGAAACAGGCGCTCCGTGTCGCAACAAAGGCGACTACCGGCAAGAAAGAGGAAGACGAAAAAGAGCAACCGAAGGAAAAGCCGAAATACGATAAGAAGAAGCCTTATATCCTGAAAGAGGAGGCTTTCGAACGTAATTACGTGATTGCCGACTGTTGTAAGCCGATTCCGGGAGATGAGTCCTTAGGCTTTATCAACGACGACGGCAATGTGGTGGTCCACAAACGTTCCTGCCCGATCGCCATGCGCCTGAAAAGCAGCTTTGGCGAACGCATCCTGAACACGGAATGGAGCAGCCATCATTCTTCGTTTGAGGCGACGCTTGAGATCAAGGGCATCGATTCGATGGGAGTGCTCAATACGATCACCCGTACGATCTCCGATGATTTCAATGTCAACATCATCCGTTTATTGATAGAGGCCAAAGACGGTGTGTTCGAAGGGAAGGTGAAGATGAAGGTGCACGATGTGGAGGATATCCAGCGGATGTGTGTTACCCTTTCAAAGATCAAGAATATCAAGTCCGTTGCCCGCGTAGCGGATTGAGCCATCAGGCAATGGAGATCAGATAACCTGTATAGCCGATGTAGCAGGCAATCATCACAATCCCTTCGACCCGTGTAATCGTCCGTTTCTTGAAGAACCATCCGAAGATGTAAAGCAGCACGCACGAACCGATCAGCACGCCGAGGTCCAGATTGGTAATGCCCTGTATATTGAGCGGACTGATAGTCGCGCTGCATCCTAAGACAAAAAAGATATTGAAAAGGTTGGATCCGATTACGTTTCCGATAGCCATTTCCGGATTTTTCTTTAAGGCGGCGACAACCGAGGTTGCCAATTCCGGCAGCGAAGTCCCTCCGGCAACCAGTGTCAGGCCGATAATAGATTCGCTGATACCTAAGCTGCGGGCGATTTCCGAGGCTCCGCTGACAAAGAATTGTCCGCCGTAGACCAATCCGGCCAGACCGCCGGCAATGAACAGGACGGACTTCCAGACAGGCATATCCTTGATTTCCGACTCGCCTTCGCTACTGCCGTTGTGGGCGATGGCAAACGTATATCCTAAGAAGATAAGGAAAAAGCAGAGCAGGAGCATACCGTCGCTACTGCTGATCGTATTGGTTGCCGCTTTGTTGATCAGCACATCGTTTGCGCAGATGAATAAAACGACGGAGGCCAGTATGCAAAGCGGGATTTCCTTGCTTAACGTACCTTTGGTTACACTGATCGGGACGATAGCGGCTGTACAACCTACAATCATCAGCGTGTTGAAGATATTGCTTCCGACAACATTCCCGATCGCCATGTCCGCGCTACCTTTCAGCGCTGAAACGACACTGACAGTCAACTCCGGGGCGGATGTCCCGAAAGCTACGATTGTCAACCCGATCACCAAGCTGGAGATATGAAAGCGTTTGGCAATCGAGGCAGCCCCGTCGGTCAGTGCGTTTGCACCGACCAGGATAAGGAGCAATCCTCCGATCAAAAGGACGATATTCATCAGAATGGCAGGTCGTCGATCGGGTTGGCCGGACCGAAGTCGGGAGCGGCTGATACGGCAGGAGCGGAGGCCGGTACAACATTTTCCGGAGTCATGGCACCCGGTGCTGATTGAGGTGCGGCGGCCATCGGGCGTTCAACTTTCCAGGCACTGATGTTTGTAAACCAACGTCCCTGATATTCGCGGCTGTCTATGTCGAAAGAAACTGTAAGTTCTTCTCCGGGCTGTATGGCTGCCTGCTCGATGCGGTCTGCACCGAAGATCTGGAAGCATACTTTCTTGGGGTATTGGTCATGTGTTTCCAGGACATACTCCTGCTTTTTCCACTCGTTTCCACTTTTACTGATACCGCCTTGGACAGGCAGTACGGCGATGATTCTTCCCGTAATTTCCATGTTTATTGTTTTATTAAATTGCTGCGAAGGTACGATTTTCCGGCATAACAAGCTAATTCTTTGAGTCTGTTTTTACCTGCAGGAGGCTATTTGGGAGTGTCGAGAACCTCGAACGCATCCTTCATGGCAAGCAGCTCTTCCTTAATTTGTTTCAACCTGTTCACGATCTCTTCGTGACGGATGGTTGTGTCCGGGTTTTCTTTCAGCTTTTGTCGCGCTCCCGCCAGTGTCATGCCGCGTTCTTTCACCAGGTGATAGACCAGGCGTATGGCGTCGATATCTTCCTGGCGGTAGGAACGCGTTCCCTTGCCTGTCTTGCGCGGGCTGATCTGGTCGAATTCCTTTTCCCAGAAACGCAATGTCGACTCGTTGACGTCGAACATCTGCGCCACCTCGCTGATGGAGAAATAGAGCTTTAGATTTTTATCTTTATTTAATGCCATCCTATTAAACAATGTTTAATCCATAACCTGGCCGTGATTTTCGGCAATCTGTATCATGCGGTCGTATTCTTCCGGGGTGAGGTCCATGTAGTAGTACTTGGACGGGTTGTCGTGCTTGCCGCGGACGATCACCTCGTAGTGGAGGTGCGGGCCGGTCGACTTACCGGTGTTTCCTACTTCACCGATCACTTCTCCGCGTTTCACCTTCTGCCCGACACGCGCACGGAACTTGCTCATGTGTCCGTAGAGTGTCTGGAAGCCGTGTCCGTGGTTGATCATCAGACAGTTCCCGTATCCCTGTTTCCAGGCGGCGAAGGTGACGACGCCGTCGCCGGTGGCATATATTTCCGTTCCCACTTTGGCGGAAAAGTCCATGCCGGAGTGGAAACGGGGCGTGCGGTAGATCGGGTCGATGCGGACACCGTAACCGGATGCCGTACGTTTCAGGTCTTTATTCGAGATCGGCTGGATAGCCGGAATACATTTGCTTCGTTCCTCCTGATTCTTGCCGAGTGTGATCAGCTCTTCCAGTGAATTGGACTGTACATAAAGCTGTTTGCTCAACATATCCATCTTTTTGGTGGTCGCAACGACCAGGTCCGGATTGGACAGGCTCATCAACTGCTCGTACCGGTTCGAACCTCCGAAGCCGGATTTGCGGACGGATTCGGGAATGGATTCTGCCTGGAAAATGGCACGGTACAGGTTTTCATCGCGCTGTTGTATATCGTCCAGCACTTCCAATGCATTGGTCAGGCGTAGCGAAAGCACCTCATACTGTGTCTGTAACAGCTTGTTTTCCTTCTTCAGAAGCGATTCGACGGGCGAGTCGAACGTGCGTGACAGGATATAAAAAATACCTACGCCGATCGCAATACCGATACTCAAATGTCGGAGTACACCGAAAAAACGGTCTTTGGCGGAGGGGTAAACACGTTCGTAACTGAGCGTGTTGGGGTTATATAAGTAATATGTTTTTCTGCTTTTAAATAGTTTCATCAAATATTTTCTTGCTTGGATACGTGCAAAAATAATAATTTGCTGTACTTTTGCAAATTGTTTTTCAGAATATTAACGAGACTATATAGAATAGATTATGTTGACAGCAAAAGAAATCCGTGAATCATTTAAAGACTTCTTCGCTTCCAAGCAGCACCAGATTGTGCCTTCTGCTCCGATGGTAGTGAAGGGTGATCCTACATTGATGTTTACCAATGCAGGTATGAACCAGTTCAAAGATATAATCCTGGGGAACGTACCCCGTAAATATCCACGTGTCGCGGATTCACAAAAGTGTCTTCGCGTAAGCGGCAAGCATAACGACCTGGAAGAGGTGGGACACGATACGTATCACCACACCATGTTCGAGATGTTGGGTAACTGGTCGTTCGGCGATTACTTCAAGCAGGAAGCGATCAACTGGGCATGGGAATACCTGGTAGATGTGTTGAAGTTGAACCCCGACCGCCTGTATGCAACCGTATTCGAAGGAAGCCCTGCCGAAGGTCTTTCGCGCGATGACGAAGCAGCCGGATATTGGGAACAATACCTGCCGGCAGACCATATCATCAATGGTAACAAACACGATAACTTCTGGGAAATGGGCGATACGGGTCCTTGCGGTCCCTGCTCAGAAATCCATATCGACCTCCGTACGGACGAAGAACGTGCCGCTGTCCCCGGTCAGGAGATGGTGAACAAAGATCATCCGCAGGTGATCGAAATCTGGAACCTTGTGTTCATGCAATATAACCGCAAGGCCGACGGCTCCCTGGAACCGCTGCCTGCCCGCGTAATCGATACCGGTATGGGATTCGAACGTCTGTGTATGGCTTTGCAGGGAAAAACGTCCAACTACGATACGGATGTTTTCCAGCCGATCATCAAAGTGATTGCCGGTATGGCCGGTACGACTTACGGCAAGGATAAACAACAGGATGTGGCTATGCGTGTGATCGCCGACCATATCCGTACGATCGCTTTCGCGATTACCGACGGCCAGTTGCCTTCCAATGCCAAAGCCGGTTATGTGATCCGCCGTATTCTGCGCCGCGCCGTTCGTTACGGCTATACATTCCTGGATCGCAAAGAATCCTTTATGTATAAGCTGCTGCCGGTGCTGATCGAAACGATGGGCGATGCCTATCCCGAACTGATCGCACAGAAGTCGCTGATTGAAAAGGTGATCAAGGAAGAAGAAGAATCTTTCCTCCGTACGCTGGAAACAGGTATCCGTCTGCTGGATAAGAAGATGGAAGAAGCGAAGGCTGCCGGTAAGACTGTGATCAGCGGTGTGGACGCCTTTACTTTATATGACACATACGGATTCCCGTTGGATTTGACTGAACTGATCCTGCGCGAAAACGGTATGGAAGCCAATATCGACGAGTTTAACGTCGAAATGCAGAAGCAGAAAGAGCGTGCCCGCAATGCTGCCGCGATCGAAACAGGCGACTGGGTGGTGCTGAAAGAAGGCGAATGCAAGTTTGTGGGCTACGACCTGTTCGAATGCGACGCTGAAATCATGCGTTATCGCCAGATCAAACAGAAGAATAAGGTATTATATCAGATCGTGCTGGACCAGACTCCTTTCTATGCGGAAATGGGTGGACAGGTCGGCGATACCGGTTGGCTGATTGCCGACGGCGAAACGGTCGACGTGATTGACACGAAGCGTGAGAACAATCTGCCGGTTCATCTGGTGGCTAAATTGCCGAAAGATGTAACCGCTACTTTCACGGCTAAGATCAACGAAAAGAAACGTATCCAGTGCGAATGCAACCACTCTGCCACTCACCTGTTGCACGAGGCTTTGCGCGAAGTGCTGGGGACACATGTCGAACAGAAAGGTTCTTACGTTTCTCCCGAGTCGTTGCGTTTCGACTTCTCCCACTTCCAGAAAGTGACGGACGAAGAGATCCGTCAGGTAGAACAGTTAGTGAGCGAAAAGATCCGTGCCGACTTCCCGCTGGAAGAACATCGCAATATGCCGATCGCTGAGGCGAAAAAGTTAGGTGCGATGGCGTTGTTCGGAGAAAAGTATGGTGACGAGGTCCGTGTGGTTAAGTACGGCAGTTCTATCGAATTGTGCGGTGGTACGCATATTCCGGCAACCGGTATGATCGGTTCCCTACGTGTGATCGCCGAAAGCTCTATCGCTGCCGGTGTTCGCCGTATCGAGGCTGTTACGGCCGAAGGAGCTGAGAACTATACTTTCATGTTGCAGGATTCCCTCCGTGAACTGCGCGCCATGTTCAACAATGTTCCGAACCTGGCACAGACCATCCGGAAATCCATTGAAGAAAATGCCGAACTGAAAAAACAGGTAAGCGATTACGTGAAAGAGAAAGTTCAGCAGTTGAAGAAGGAATTGATTGCAAAGGCGGTTGAACGTCACGGTGTGAAACTGATCGTCTTCCGTGGTGAAGCCAGTGTGGAAGCAATCAAGGACCTGGCTTTCCAGATTAAGGGAGAAAGCAATACGGATGAAAAAGTATTCTTCGTAGCCGGAATCAAAGACGCTGACAAGTGCGCATTGACGGTTATGCTGAGCGATCCGTTGGTAGCGGAAGGCTTGAATGCCGGTAAACTGGTGAAAGACGCAGCCAAACTGATCCAAGGCGGCGGCGGCGGACAGCCTCACTTTGCAACTGCCGGCGGAAAGAATCCGGACGGCCTGGCACAGGCTATCGAGCATATTCTCGAAGCTGCCGGTTTGAAATAAAGAACCGAATAAATAGTTGTTTCCCCTGCATGGAACTTTTGTTTCATGCAGGGGAAACTTTTGTTTCATGCAGGGGAAACTTTTGTTCCATGCCCATGAAACTTTTGTTTCCTGCCCATGGGATTTTCTTTTCCCCCGTTTTGATAATCGGATAACAAATAATACCTTTGTCGGAACGATATTAATTAATAAGGACATTATGGCCGCTCAAAAAGTAGTAATCAGCAAAGACCTCAAAGCCGATTTGCAGGCGTTCTTTGCTTCCCTGAGTTATGATAAGCTCTTTATCCTGACCGATACGAATACACAAGATAAATGCTTCCCGCTGGTAAAAGATATCCCTGCCTTTCAGGATGCCCCTGTCATTACCGTGCAGGCAGGCGATACGCATAAGGACATCGAACAGGTCGCTTCTATCTGGGCACGCCTCTCCAATGAAGGCGCTTCCCGCAATTCCCTGTTGGTCAACTTAGGAGGCGGCATGATTACTGATATGGGAGGTTTTGCCGGCGCAACTTTTAAACGGGGTTTGCGTACCGTCAATATCCCGACAACCCTGATGGCTTCGGTTGATGCAGCGGTGGGAGGGAAGACCGGTGTCAACTTCAACGGCTTGAAGAATGAGGTCGGTTCGTTCTATCCTCCCGAATGCGTTTTTATCGATTGCGAGTTCCTGCGTACGTTGGACCGTGATAACTTGTTGTCCGGTTATGCAGAGATGATCAAGCATGCGCTAATCAGTTCGATGGATATTTATGCGTCCGTGATGTTGTTCGACCTCGATGCGAAGATCGATTATGCTTTCCTGAATAAGATGGTGGCCCAGTCTGTCGCCGTGAAGGAACGCATTGTCGAGGAAGACCCGAAAGAACATGGTATCCGTAAGGCACTTAACTTCGGCCATACGATCGGGCATGCCTACGAAAGCCTGTCGTTCCGGAAGAACCGCCCTTTGCTGCACGGGCATGCTGTCGCTGCGGGTATTGTGAGCGAATTATATCTTTCTTATAAAGTTTGCGGATTCCCGATGGACAAACTGAGCCAGGTTGTCTATTACCTGAAGGAATATTATCCGGCTTTCATCTTCGATTGCAATGATTATGACACCTTGTACGAGCTGATGACGCACGATAAGAAAAACGAGGCGGGAATTATCAATTTCACTTTGCTTTCCCAAATCGGTGACGTTCAGATTAATCAGCAGGTAAGTAAGGAAAAAATCCTCGAGTCGCTGGATTTTTAC
>ERZ791875.1758-NODE-1758-length-13060-cov-2.887582_pt1 | contig 13060 bp, 6 predicted proteins | sample MGYA00510278_ERZ791875 | MGnify/ENA primary metagenome ERZ791875 (study PRJEB30046, sample SAMN00792078) | human gut metagenome | study: EMG produced TPA metagenomics assembly of the A metagenome-wide association study of gut microbiota in type 2...
GTTGGTGATGACGTTGTGTACCTGTTACGACACACAGGTTCTTGGCCTGGGCTTGTTTAGCCGTAGCCATAATTGTACGGTAACCTACGGGGTCTACACAAATCGGTTTTTCCAGGAAGCAATGTTTGCCTTTTTCAACTGCGTATTGGAAATGAACCGGACGGAAAACCGGAGGAGTTGCTACGATAACTACGTCTACACCGCTATCGATCAATTGTTTGTAAGCATCTAAGCCAACGAAGCGTTTGTCGGCAGGAATATCACATCCTTTTGCTTTCAATTTATCAGCCAACCCGTCTACACGTTCTTTAAAAGTATCAGCCAAAGCAACGATTGTTACGCCGTTTGCTGCTTCCAGGAAGTTTTCAGCAGCGCCGGAACCACGTCCGCCGCAACCGATAACACCGGCTTTCAGTTCTTTACCGTCTGTTGCCAAGTCAGGCAATTCAGGGATATAATATGTCCCGGGTTCTTTCAGCGGTTTGTTGGCTGCTGCGCTTTCGCTACCGCCACCGGCACATGAGGTTAATACACTCGCACTACCTGTACCGATAGCACCCAGTGCACCGGCCATAGCTGTACTTTTCAAAAAAGATCTTCTGCTAATACTGTTTTCTCGCTTCATGATATAGTAAATTATAGGTATCAATTAATCATCTGTTATTTTGCTCCAATCGCAGGGTCCGGTTCGCAAACCACACGGAAACCGATACCACGGATATCCGAATACCACCAAATACTCTTCGGTTGTTGCGGGTCTGTTTTTAACCAGGCATCATGCTTTGTATAATCACGGGCTGCAGAACGAACATCTGCTGCATCGGAAGTGTAGTTACCTCCACGTACAACCCATTCTTCACCCTCTGTGACCAATGGGTTTGTTACGTTTTCACCGCCTTTGCTATAAGCTTGCGGATCATATTTGTCTGCACAATATTCCATTACGTTACCCAACATATTTTTTAAGCCGAACGGATTTGCTTTCACTTCATTTGGCTCCTGTGTCCTGTTCTTGCTGTTCTTTACATAAATTACGAATGAACTGATGCTGTCTGTTTTTGCATCGAAGAACTTACGCCAGAATCCCTGGTCTGAAAAATCTTTCGGGTTGCCGGTGAAGAAGTAAGGGGTTTCCGTACCTCCACGAGCTGCATATTCCCATTCTGCTTCAGTCGGCAGACGGTATTTCTTTCCTGTTTTCTTAGATAACCACTGGCAGAACGTTTCTGCTGCATAGTGGGTCATTGTGATTGCCGGACGATCGCCGCCACCCCATCCCTGGTCGGGGAACCCGAACGGTGGAGTCGGACCGGAAATCGCATCTACATCCGGGTTGCTGTTGTTGGCATACACCGTTTCCGGAGGCGTACGTCCTTCACTCATGGTCTGTCCATAGAATGCCCAGTACTGATCCCAGGTAACCTCGACTTCGGCAATGAAGAACGGACTGACTGTTACGTTCCGTACGGGAGCTTCATCTTCCTTGTGGAATGCTTCCTTTTCGGTGCTACCCATTTTGAATGTACCACCCGGTATGGCAACCATCTTGAATGAAACGGGCGTTCCGGGGATTTGTTCCGTATAATCGGCAAAAGACGTGACAGGCGGAGCTGTTTTGAAATACATACTGGTGTCTATGGATGCAGTCGTATTTGCGCCCGGAATGCCTGTCAATTTGCCGTGTTTGTAATCCGGATTATAATGTCCTGCGTCAAGGTGGCAACTGATACATTGTAAATCCAGTTTCTTTTCGTTTTCATCATAATAGAGGTGTGCGGTAATGCCATCCTGATTGATTCCCTCCGGAAACAAATTCTGGTGACATTCTTTACAAGATTCGTTCGGGATATATTTAACCGCGTGTTCCAATTCCGATTTTGTGTCCCAATCGAAATCGGCACTGTCTTTTGTCATATAGGACCATACATCCTTTAATCCTAATTTGGCTTTTGCCGTATAATGGTTCCATGTATCACTTTGAGGCGGGAGGTGGCAAGCTACGCAATGAGTTTTAACCCCACTTCCGTTGTTTACATGTTTGGAAAGTTTCCAACTGTCTTCAACGTGTGGATGTACGTGGCACATCATACACGATTCGTCGGATGAAAAGTAAACGGATGTCTTATATACGGCAACCATAATGCCCGCACCGAGAAGTAATCCGATCAAGAGAATAAAAGTCTTTCCTTTGAAAAATCTTCCTTTTTTCCCTGAAGGATAGCGATTCAAATTCTTGTTAGTAGCCATTTGTTTCTTATGGTAAGCGATTTTACAATTAGTCTTGAATTAGATTTAAAAATCGGGAATAAAAGTAGTGTTTTCCGGTATAAAACGAAAGTCTATACTGGCTATTTAACGAAATATGCACAGGGATTATACTTTTTTATCAGTTTTTATAAAGGAACGCTTGTCCCCGCTTGATATATCGGCTTTTAAGAATCCCATATCGTCGCGGGAACAAGCGTTTTTTAGTAAAAACTTATAAATTGGACTGGATCGGTTTCATTATGAATGAGAATTCATAATCCCCATAATGAATACGATATTGTTCCAGCGGCAGGGTTCCCCAGCTGTTGATACAACCCAATCCCATTTGTACCTTGTCTATACACATATTGGTGTAGTTTATCTGCGGTACAAGTTCCGAATGTCTTTGTTCTTTCTGTGTGCCGTCATCCAACGACTCGATCGAATAATGTAATGCGGAAGCAGAGAAAGGAGCTTCAGAAATAAACATCAACCCGTTACCTCCCTTATTCATTTGTTTCCACCAACGGATATCTGTTTTTGTCCCTGTTTCCTGCGGGCGGATATATGAATAGAACTGTTCGTCTACGGTCTGTTTGTAGTTCCCTAAATCAGTTACATTGTTACGATCGGAATAGTTTTCAATAGGACCTCTTCCATAATAGTTGATTTGATCCAGGCATTTCGGCATTTGCATTTGCATACCGAAACGGAACATATCAGATACTTTTGCGGACTTGTCGGCTACCATTTTTTGTGTAACTTTAACAGCACCTTCATTATTGATCGTATAGGTCAGATACAATTTCGCTTTGACAGCATCCATTGTGTATTCAGCACTGACAATAGCCATGTCGTTTTCGATCTTGTTTGTCAGAGAGGTCAGCTTCAGCCCCGGTTCTTTCCATGCCGCATATTTATTCTGCAGGTTGGCACCCATATCGTTATCCGTTGGAGCGCGCCAGAAGTTCGGAGTCAGTTTTCCGTCTTCTTTCAGCATAGGCATACCGTTTACGTCATATCTGCACAAGAATCCGTCATGTCTGTTGAAATCCATCCGGAAGTTTTCTCCTTCAATGATCAGATAGTTGAAATCATTCTCTTTAATAGTCGGAACGACTGTGGCAATGTTTACTTTCTGTTTGTTTTGCAGATCCAGTTTCGGAGCTTCATACGGACGGATTGTCATTTGATTCTTGGCAACCGTGTAACCGGCAGGAAGCAATGTTTCCGCTTTCTTTAATTTAAAAGCTACATTCAGTAAGAGCTCTTTACATTTGCAGATACCTTCTGTGCTGTAATTCAACTTGACAGATTTAGTCTGCTGCGGAGCAACTTCCAAATCTTTCACCATACCTGTCTGAACAACTTCTCCGTTTGCCAACAGTTCCCATTCTGCATAGTAGCCGCTCAGGTCGCGGAAGAAGTTTTCATTATAAACATTGATGACGCCGTTTGCCAAATCGGAGGGAGTAGCCCAGATGGACTGATAGATATGGCCTACTTCGTACATATGCGGATTCGGTTTGCGATCCGGACTAATTAAGCCGTTGTCCATAAAGTTGTTGTCGGAAGCATCATAACGATTCCAGTCACCGCCATAAGCATAGAAAGGAACACCGTCTTTTGTTTTCCAGCGTAAGGACTGGTCTACGAAGTCCCAGATAAAGCCACCCTGGTATTTCGGGTATTTACGAACCAGATCCCAATATTCTTTAAATCCGCCTTCCGAGTTACCCATGGCATGTGCATACTCACATTGGATAAGGGGTTTGTCAATGCTACCTTTACTATATTCTTCACTTCTCTCGTAGTTCAGGTACATCGGGCAATAGATATCAGTGAATTCGCTTGTCCGTGCTTGTTCATATTGTACGGCACGCGTTTTGTCCTCGTTCTTAATCCAGGTATAACAAGCCTCGAAGTTAGGACCCATACCGGCTTCATTACCTAACGACCAGAAAATGATGGATGGGTGGTTATATCCGCGTTGCACGTTACGTTGATTGCGTTCCATATGCGCTTTTGCGTATAATGGATTTTTAGCCAGTGTCTTGTCGCCGTATCCCATACCGTGCGATTCGATGTTGGCTTCGGCAACTAAATAGATACCGTATTGATCGCAAAGGTCATACCACAGGTTGTTGTCCGGATAGTGGCAGGTGCGTACGGCATTTATATTATATTCCTTCATCACTTTGATATCCTGGATCATGCGCTCCGGTGAAACGACATATCCGCCGTCGGGGTCCATTTCGTGGCGGTCGGCACCTTTAAACAATACCGGTTGTCCGTTCACCAATATCTGTGAATTTTTCAGTTCGATTTTACGGAAACCGACTTTGACCGGAATTACTTCCGTATTGTTACCGTCTTTCAGAGTTGCTGTCAGGGTATAGAGGACCGGAGTTTCTGCCGACCATTTTTCAGGATTGCTGACTGTGATATCTGTTGAAATTTTACCGGCACCTTTTACGGATGAAGTGGCAACTTCTTTTCCTGCCTTATCCAACAATTTCAGATCCACTGTGCCGCTTCCTTTCAAATTAAGCGATACATTCAAAGTCGCATCTTTGTATTGTGCATCCAGATCCGGAGTTACGCGGATATCCTGTATATATTTCGGATTACGGGCATACAGGTAACAGTCACGTCCGACACCCGAGAAACGCAGGAAATCCTGGTCTTCCAGATAAGTGCCGTCACACCAGCGGAATACCTGGAATGCGATCACGTTTTTCCCCGGTTTCAGATATTTAGTCAGGTTAAATTCCGCTTCCAGTTTGCTGTCTTCGCTATAACCTACAAACTGTCCGTTTACCCACAGATACATATTGGATGTGACAGAACCGAAATGGGCGAAGATTTCTTTTCCCTTCCAATCTGCTGGAACGATTATTTCCTTCCGGTATGATCCCACATGGTTGTTTTCGGTCGGAACTTCGGGAGGGTTGTTCTCGAACTGGCTTCTCCATGCATAACCTACGTTTACATAGATCGGGTCACCGAATCCGTTCAATTCCCATAAGCCGGGAACTTTCATGTCGGCCCAGCCTTTGTCGTTGTAATTTACCTGATAGAAATCTGTCGGGCGCATATCAGCGTTCTTAACCCAGAAAAATTTCCAGTTTCCATTCAAGGTCATGAAATTTTCAGAGGATTCTTTACATCCTTTTAATGCACTGTTCTCATTTTCGTATGCGAAATAATTTGTGTGCATGGGAGCCCTGTTGATTTCGTTTACGTTAGGGTCTCTCCACTCATTTTTTTGAGCGAAAGCTGCTGTCCCGATCAGGGACAGGCAGCAAGCAGCAAGTACGTTTAGTTTCATAAGATGTTATTTATTTACGGTTTTTCAGGATTTAATCAATCCATTTTTGCCATTTTACATTATCGTTATATCCGGCTTCAACCATTGTTTCAATGAATTGCATGCCTCTTACGCCATCATGGACAGTCGGGAAGTCCAGGCAATCTCCGCTTGGGGTTTCGCCGTTTTTGATAGCTCTTACAGTAAGTGAGAAATTACGGTAGATATTGGCGAAAGCTTCAATGAAGCCTTCCGGGTGTCCGGCTGGGGTTCGGGTATTCCACAATGCCTTTTCACTCAGATAGCCGTTATTACCGATATTCAATATTTCTGCCGGACGGTTGCCCCATTTCAAGGTCAGTGTGTTCGGCTCCATCTGATGCCATTCGAGCCCGCCTTTTTCGCCATATACACGGATGCGGATATTGTTGGCTTCGCCTGTTCCGATCTGGGTTGCCGTCAGGACACCTGTCACATCGTTCTCGTAACGAAGGAATGCGGCGCCGTCATCATCGATCGGACGTCCGGGAACGAATGCTTTCAGGTCTGCACACAGTTCTTGTACTTTCAGTCCGGTGATATATTCGCTCAGATGCCAGGCATGTGTTCCGATATCGCCTACGCAACCAGCCTTGCCGGAGCGTTTCGGGTCTGTGCGCCACCCGGCATTGTTGCCGCCTTGCAGTTCGATGCGCTCTGCCAGCCATCCTTGTGTGTATTCGACATATACACGGCGCAATTTGCCGAGTTCGCCATTCGCAATACGTGCTTTCGCTTCTTTTACGGCCGGATAGGCTGAATATACATGTGTCAAAGCCAGGACAAGTCCCGTCTCTTCAACTTTTTTCTGCAGGAGTTTAGCTTCTTCCAGCGAAAATGTCATCGGTTTATCCACTACCACATGGAATCCTCTTTCAAGTGCCATCATAGCCGGTTCGAAATGCCAGCGGTTGGGAGTCACGATGGTAACAAAGTCCATCCGCTCGTCTTCCGGCAAGGTCATTTCATGTTCGAACATTTCCTGATAAGTGCTGTAAATCCGGTCTTCCGGCAAGAAATAGGATAAACCGGAACTTTTGGATATCTCAGGGTCTACGCTGAAACATCCGCAAACTAATTCAATTTGGTTGTCCATAAAGGCTGCCCGGCGGTGGATTGCCCCGATAAAAGCGTCGCTTCCTCCGCCAACCATACCCATTCTTAATTTTCTGTTCTTCATGATATTATTAAATTAGCAATTTAATGAATTGAGATACTGCCCAAAGTTACAAAATCTTGTAAGATGTACAATAGCGTTGCAACATTAAATTGTAATATTGGTTGTATAGGTTTCAAGATTCAGTATCACTCTATCACGGTTGCTTATTAAATATTGAGGAATAAGTGTGATAGATGTATTAGGAAAAATAATTTATAAAATAGATGATTGGTGTAGAAGTCTCATGTTCGAAGGGGGGGGCAGAATACGCCCCCTCTTCTTTGGTGAATTTTTAGATTATTCTCCGTATCCAGGATTCTGGATCAAGTTTGGATTACTGTTGCATTCATCGCGCATCATAGGTAAATAATAACATTTGTCTACGAATTGGCGGCCTTCATTGTTTAGATCAATTACTTTGTAGTGCATGTCCCAAACAGTAGGGTCGGCGTCATATTTACTTCGAGCCCCGATACCAGGTTTCAATGTTGCGGTCACACGGATACCTTTTAAGCTATTCAGGCCTGGCAATTCTGGTGCAATCATCCAGCGGCGAACGTCCCAATAACGAATTTCTTCATAAGTAAATTCCAGGCGGCGTTCGTTTTGGTAGATCTTTCGCAATTCATTTTGATCGTTTGTCGTTATAGCCGGCAAATTGACATTCGCGCGATATTCGTTCAAGTACTTCTTGGCTTCATCCAGCTCTCCTAATTCAATACAAGCTTCGATGTAGTCGAAATAAATTTCGGAAAGGCGAATGAACGGGAAGATGGCATTAATCTTGTTACGATGGTCTCCATCCGCCGGGTTGATATATTTTTTCAAATAATATCCAGTGTAAGTGGCATTCCAGTTTTCTCCTCCTCCTGCACGCGTATCCATTCCGGGGAAGAACTTAGAGTCGTCTGTTATGGACGGATCTAACTGGTAGTAACCGGTCTGGATTTTGCCGGTTGGCTCTATTGCCGCAAAGTCCGATGGACGTTGAATCCATTGCATTCCATCGTACATGATTGTTGCATAAAAGCGTGGTTCGCGATTGCTGTAAGGGGCTGTTGCATGTTGAGGATCGTTCCAGTTGAACTTGCTACCGTCTTCCATTGCATAGGCATCAACCAAATCTTGTATAGGTGTATTGCCTCCCCAAGCATGATAACCGGAAGGACCATTGAATATCGGCATTTTGGTTCCACTTTCATCTTTGGTGTCGATGAAATAGCGCGAGAAGATGTTGTCTGCACTTTCCGTTAGAAAGAATTTCCAGATAGCTTGTGCTTTCTCTTCTGTTGACAGTCCGCTTCCGCCATAAGTCGGAATGGCGTGTCCCATCGGATTGTCCAAAAGGTCTTTAGCTGCAGCTTTGGCTGCTTGCCAACGTTCAGTACGTGATCCTTCTGTGTAGAATAACAGTTCGGGATGTGCGTAAGAACCCAGTAAGGACGATTTGGCAGAAGCAGTAGGCTGATCGTGCAGATCACTGGCTACATCTGTTAATACGCGAACTCTCAGCGCTTTTACGGCGGCTAAAGTTGCACGTCCTTTTTGTGTATTAGCAAATGTGCGGTCTTTCAGGTATTCTGCAGCATTGTCGATATCACTTAATACTTGCTTGATGCAATCTGTATAAGAAGACCTTGGAATAAGGAATGATTCGGGATCATCTGTCAATTGGGTTACCCTCAACTGGATGGGTACTCCGCCGAATGCGCGGGTTAAACGGTGTAAGAAATAAGCACGTAAAAAGTATGCTTCTCCTTTTAATTGCACTCGTGCATCTTCTGCAAATGTGGCATTATCCAGATTTTCGATAAAGTCATTGCAAGAACGTATATTCAAGTATAGACGCTGCCACTGATGCCCGCTTTGAGTCTTTGAGAACCAACCAAGGTTAACATCGGTGACTGCACCGGCATTTGTTTCCGGAAATTCGCGTCCATGCGTGAACATGGCTTCGTCGCATGCAGAAGCCTGTAACTCTTCTGTAAAGCCTGCATCTTGGAAAGCAAAATAGATATCGTACATATAGGCTTCAGCCAGGCTTTTTTCTTTCCAGATATCTTCTGCCATGATTTCCGTTTGTGATTTTGTATTCAGGAAATCCGTACTACATGAACTTGTCAGTAATATGGCAGTGAGTAAATATAATATATTCGCCTTTTTCATATTCAAATTGATTTAGAAAGTTACTGTAAAACCGACGTTGATGATCTTAGACTGCGGATAGTTGGTTGCGTTGGAACTTGTACTTTCCGGGTCGATATCCTTACATGGTGAGAAGGTCAACAAGTTAACACCATTGACATATATGCGGGCGTATGAAATAAGCTTAGTTTGTGCTAACCAGGCTTTTGGTAGCGACCAACCGATTTCAAGGTTCTTCAAGCGGATATAGTTGGTGTTAACCATCCAGTAAGTATTGTTTCCGGCCGCTGTTCCATCCCAATAATACTGGCTACGTTCATTTACGCGCGGGTATTTGTCCGAGGGGTTTTCAATTGACCAATGTTTGTCATATACATATTTCGGATAATTACCGATATCGCCTGCTTCCCAATATACTTTTGTCCAAGAGTCTGCAGCTCCCTGGAACAAGACGCTCAGATCGAAGTTTTTCCATTGCAGGTTTCCTGTGATACCATATGTCCATTTGGGTTCATTATTGCGGTTTGAGCGAACACGGTCGTCTGGTGTGATTTTACCGTCTCCGTCAATATCCTTGAACTTCATATCGCCCGGTTTCAGGTCTGCATCTTTTGTGATACCGTCATAATTCGGGCGGTTTGCAGTGTTATTGATTTCGTCCCAATCTTTGAATACGCCGTCATATTGGTAATATAGATCTGTATTCATCGGATGTCCGGTTGATTTCTGCCACTGGGGAGAACCGGGAGATTCGTCCCAAAATTTGATTGTGTTTCTTGCATAACCTCCGGTTGCAGAGATGCTGTAATGCCAGTCTTTACCGATGTTATCGTTCCATTCGATTTTGAAATCGAAACCAGTGTTGTCTACTTTACCGATGTTTTCAGCTGGTAAGGTTAAACCTGAAGTTGTCGGAATAGAGGCATTTCTGCGCCACAGAATGTTAGATCGCTTATTGTAGAAATAGTCTGCTTCGAGGTACAGACGGTTGTCGAATGTACGGGTTTCAATACCGACATTGAAATTGTTGGCGCGTTCCCAAGTAATATTCGGATTCGGGAAACGGCTGATACGCAAACCTTTTTCGTCTGCATTGTCGACGATATATCCCCATTCGTAGTAGTAAGTCGGAGCAAATTGATATTCTCTCAAGCTACCGTCATAATATACTTGGTCGTTACCCATCTGCCCCCAGGATGCACGGACTTTGAAGTAATCAATAAAGGAGAGATTTTCTTTCCAAAAATCTTCTTCGGAAATACGATATCCTAACAAGACACCGGGGAAAAAGCCGAAACGGTTCCCTGCTGCAAACATATACGAACCATCGTAACGCCATACAAACTCAGCCAGATATTTTTCTTTATAGTTGTATGCTAAACGTCCGAAATAGTTCATGCGGGCACGCTCCCAGTTGTCACCATCGCTTTTAGCATTCTTTTCTTTATCACCGCCTGCATTAAAATGATGCAGGGCGTTTGATAGGAAATAACGGCGATAGGCATTGAATGACTCTGCGTTTGACCAGTCACGTTCCATGCCGATAAGAAAGTTTATGCCATGGTCTCCAAAGTTACGGTCGTAAGTCAAAATACCACTTAGCACGGTATTGGTCTGGTCTGTGGATTCCATTGATAAATCAGGGTCTTCATGATTCGGATAGCTGAGCATCGGCGTTAGTTTTGGAGTAATGCCATCTGCTTCATAGCTTACTTTATCCCAATCATATAAAGTCCATGGCTGGAACCATGTTTTGCTCTGTTTTAAATATTTATCATACGATACGGAAGCTGTCAATTTCAGACCATCAATCCATGGCTGGGTAATTTCAACTTTTGCATTACTCTGGATGTAGTAGCGTTTATCATGTGTATAACCTGTTGCATCCGTACAAGCGACAACAGGGTTGCGTCCGTATTCCTGCGCTGGACCGGGAAGTCCGTTAGGCCAGTATGCTTGGTCTGTAGGGCGGCCCCTGGAAGTGAACCATAGTAAATCACCGGCTCCCTGGCTGGGGAAATTACGATTTTCCTGGCGTCCCATCAATTGTGCACCGACTTTAATATAATCATTAAATTGTGCATCTACGTTCATACGCAGGTTGAATTGTTTGTAGTTGTTTGCAGAGTTTTGATAAAGCCCGTCGGTATATTTATGGCCGAAATTTACAAAATACTGGTATTTGTCGGATCCACCTTCTAAAGATGCGTTATGGACACGTTGCGGTGACCAGTTCTTAAATGTTGCGGCATACCAGTCTGTGTTCGGATATCTCCAGGGGTCACTGCCGTTACGATAGAGCTCGATCTCTTCCGGCGTTCTGAATAACGTATAATCCCCCATGCTTTCTCCGTTGTTCAGAGCCGGGTTTTTCATAGCTTTGTTCATATAGAGTTCATTCATTAGTTCGGAATATTCTACGGCGTCGCACATATCCGGCAGGTTGGTCGGCTTAGACCATCCTTGATTGAATGAATAGGTAAATTCAGGTTTTTTTGCGGCCCGTCCTTTTTTTGTTGTGATCAAGATTACGCCATTGGCGGCACGGGCTCCATAGATAGCAGCAGATGCATCTTTTAACACGGACATTGTCTCGATTTCGTTTGGATCTAAGCGTTCCAAGCCACCGGCTCTTGCAGCAACTCCGTCGATTACGATTAAGGGGTCGTTGTTTCCTAATGTATTTGAACCACGGATGCGGATGGTGGCTCCATCGTATCCCGGCTCACCGGAACGTTGGTATGTTACTACACCTGACATTTTACCGGCAATAGCATTTGACAGGTTTGCAACTGGTGATTTAATCAAATCTTCACCTTTCAATGTCGACACAGAGCCGGTAACAGTTTCTTTTTTCTGTACACCGTATCCTACAACGACTACTTCGTCGATGTTTTGAGTGTCTTCCTGTAGTGTGATGTTAATTGACGTTTGGTTTCCGGCTGAAACTTCTTGTGTCCGGTATCCGATGTAGGAAAATACAATTATTGCATTTGTCGGAACATCTAAAGTGTACTTGCCGTCAATGTCGGTAATGATACCGGTGGTAGTACCTTTTACTGATACGTTTACACCGATAAGTGGTTCGCCGGTGGCGTCAATAACGGTGCCTTTAATGGTCTTTTGCTGTGCAAAAACGGTGGTTGTACAGAATGCAAAAAGCAATAAGGTTAACATTTTAAGAAGATTGCTTATTGCACCACCTTGCTTGGAATGTGTTTTTAAAGAAGATTCTTTCATGTTCTTTCTTTATTAAATGAATATAAGGTTAAAAAAACAATAAGGATATTGCTATCCTGCTAAAAAACTGGAATTCTAATATTATGTGATCATAGGCAACAAGTATTAAATGAAACATTTATTTTGAAAAAAAATATCATTTGATATTGGGTGAATTTTACAATAAGAGGATTACGTTATAAATGACCGAGTAAGTATTTTCCTGGCATATCCATCCGATATGCCAGGGCCTGATTGGAAATGCCTCTTGAATAGAGGTTGAAAGATAAGTGATGCATTGTAGATGCTCTTTTGGCTGTAATACAAACTTTTCTTGGTCTCATCTTGAACTCTTTTTTAGGTTAACAATCTTATAATGAGATGTGTATTTCTTGAAGTAAACACAACTCTTGTTAATTGTTATGAATTATATTCGATGCAAATATATTGCAAAATGTTATATGTGCAAAATTATTCGCAATAAAATATTGCAGGATGCGCTTATTTTGTTCTGAGACAATTGTTAACTTGGTTATATGAACAGTATATTGGATAATATTGATACAATTCGAAGGAATAAAGGTTATTCACAGGAATACATAGCTGCACAAATAGGTATGAAGCAGGCGGGGTTTAGTCTGATAATGTCTGGAGAACGTGAGCTTAAATATAATACCTTATTGCAAATTGCAAAGGTATTACAGATCTCTGTAATAGATGTTATTACATTTCCGGAGAAATATATTCCTTCTAAAGGAAGCAGTCTGTCGACAGAGGCTGTCTTACAAATAAAACTGGATGGCGATAAAAAAGATCAGATACTAAACATTGCACTTGGAGAACAGATTGCAGATTTGCTGAAATCGAAATGATTTTCTGGAGGAATGCACGGAAGGAGAGGCTCGAACTCCCGACACCTGGTTTTGGAGACCAGTGCTCTA
>ERZ791875.1760-NODE-1760-length-13045-cov-6.044342_pt1 | contig 13045 bp, 10 predicted proteins | sample MGYA00510278_ERZ791875 | MGnify/ENA primary metagenome ERZ791875 (study PRJEB30046, sample SAMN00792078) | human gut metagenome | study: EMG produced TPA metagenomics assembly of the A metagenome-wide association study of gut microbiota in type 2...
AAGGGCATCTCTCTCATCGGAGATATTCAGGAGCGGATCAGGCTCATCGACAGCAAGGGTTACGAATATAAAGCAAAGCTCACTATCCTCAAAGAAGCTGCACGGACACTCAACTATCTCACGGAAAACAACTTGCTCCAATACGCCGATCTTGAGAAAAAGGTCGAGGACGTTCACAGCTCCTATGACCGCACCGGCAAGGAACTGAAAGGCGTTGAAGCACGACTGCGGGAAGTCCAGCCGCTCATCAAAAATATCTCCAACTACCAGCGGCTCAAGCCTGTATATGACGCCTTCCAGAAGGCAAAAGACAAGCCGGGGTTCAAGGCAAAGCATGAGGCAGAGCTTGTGATCTTTGAGGCGGCGCGGAGTACACTTCTTGCTATGCAGGGCGATGAAAAACTGCCGAGCTTGAAGACGCTGCAAGCGGAGCAAGCGCAGCTCTTTGAAGAACAGGAACGGCTATATGCTGAACGGAACAGGTTAAAAAAAGAAGCAAAGCAAATAGAGACGATCAAGTCTAATGTTGATACGTTCCTCTCTCCTTCTGCTGACCATGACCGTGATCATCGGCGCAGCACACAGCGCGAATAGTCCTTTCAAGAGCAGGGCATCTCCTGTTGACCGGAGATGCCCTGCATCCTTGAGAGAAGGTTCGAGAAATTGAAACTTTTTCTTTAATTTCTGCATCAACGAATTGCTTTTGAGAATGAAATCCAGTATAATATTATAAGTGATGTTGACTGCAAGCAAGCGAAAGGATGGTTGCCGTGCGCATAAGCTATAAGAAACTATGGATGCTTCTTCTGGAACGCGACATAAAGAAGGCTTCTCTACGACATGAGGTAGGGTTGTCTGCCGGAACATGGACAAAACTGAATAAGGGGGAAGAAGTGTCCCTCTCTATTTTGCTGCGCATTTGTGATTACTTAAACTGTGACATCGGAGATATATGTGAGGCTGTGCGAACGGACAAGAACTGAGTCCGGTTTTTCGTACAGCTCTTTTTGTAGAATAGTAAGTGTGAAACTATAACTTTGGAGGTTGCTGAAATGGCTGAGAATAACACAAGCAATATCGGCTTTGAAAAACAAATCTGGGACGCGGCTTGCGTCCTGCGCGGAAACATCGACGCATCCGAATACAAGTCCGTCGTCCTCGGATTGATTTTCTTGAAATACATTTCTGATCGCTTCGAGGCAAAGTACAAGGAACTGGTTGAAGAAGGCGATGGATTTGAAGAGGATCAGGACGAATACACTGCCGAAAACATCTTCTTTGTCCCTGAGAATGCACGATGGAGTGCGATTGCTGCTGCCGCTCACACGCCGGAAATTGGCACGGTGATTGATGACGCAATGCGCAGTATCGAGAAAGAAAACAAGCGCCTCAAAGATATTCTTCCTAAGAACTTCGCCCGTCCAGAGCTGGACAAGCGGCGTCTTGGTGAAGTGGTTGATCTCTTCACCAACATTCAGATGATCGAGCATGGAAGCAGTAAGGACATTCTTGGTCGGACATACGAATACTGTCTCTCCAAGTTTGCCGAGCAAGAAGGCAAACTTGCCGGTGAGTTCTATACTCCCTCTTGCGTTGTGCGTACCCTTGTTGAAGTGTTGCAGCCGTTTAATGGGCGTGTTTATGACCCGTGCTGCGGCTCTGGCGGTATGTTCGTTCAGTCTGCAAAGTTTATCGAAAACCACGGCGGCAACATCAACAAGATTTCCGTCTTCGGTCAGGACTCCAACCCGACCACATGGAAGATGGCGCAGATGAATCTTGCCATTCGCGGCATTGAAGCCGACCTCGGCAAGTTTAATGCGGACACGTTCTTTAACGACTGCCACCCTCAACTCAAGGCAGACTTCATTATGGCGAATCCTCCCTTCAATCTCTCCGGCTGGGGTGCGGATAAACTCGTTGATGATGTCCGTTGGCAGTATGGTACGCCTCCTGCTGGAAATGCAAACTTCGCGTGGTTGCAGCACATGATCTGGCATCTCGCCCCGAATGGGCGTATCGGTATGGTGCTTGCAAATGGTTCGCTTTCCTCGCAGTCTGGCGGTGAAGGCGAAATTCGCAAAAACATTATCAACGCTGACCTTGTGGACTGTATCGTCGCAATGCCGACGCAGCTCTTCTACACAACGCAGATTCCGGTATCGCTCTGGTTCCTTGCAAAGAACAAGAAGCAGAAAGGCAAAACGCTGTTCATTGACGCTCGGAAGCTCGGTACTATGGTCACACGTAAGTTGCGCGAACTGACGGATGAAGACATCAAGAAAATCGCCGACACTTATAATGCCTTCGTTGATGGAACACTCGAAGATGAAAAGGGCTTCTGTGCTGTTGTCACTACACAGGACATTGCAAAGCAGGATTACATTCTCACTCCAGGACGCTATGTTGGTATTGAGGAACAGGAAGATGACGGTGAGCCGTTTGAAGAGAAAATGGGACGTCTGACTTCTGAACTGTCCGAGCTTTTCACCAAGTCTCATGAGCTTGAAGCTCAGATCAAAGAACGACTGGGGGCGATTGGATATGACATATGAGTGGAATCATTCAACGATTAACGATGTGTGCGTTCTTGTCACAGACGGTTCTCATTCAAGCCCTAAAAGTGTAAATGACGGGAAGTATATGGTTTCCGTCAAGGATTTCACGGACTATGGTTTTGATTTCGCATCATGTCGGATGATTAGCAATGATGATTATGAAACACTCAAGAGAAACGGTTGCGTCCCCCAAATTGATGACATTCTGATAGGAAAAGATGGGGCGCGTTTCTTTGAAGATATAATAATCTATCGCCAAAGGGAAAAGCCAGCATTGCTCTCATCTATCGCTATTCTACGGTGCGATAAATCAAAGATACTGCCTGACTTCCTTTACTATGTCTTGCGTACACCATCATTTAGGCAGGACGTCAAAGACAACTATGGTTCCGGATCAGCAATTCCGCGTATTATTCTAAAGGACTTCAAGCGAATGATGGTTTCATATCCATCACTTGAAAAGCAACAGGCTATTATTTCTGTGCTGACTGCAATAGACAGTAAAATTCAAGCTAACACGGAGATAAACGATAATTTAGCGGCTTAGAGCTGGATAGCGGAGACATCGATCTCGCCGGACATCAACTTTGGTAGTAGTTCATCCCTAAGTGCAGCCAGCTTACGAGCCTCAATCCGGTTCGAGATTATCAGCTCAAAAATGGGCTGCATGATAGAGGTGAGACTTGTATAATCTTCTTCGCAAGGAATTAAGACCTCTGCTTTGGCAAGTTCCTCACGTTTGATGTGCCCCATTGTTGTTGCCTTATCAGCAGCGATTGCAATAAAACGGGCAAGGTGGTGAGCCGTCCACAGGTAGTAAAACCACTTGTCATAGATGTCTGATGTAACCTTGAAAAGGTGCTGATTCAATCCGCAAGTTCCCCCGCACCATATATCAACAAGTAGACTTCCAGACCAAGAGAAGATGACATCGCCATCGTGAATGATGTATTCAGGTTTGATTCTCAAGGAGCAGAGTTCACTACTATCATCACATGAACCTTGGCGGAGTTCCTTGATCTTCAATACTGGAAGACCTATTTCATTCCCCTGAGGACGGAACTTCTGCATGGCAAGTCCATTCAAGTAATTGGCGATGTCTAAGAGATTGCCTTTTCTCCATCCAGCAGGGATGGCATCAATATTGATAAAATGGTTGTCAAAGATAGCTTTGGCTTGAGCGTATAAATTATCGTTTACCGTCTGAATAACTCTCACCAGTGGCGAGAGTTTTACAAAAGGGACTGCCACTGAATGTCGTTCTCTTACCTCGAAAGGAGACACGACAATGACAGAACAACTCATCACGGAGATACAGCAAAAAATGCTGCCGTATCTTAACAACGAACAGATCATGCACCTTCGGGATGCAATGGCTGAGACATTGGAAGGGGCAACGATCACCTATGATAGTGGCTCAATTCCAGCAGAAGAAACAGATGCAGTCGAGGCATTTATCACGGCAAAGCGGATCGAAGGCTGTTCGGAAAAAACCCTGAGCTACTACCGGAAGACGATTGAATCTCTGATTGCCGGAGTCGGAAAGGCTGTGCAACAGGTCACCACAGATGATTTGCGCCGCTATCTAACCAACTATCAGGTTCAGCGAAGGTCGAGTAAAGTGACCATAGACAACATCCGCCGGATCCTGTCCAGTTTCTTCTCTTGGCTTGAGGATGAGGACTTCATCGTGAAAAGTCCGGTGCGACGGATTCATAAGGTGAAAACCGCAAAGGTTGTTAAGGACACCTACACCGATGAAGCGTTGGAGCTGATGCGCGACAACTGTACAACGGCGCGTGATTTGGCTATGGTTGATCTTCTGGCTTCGTCCGGAATGCGTGTTGGAGAGCTGGTCACGCTAAACCGCGAAGACATCAACTTCAACGAACGCGAATGCGTGGTTATCGGCAAGGGCAATAAAGAACGATTGGTCTACTTCGACGCAAGGACGAAGATCCACCTTCAAAACTATCTTGAGGGCAGATCGGATGAAAACCCGGCTTTGTTTGTTTCCCTGAAAGCTCCCTTTGACCGATTGATGATCGGCGGAGTGGAGACACGCCTTCGGGAGCTGGGAAAGCGTCTGAATATCCCGAAGGTTCACCCTCACAAGTTCAGGCGCACACTGGCTACTACTGCCATAGACAAAGGAATGCCCATAGAGCAAGTCCAGCAGCTCTTAGGGCATCAGAAAATCGACACCACCATGCACTATGCGATGGTGAAGCAACAGAACGTGAAGCTGGCACACAGAAAATACATCGGATAGGATGGTGAATCACTTGGGAAATTGGAGAAACGGTGAACTCGGTAATTTTATAACGCTCAAGAGAGGTTTTGATCTTCCGCAGCAGAAGCGCGAAGACGGACAAGTGCCTATTTTCTCATCATCGGGTATCACAGGAACTCATTCAACAGCAATGGTTAATGCTCCCGGTGTTATCACAGGACGATATGGAACAATCGGTGAGGTGTTTTATGCAGCAGAAGATTTCTGGCCGCTAAACACAACATTATTTGTTGAGGATTTTCATGGTAATGACGCGGAATTCATTTATTATTTTCTGAAAACACTTGAGTGGTCAAAGTTCACTTCGGCAAGCGCTGTGCCGGGAATAAACCGGAATACCGTTCACAAGGAAACCGTGTCTCTGCCTGATATAGAAACGCAAAGGAGAATTGCGAGTACATTGTCTATGCTCGATGAAAAAATCAAGACCAACACCGAGATAAACGATAATTTAGAGCAGCAAGCGCAAGCAATATATCATGAGCGTTTTGAGACTGTTTCGCCTAATGATTTGCCTTCCGACTGGCGTATTGTAACTCTTGGAGAGGTTGCGACGATCTCAAATAAGAGTTTCAACCCACTGAAAGAGCCTGAGATACTGCTTGAGCATTATAGCATTCCAGCTTTTGATGAGGCGAGGTTTCCGGTCTTTGAGCTATCCACATCCATCAAGAGCAATAAATTCATCATTGATGCCTCGTGCTTCATGATCTCAAAACTCAACCCAACAACGAAGCGTGTTTGGAAGCCGTATTGTCTGACCGGGAATGCAGTATGCTCTACGGAGTTCATCGTCTATAAAGCAAAGGATCAATCTATTACGGATTTCCTGTACTCAGTCATAGACAGCGGCTCCTTTTCCGACTTTATGTGTAGTCATGTTACTGGCTCAACGGGCAGTAGACAAAGAACAACACCGTCGGACACGCTCTCTTATGAGTTAATTCTTCCTTCGGAGGACGAGCTGGCAGAGTTTCAGTCTCTCGTTTCACCGATGTACGCTCAAATGCGGATTAACGCCATTGAAAACGACAAGCTCAAACGACTTCGGGATAGTCTTTTACCCAAGCTGATGTCCGGCGAGATTGATGTCTCTGCCGTCCAGCTCTAAGCTGCTAAATTATCGTTTACCTGATCTGGAGGTTATACCATGTTTGATAAAGTTCAGGAGAGCTTGAAAAAAAGTAAAGATGAGCGTCAGAAAAAGCGGCTTGAAAAGGAACGGGTTCGTCTTGAGAAAGCCGCAGCAGAAGCAGTTCGCGAGAAAGAGCGGCTTCAACATGAGGCGGAAAAGATACAGGCTGAAAAAGATCGCCTTCTCTCCCTTGATGACAAAGGGCTGATGGTAGAACTGATTCTGGCAGTGCGCGGCTTATACTCGCAGATAGAGTACATTCAGAGTCAGCAGGAGTCTTTATCCGAGCGAATTGACGATATTGAGTCAGACATCTCTTCCATCCGCAGCGATATTTCGGATTTGGAGAGCAGAATGAGTTCGTCCGATCAATAAAAGCCAATGAAGGAGGCGCAGACGTGATTATTTCCCCGCAATCTCTTGATACAAACCTCAGTCAGCTTTTAGCAGAGGTTAAGTCCGGCTCCATGCAGTTGCCGGAGTTTCAGCGTGACTGGACTTGGGATGATAACCGAATTAGGGGCATTATCGCCAGCTTATCACAGGGTTATCCTATGGGTGCCATCATGCGGCTGCAATACGGCAATCCGGACATCCAATTCAAATACCGTACAATTACGGGCGTAAAAGGCGTTTCTGTGAAGCCGGAGCATTTGATTCTCGATGGTCAGCAGCGGCTTACTTCAATTTATCAGGCAACATCCTCTAAAGAGCCGGTCTCGACCAAAACAGAAAAAGGCAAGGCTATTAAGCGTTATTACTATCTCTCAATGGAGAAGTGCCTCGACGATGATGAGGATCGTTTTGATGCTGTCCTCTCCATCCCCGAAGACCGAAAGATTAAAGAGAACTTTGACCGGGATGTGAAGCTCGATCTCTCAACCAGAGAATATGAATACGAGAACAAGCTGTTTCCGGTCAATATCGTATTCGACAGCAACGCAGTTATGGACTGGTTCATGGGCTACATGACGCACTACGGAATGAAGCCGGAAGCAATGGACGAGTTCAAGCGTTTCCAAGCGGATGTGCTGAATACAATTTCCGGGTATAAGCTGCCTGTGATTACACTGGACAAGTCCACGCCGCGAGAGGCAGTGTGCAAGGTGTTTGAGAACGTCAATACTGGCGGTGTTCCTCTCACGGTGTTTGAGCTTGTTACCGCAACTTATGCCACAAGAGACTTTGACCTAAGAAAAGACTGGGTGCAGTGCCGAAATACCATTTGCGGCTTTGGAGACACGCTGAGAACAGACCTGTTCGATGGAATTGATGAAACCACATTCCTGACAACGGTTTGCCTCTATACAAGCTATTTGAACAAGCAGTCTGGAAAAACGAACACTATCTCCTGCAAAAAGAAAGATGTTCTGGGTCTGCCTTATGAATCATATATAGCGAACCGCGATGCAGTGTTAGTCGGGTTCAAAATCGCAAAGGAGTTCCTTCTTCGGGATCAGTGCGTCTTCCGGCAGAGAGACTTGCCTTATACAACGCAGTTGATTCCCCTTGCAGCGATCTGTGCTGTTCTCGGAAAATCCAAATGCAACGAGCCTAACACAATCAAAACGCTTTCTCGTTGGTATTGGTGTGGAATTTTGGGTGAGATGTACGGTGGCGCTAACGAAACCCGATATGCCTACGACATCGAGGACATGGTTGAAGAGGTTAACGGGCGTCCGAATGCAATGCACACGATCAACAGCGCAGTCTTTTCTTCTACGCGGCTGCTGACCCTTCAAACTCGCTTGAGTGCTGCTTATAAGGGGATTATGGCTCTTCTCTATAAGGAGAAATGCCGTGATTTTATGAATAACACGACGATTGACATTGTGAACAGTATGCTTGAGTCTCCGGACATTCACCATATCTTCCCGGAAGCATATTGCGAGAAAATGGGCATCAAGCGCGAACGGTATAATTCCATCATTAACAAGACCCCGATTCTCCCAGCCACCAACCGCTCGATTGGCGGAAATGCGCCGAGTGAGTATCTGGGGGCAATTCTAAAGAAGGTTGATGGACTGAACGAGGATGAACTTCAAGCACGGGTAGAATCGCACTTTATCGACTATTCGGAATTGAAGGCAGATAACTTCAATGGCTACTTCATTGACAGAGCAAAGAGTCTTCTCAATCTGATTGAAAAGGCAATGAATAAGCCTGTCACTGACAGAGATGCAGAAAATACGCTGGATCAGTTTGGGGCGAGTCTGGCGTAAAAGGGAGTGACAAAACTATGGCAGGATATTTTACAGAATCAAATTACGAGAACGCTGTCTTGCAGCTTCTCAATGAAGAACTGGGCTATAACTATATCTATGGACCGGACGTGGAGCGCGATTATCACTCGCCGCTTTATGAGGATGTTCTGCTACCTTCCTTGCAGCGGATCAACAAGAGCCTGCCTATGGACGCTCTGACGGAGGCAATCTATAAGCTCAAGAACTTTGAAACCGGAACGCTTTTGCAGAAGAACATGGTCTTTATGGACTACCTCCAAAACGGAGTCCCGGTAAAATACTATGACAAGGGTGAAGAACGCTCTACCCTTGTTTACCTTGTAGACTTCAAAAATCCTGCCAGTAACGAGTTCACAGTTGCGAATCAATGGACTTTCATTGAGAACTCCGAAAAAAGACCGGATGTGATTCTCTTTGTCAATGGTCTCCCACTCGTCATTGTGGAGTTGAAGTCTCCGTCCCGCGAAGAAACCGATGCTTCCGCAGCATACCGCCAGCTCCGGAACTATATGTATGAGATCCCCTCTATGTTCATTTATAATGCGGTATGTGTCATGAGCGACTTGACCACTTCAAAGGCTGGTACAATCACGTCCGGCGAAGACCGCTTTATGGAGTGGAAAACAACAGACGGCAGCTATGAGAATACGCAACACGCATCATTTGACACATTCTTTGTAGGACTGTTTGAGAAGACCCGCTTCCTTGACATCGTGAAAAACTTCATCTGCTTTAATGTGGATGGACAGAATACTTTCAAGATACTCGCCGGGTATCATCAGTATTTCGCAGTCAAAAAGGCGATTGAGTCTACAAAACACGCAACCGTGACGGACGGTAAGGGTGGCGTCTTCTGGCATACACAGGGCAGCGGAAAATCGTTGTCTATGGTCTTCTATGCTCATTATCTGCAAGAAGCGTTAGAAAGCCCCACTATCGTTGTCATTACCGACCGTAACGATCTGGACGACCAGCTTTACGGACAATTCGCCCGCTGCAAGGACTTCCTCCGGCAAACGCCGCAGCACGCTGAGAGCCGCAAGAATCTGAAAGAACTGCTTGCAAACAGACAGGCAAACGGCATAATCTTCACGACCATGCAGAAGTTTGAAGAAAGCAACGAAGCTCTTTCGGAGCGTCGGAACATTATCGTGATGGCTGATGAAGCGCATCGTGGGCAATATGGTCTCAATGAGAAGGTTGTGATCAAGCAGAAGGACAACGGCGAAGTCGAGGCGAAAACCGTTATCGGCACTGCCCGCATTATAAGAGACACGCTTCCTAATGCGACCTACATTGGATTCACCGGAACACCGATCTCCACAAAAGACCGCAGTACACGAGAGGTCTTCGGTGATTACATCGACATCTATGATATGACACAGGCAGTTGAAGATGGCGCGACCAGACCCGTCTACTACGAGAGCCGTGTGATTCACCTGAAACTCGACGAGAACACCCTCCATCTGATCGACAATGAATATGACATTATGGCTGACAACGCCGATCCGTATGTCATTGAAAAGAGCAAAAAAGAACTTGGTCAGATGGAAGCAATCCTCGGTGCCGACCAGACGATCAATTCCTTGGTAAATGACATTCTTGATCATTACGAGAATTACCGTGAGAATATCCTAACCGGCAAGGCGATGATCGTTGCTTATTCGCGTCCCATAGCAATGAAGATTTATAAGCGCATTCTTGAGCTACGCCCAGCGTGGACGGAAAAGATTGCAGTGGTCATGACGCAAGGCAATAACGATCCCGAAGAATGGCGTGAGATTATCGGCAACAAAGCTCATAAGGACGATATGGCGCGGAAATTCAAAGACAACAACTCTCCGCTGAAAATCGCCATCGTCGTGGATATGTGGCTGACCGGCTTTGATGTCCCCTCCCTTGCTACGATGTATGTCTATAAGCCGATGGCTGGACACAACCTGATGCAAGCTATCGCCCGCGTCAATCGTGTCTTCAAAGATAAAGAAGGCGGTTTGGTTGTCGATTACGTCGGTATTGCGGCTGCACTGAAACAGGCAATGAACGACTATACTGCCAGAGACAAGAAGAACTATGGTGATACAGATGTAAGCAAGGCTGCATATCCGAAGTTCCTTGAAAAGCTCTCTATTTGCAGAGATTTGTTCCACGGATTCAGTTATGAGAAATTCATGACCGGAAGCGACCTCGACAGGGCGAAGCTCATCAGCGGCGGAGTGAACTTCATACTCGGCAAGAGTGTTGCAGAGTACGAGCTTCCCGACCATGAGAAGACACAGAATGTGTTTATCAAAGAAGCCCTGCTTCTCAAGCAGGCACTTTCGCTGTGCAGCAGCTTGGTAGACGAGCAAACTCGCATGGAGGCAGCTTTCTTCGAGTCCGTAAGAACAATGACCGTGCGCTTGGTTTCAGGCGGTACCGGAAAGAAGTTTACGCTTCCGGAAGTAAATGAGCGCATTAACGAGCTTTTGAAGCACAGCATCAAGAGCGAAGGTGTTATCAACCTCTTCTCCGATGTCCAGACTGAGTTTTCGTTGTTCGATCCGAAGTTTCTTGAAGAAGTGGCAAACATGAAGGAGAAGAATCTTGCAGTCGAACTCCTGAAAAAACTGATTTCCGAACAGGTCTCTGTTTACCGTCGAACAAATATTGTCAAGTCTGAAAAGTTCTCCGAAATCATTCAGAGCGCAATGAACCGCTATTTGAACGGAATGCTGACCAACGAGGAAGTCATTCAAGAATTACTCAAGCTGGCGAAAGACATTGCCGCTGCTGCCGCCGAGGGTGAAAAACTCGGATTGACAGCGGACGAGCTTGCTTTCTATGATGCCCTCACAAAGCCGCAAGCAATCAAGGACTTTTACGAGCATGACGAGCTTATTGCTATCACGAAAGAACTGACAGATTTGCTTCGCAAAAACCAGACAATAGACTGGCAAAAGAAAGAGAGCGCAAGAGCTGGAATGCGCCGCCTGGTCAAAAGGTTGCTGAAAAAACACAAATATCCGCCAGAGGGTATGGATGATGCTGTCCAGACTGTCATGAGCCAGTGTGAGATGTGGACGGACAATGTAATGACCGCTTAACTCCCCTACGAGAAAGGAGTAGATCATGGGCAATTCAGTCATGTTGAATGGAATCGAATATGCCGGAGAACAGATTGCCTACAAAGACAGCACCTATGAGCTTGTGTCAAAGGCCGCTTACCTGATCGGCGTCCCGCTTCGTATTTTCCAAAATGAACACGAGCCGCCGAAGATAGAGATATACAACCGGCTTGAACAGGATAAAAATGCCCGTATCATTCGTAATCTATGTATCATCCGCACCGCCATTGAGCGCAATTACCGGAAGATAAATGACATCATGCGAATGGAGTATCGAGGGCTCCTTTCAATGCCAGAGATCATCCCGGCTTCCAGTATGCAGCAGCTTTCAAATGACGGAATCAACTTTATCAAAAAGTCGAGTACAAAGCTCTGCCACCACATTATCGAGATCAACCGGCTGATTTCAGACCGCATTAACAACTGCAAAAGCCTCTTTCCAATCTGGATTAACTGGGCGTACATAAAAGAGCTGTTCATCATGCCAAACGGTTTGACAGAGGACGGAACGAAAGATGCTGCGGACATCTATTACGCAAGTCTCTCCTACTACCCCTATCAAATGTATATCAACTGGGTACCGATGGACGAGGGTAATGTCCTCTATAATGATAAGAAGTTTGCTACCCTGCTTTATCAATGGCATTGCGACGCCTTCACGGAATACAGTAAAGTCTCCGATGCAGGGGCTTTTGTAAAAAACAATATCTACGACTTCATAGATGACAGCGAGAAAACCGTATTGGTAGTGGACTGCGAAAACTCTGACCCGTACAAGCTGTGCGCCACGCTCAAAAACCTTGATTATGAAGTCATGCAGAAAATTACGGCGATCATTCTCTTTGATGACGTACATACTGCTACGGCATGGCGCATTCTCGAAAACTACACCCGCATCCCCGTTGAACATATCATGATTGAGCGGATCAAGCAGAACAAATCACTGGTAGACATCAAGCTCACCGCAAGAGCCTGTCAGGAACACTACCAGAAGCAAGTGGATTCCTTCGTCATCGTCTCAAGCGATTCCGACTACTGGGGGCTGATCTCTTCCTTACCGGACGCCAGATTCCTTGTCATGATTGAGCGGGAAAAATGCGGACCGGATATGAAGGCAGCACTTGCAGAATCTGGGATATTCTACTGCTATCTGGATGACTTCTACTCCGGCAACAGCGAGGACATCAAGAAAAACGCACTGTTCAAGGAGATGTACCGCTGGATTGACAACTCCGTTCACCTGAACGTCAACGATATGTTTGATGCAGCTCTGCGAAACACGAGGATCGAAATGTCTCCCGCAGAGCGGCGGCAGTTCTATGAGAAGCACATCAGGCACATGACGCTGACCATCGACGAGAACGGAAACGTCAGCATTGAATTGAAACGCGGATAGCCTTGGTTTCTATTCCGGGAGGAATGTGGATGGACAACAGATTCTATTTTGGATTCAATACATCGGAGGAACGGAAAAAGCGCAGAAAAGCAGAGCTGTACTCCATGAGTGAGCAAGTCAGCACCTTCTTTTGGGATGAAGCCCCGCAGCATGGATTGGAAATGCGTGAAGGGCAGCAGGATATGTCTTTTGAGATTGTGGACGCCCTCATAAACGATCAGCATTTTGCGATTGAAGCTGGCGTGGGCATTGGCAAGTCCTTTGGCTATCTTGTGCCGGTGCTGCTGTACAGCAAACGCATGAACAAGCCGGT
>ERZ791875.1768-NODE-1768-length-13013-cov-2.568761_pt1 | contig 13013 bp, 8 predicted proteins | sample MGYA00510278_ERZ791875 | MGnify/ENA primary metagenome ERZ791875 (study PRJEB30046, sample SAMN00792078) | human gut metagenome | study: EMG produced TPA metagenomics assembly of the A metagenome-wide association study of gut microbiota in type 2...
TGGGCTACTCCGTGCTCGCGCTCAACAATCTGATGGGCGGTCTGAACTCCATCCATCCGAACGACATCGCCATCGAAGCCGAGCTGGACTCCAACTGGGAGGTGCTTGGCGAGCCGATCCAGACCGCCATGCGCGCCTGCGAGCTCAAGGGCCTGCCGGGCATGGATAAGCCGTACGAGAAGGTCAAGGAGCTTATGCGCGGCCACACCATCAACAAGGAACAGGTCGAGCAGTTCATCGACCAGCAGTCCTTCGACCCGGAAACCGCCGCTCGCTTGAAGGCTCTGACCCCCGCCACCTACACCGGTGTGGCCAGCCAGCTCGTCGCTTTCGGCCGCTGAGATAGGCGCGATGCGAGTCTCTCGAGTCCCTCGAGTCCCTCGAATCCTTCGCATCCACCACACTACTGCGCTGAGTCACAAACCAAACCGCAAACTGAACCGAACAAGGACAGGCGTCAGGTAACCATTTCATGACTACTGAACAGGAGCAGTCCACTACGGAAGATCGCCCGGACAAGGCGACCTCCTCCACTACCGACCGGCCGATCGCCTCTGGTGACGGCCGGTCGGCCAGTTTTGCTGTCAGCGGACCGGACAGCCCGGCAACCGACGACAGCAACGATTCCGGACCATACATCGACGACATCGCTCCGCGCCGCACGCGCGACTTCGGCGACCTGACCCGAGCCGGTCTGTCGCTATTGATGGCCGCCGTGGTCATGGTGTTCGCCGTGTATCTGGGCGGCATGACGCGCGGCGTCGAATCCGACGCGCATACCGCCGCCCAAGCCATCAACTGGCTGGCTGCTTTCCCCTCCACCGTACTGACGCAGCTGGCCACCACGGTCATCGTAGTTATCGTGCTCGCTCAGTTGCTCTTGGCCCGCGAATGGCTGCAAGCTGCGGTGTCCGCGCTGGCCATGTTTGCCGGATACGGCATTGTGTGGGTCATATCGACGGCAATCAGCAGTCTGAACGATTTCACCCTGCCAATGGCACTGGTCTCAGCCGCCACCTCATACGGCTCCGGGCTGTTGCCCGACATCTACGCCGGCATGGCGTCCTTCCTGACCGCCGCCGGGCCACGCCGTACCCGCTCCACGGTCAAATGGAGTTGGAATATCCTGTATGCCATCGCCGCGGTGATGGTGGTGCTGTCGTGGCATTCGGTTACCGGCATGCTGGTGTCGATGGCCGCCGGTCGCACGGTGGGCATGCTGATCCGATTCGTGGTCGGCACGCAGAACAAGGGCGTGTGGGGCCAAGATCTGGTCGCCGCCCTGAAAGGCATCGGACTGGACACCGCCTCGCTGATTCGGCATCAGGAGCCCGGCGTCGGCCACGGTTCACTGGCCGTCACGCTGGACGACGATCTGGCCGAAGGCTCGCGCATCTACGATCTGGATACCACGGACAACCGTCGTTTCATCGTTTCCGTCATCGACGCGCAGACCCATACCGTCGGCTATCTGAAGCAGTTGTGGGACTGGGTGCGTTTCACCAGTGTGTCCATCCGACGTGACCGTTCCGTGCGTGACGCCGTCCAGCATCATTTCGCCATGCTGCTGGGTCTGCACAATATCAAACTGCCCGCGCCCGCACCCTACGGCATCGCCGATACCGACGAATCCGCGATTCTGGTGCTGGATGCACACACCATCGAACTGCCCGCCAACCTGAACACGCTTACCAAGGCGGATGCCGTGGCCTACATGCGCTACCTGTCCGTGGCGAGCCGGCGCGGCTATACGCACCGGCGCATCACGCCGGACACACTCGCCCGGCTTGAAGACGGCACCGCCGTGATTGCCGGCTGGCTCAACGGCGACAACGCTTCCGGTCCGGCCAACACCGCGCTCGACAAAGTTCAGCTGCTAGTGCTGTTCGCCGCGCTGATCGGCGTGGAACCGGCGGTGGAGGCCGCCCGCGAGGCGTGGGGAGACACGACTCTGACGGCCTTGGCCCCGTTCATTCAGAAGGTCGCGGTCCCCTCCCCCACGCGCGCGCTGGAATCCTGGGACAAGCAGCTGCTCAAGGGCCTGAGGAGTCGTATCACCGCGCTGGCTGACGAGGAGACGGTGGAATCCGCCGAACCGGTGACGCTGGCCCGATTCTCCTGGCGTTCGATGATCACCATGCTGCTGGTCATCGTGGCCGTGGTCGTGGTCTTCACCCAACTGAAGCCCGAGGAGATCATCACCGCGCTGACCAACGCCAACCCGTTGATGGCGGTGGTGACGCTCGCGTTCGGTGTCTGCGGCTGGATCGGCTCGTCGATTTCGCTCGGTTCCCTGATGGCGCGGCACAAGCGTGACAATATGGGCGTCTTCATGAGCCAGGTGGCAGGCGGCTTCGCCACCGTATCCATGCCAGCCGGCGTGGGCCCCTCGTTCGTCAACCTGCAGTTCCTGCGCAAATCCGGCTATCGCAACACCCAGGCGACCGCAATTATGAGCGCCGCGCTCGTGGTGTATTACGCCGTGTACTTCTCCATGCTGGTCATCATCGGCCTGTTCACCGGCCGCAACATGTTCTCCGGCGCAATCCCGACAAACACGTTGGTTATCGTGCTGGGCGTTGTGGTCGTGGTGCTGTCCATTGCGATGATGATTCCGCCGTTGCGCCACTGGGTGACCCGTCGTCTTATGCCGCTGGCCAAGACGTATATCAACCAGCTGCTGGACGTGCTTTCCCAGCCCCGACAGCTCACAGTCAGCTGCCTGGGCGCGCTGTTCCAGAACGCGACCACTGGGCTCGCTTTCTGGGCGGCCCTGCAAGCGTTCGGCCATTCATCGAATCCGATTGAAACGACGTTCGTCTTCCTGCTGGCCTATGCATTGGGTTCCGCAGTGCCCACTCCAGGCGGTCTGGGCGGTGTGGAAGCGGCGCTGACATTCGCGTTCGTGGCGGTCGGAGTGCCGCAGGGCGTGGCGCTTTCCGCCACTTTGCTGCACCGCGTGGTGTTCTACTGGCTGCGCATTCCGCTGGGCGCGGCGGCCATGAAGTGGCTTGACAAGCATAATCTTGTCTGATTCGTCTATTTTCATACCCCCTTCGGGGAAATAGATGTGAAAACCCTTATAAAACGCGGGTTTTCGCAGAAACATGCGCTAGTATCATTGATGACAACATGGACTAAGCAAAAGTGCTTGTCCCCTGACCCAAGAAGGATGCTTTATGGCATACAACAAGTCTGACCTCGTTTCGAAGATCGCCCAGAAGTCCAACCTGACCAAGGCTCAGGCCGAGGCTGCTGTTAACGCCTTCCAGGATGTGTTCGTCGAGGCCATGAAGTCCGGCGAAGGCCTGAAGCTCACCGGCCTGTTCTCCGCTGAGCGCGTCAAGCGCGCCGCTCGCACCGGCCGCAACCCGCGCACTGGCGAGCAGATTGACATTCCGGCTTCCTACGGCGTTCGTATCTCCGCTGGCTCCCTGCTGAAGAAGGCCGTCACCGAGTGACCTTCTGCTCGTAGCGATTACTTCGAGCATTACTGACGACAAAGACCCCGACCGAGATGGTCGGGGTCTTTTTGTTGTGGTGCTGTGACGTGTTGTCCAACCGTATTATTCCGGACTAGTTCAGCGCTTCCATAAGCTGCTCGAATCCCAGGGTGGGCTCGGCCTCGAAGGGATCGAGGAGTATGGCTTCCCGGCGTTCGGGGGCGGTCAGGGCCAGGTGGGTCCAGTCGGCGGAGAACTGGGCTCCGACGTTCAGGGCCGCGTCCACGAACCGGCCACGCAGGGCGGCACGGGTGTCGGTCGGCGGATTGTGCACGGCGTATTCCACGTTGTCTCCTGTCAGCAGCTCACGCATCTGGTTGCGGGCTACGAGCGAACCGTACAGGCGACCGTTGGCGATGTCGTGGTAGTCGAGCTCAAGCTGTTCCATCTGGGCGAAGGTGACGTCCGGGCGACGGCGTTTGAGCGCGTCGAACAGACGCTTCTTGGCGGCCCAGTCCACGCGGTCGGCGAGCGCATCGTATGCACCACGCTCCAGCGCGTCCAGAACGCGGCTCCACTCCCCCATAATCGTGTCGATCGTGGTGGCCGGCAGCGAACTTGCCAGCGCATCGCCATGGGTTTCGATGAAGGCCTTGACCGCCGCATAATACCGGCGCTGCAGACCCAGTGCGGACACGGATTCGCCTGATTCGAGCGTCAGTTCGGCGCGCGGATTATCAAGGAATCGACTGACCGTGCGATTGGCGGCAGCCGGATCAGCAAAGGCATACTGCTCGAATCCGGACGGAACGCCATGGCGGAAGGCGTCTTCGATCGCGCACAGCACAAGGTGCGTGACGGCAAGCTTCATCCATGTGGACCATTGCGAACGGTTCGAGTCGCCGATGATCACATGCAGCCGGCGGAAGGAGTCGGGGTCGGCGTGCGGTTCGTCGCGCGTGTTGACCATCGGGCGGGAGCGGGTGGTGGCCGAGGAGACGGCCTCGTCCAGGAAGTCCGCGCGCTGGGTGATCTGGAAGCCGTCCGGGGTCATGCGGCCGGCACCGGTGTACAGCTGGCGGGTGATGAGGAACGGCAGCAGCTGGTGTTCGATGGTCTCCAACGGCACGAAGCGGCGGACCAGGTAGTTTTCGTGGCAGCCGAAGGCGTGGCCGGCGGAGTCGACGTTGTTTTTGAACACATGGATCGTGGCGTGTGCGCCGTAGGATTCGCGCAGCTTGCGCTGGGCCTTCAGGGCTAGGTTGCGCATCACGTGTTCGCCGGCGAGGTCCTGGGCCAGGGCCTCGCGCGGGTCGCGCGCTTCGGCGGTGGCGTATTCGGGGTGGGATCCGACGTCCAGATACAGACGTGAGCCATTGGCCAGATACGTGTTGGTGGAGCGGGAACGGGAGACGATGGGCTGGAACATGGTCATCGCCACCTGGCCGGCGTCCACGGGGCGTTCGGCACCGGTGACCGCCACGCCGTATTCGGTTTCGACGCCGAAAATACGGCAGAACCCGTCCATCTCGGCGGATGGTACGGGTTCCGTGGCGTGCAGGGAGCGGGTGCCGCTGTCACGCAGTTGGGGCATCACTCGCCGCCTTTTTGCACGAAGCTGTTGACGTATTCCTCGGCGTTGGTTTCCAAGGCGGATTCGATGTCGTCGAGGATGTCGTCCAATACGTCGGCTTGGTCGGTGGACTCGGTTTGGGCGGCGGCCTGCGTGGTGGCGAGGGCGTCGTCTTCCTGAGACGCGGCCTGCTGTGCTTGAGGTTGTTCGAATTGTTGTGGCATGTTGTCTTCTTTTTGGGCTGTCAAACTCCCCTCAGTCAGCCTTCGGCCGACGGCTCCCCTCACCCGAGGGGAGCCGGAGGAGTCAAAAAATTATCGCTGGTTGATGGAGTCGAGCCACGGATACTGCTGCAGGTAATGCTGCAGTTCGCGGATGATGAGTCCATTGGAGGCCACTACATCGTTATCGTGACGCCAGTGGATGCGTTCGCCGTCCCAACGGCTCAGCGTGCCCTGTGCCTCCCAGACCACTACGGTGCCGGCGGCGATGCCCGCGATATCCCACACGTGCAGCATCGGCTCGAAGTAGGCGTCATAGGTGCCGTCGGCCACTTTGCACAGGTCGAGCGAGACGGGGCCCACGCGCTTGATGTCGGCCGGGCGTCCGGCGAGCGAGGAGGCCACGTCGAGCGCACGCTGCGATTCGCTGGGGATGAAGGACATGCCGTAGCTCAGCACAGAACCATCCAGCGAGGAGGTCATCGACGGCACGACCTTGTCGCGCTTCTCGCCGACCGCGGTTTTGTGGATGCGCACGGCACCCGCTCCCCTGGCGGCCAGGTAGGTCAGGCCGAGGGCCGGGGCGTGCACGATGCCGATGATCGGCTTGGGCTCGTTGTCCGGGCCGAATTCGAACAGGGCGGCGGTCACCGTCCATTCGCTCATGCGACGTACGTAGTTGATCACACCGTCGATCTTGCCGATGTACCAGTAACGCTGGCCAGGGCGGCTTTCGGCGGGGCGGGTGGTCCAGAAGCCGTCGAAGTGGGCGATGTCGGCGATTCTGGCGCTCATGAAGCGCATGATCTTGTTGTCCACTTCAAGCTTGTAGCGGGGGCCACGGTCCGCGTTCTCGGTGCTCGGCTGGGCGAGGTTACGCGGATTGAGTTGGTCGTGGAGGGCATGCTGGCCGGCTTCTTCGAGCAGGCCGGCGACTTTGAGCGCAAGGTTGCGCAGGTCCTGTGGGGTCTCTTCGCGTGTTTCTTCCATAGCTACCAAGTCTATCGTTCGGCGTTGATGGCCAGCGACTTCAGCAGATCGATGGCGTGTTCGGCTGAATTGAGTTCGGTTTCGCAGTGCGCCTTGGTGAAGGCGAGCGGATCGGAGATGTCGAGGGAGAACAGGTGATGGTCGGTAGCGGCCATATGGCCGGCATTGCCGTAGAATTCGACCGCCTCGCCCTCGTCTGCGGCGCGCGGGTCGCGAACAGTGAGTCGGGACCAGCTGGCGGCGGCCACCTCATCGCCGAATTGCGCCACGAGTTTTGCCCTGAGCCAGGCGCGGGTGTCTTCCGGCGGTTCGGTGGTGGCGCGTGCGATGTCGGCGGCGCTCACCACCCGTTCGGTGCGGGGTTCGAGTTTGGTGAAGATGCTGTCCGCGGGGTCGAGCGCCGCCCATTTCAGGTCGATGACCTTCAGTCGCGGATCATTCCATCCGTTGGCCACGCCGGGTGCGGACGTTGTGGTGATTTTGCGGCGCAGTTTTTCGAGCAGCTGCCATTTGAGCAGCCATTCGATGCGGCTGGCCTCGCCGGTCATGGCCAGACGTTCGTCATCGTCGGCGGCATGGCGGATGGAGGCGCAGTCGATGAGCGCCTGCTGCCACATCGCCATAATGGATGTGGTGGATTTGTCCGGCCAGGCGGGTTCGCCGGCGGTGTCGGTACCTTCGACCAGTGCGGCAACCTGGTAGACGGCTTGGCGCAGTTTGAGCTGGATAAGCCATGCGTTGGTTTCGCCGCCGTTGGCCAGCGGCAAGATTGCCCCCAGCGTCAGGTCGCGGGAAACGGTGTGTATGGCCTCGACTGGGTCAGACAGTTCGAGTTCGTCGAGGAAGGCGTTCAGGTCGAATCCGGCCTCGTCCGCATGTTCGAGCAGCCACAGCAGCATGCTCGTGGTGCCGAGTTTCAGTGCCTGCGGCACCTCCATGCGATTGGCGTCGCCGACGATGACGTGCAGACGGCGGTATGCATCGGTGGAGTGGGATTCGTCGCGCGTATTGATGATCGGGCGTTCGAAGGTGGTTTGCAGGCCGACTTTGGCGTGGATGTAGTCGGCGCGCTGGCTGAGCTGGTAGCCCGGGATCTCGCTGTTCTCGCCAATCCCTACGCGGCCGGAGCCGGCGTAGATCTGGCGGGTGACGAAGTGGAGGGTCATCAGGCGTGTGACCAAGTCGAATGGCACCGCGCGGGCCATCATATAGTTCTCGTGCGTGCCCCAGCAGGAGCCCTTGCCATCCACATTGTTGCGATGCAGGGCAATGGGAGTGCCAGTCTGTTTGCGGGCGCGTTCGGTGGCGGCCTGCATGATGAGGTCTCCGGCGTGGTCGTATCGGACCGCTTCGAACGGGTCGGTGGTTTCCGGCGCCGAGTATTCGGGGTGGGCGTGGTCCACATAGACGCGGCCGCCGTTGGGGGCGATCACGTTGGTGATGTTGAGCTGCGGGGCGTCGGTGAGCATGTCCGGGCGGGCGGCGGCGCGTTCGAGACGGGTGCCGCGCGCGTCGTTGACCGGGTCCTCCTGCCGGTAGTCCCAGCGGATGGATTTGCTGTGGCTGTCCGCAGCGCCGTTCACCACGTCGAAGGACAGTTGCACCGGATTGTAGCGGTCCGGGGTGTTCAGGGATACCGCGTATTCGGTTTCGGTGCCCATCACTCGTTTAACGGTCATGTAGTGCTCCTTGAGCTTGAGCTATTCGGCGGTGCGGATGCGGCGGATCGGGTCCATGCCGTTGATGCGCGACCATTGTTCGGGGTCCACGTCGGCCATGGAATCGCGGGTCTCGCGGTATTCGTCTTCCACGGCGGCAGCGAGCAGCGGCACGGTGAGTGCCACGTCCAAGCCGGTTTCGATGGATTCCTTGACCGCTCGGGTCTTGGCCCGGTCCACGATGTTCTTGAGCATCGCGCCGGAGACCACGTCGGCCAGGAACAACGCATGCCACTGGCCGTTCTCCTCCTGCACGTCGCATAGATGGCGGCGTTCGGAGGTTCCGTAGATGTCATGCACCAGCACGGCGGACAAGGCGTGCGCGTCGACGCCATCTTCCAGAGGCAGGTCGTCGGTGAGGTAATGGTCCACGATGGCGATGGCCTGATTGGTTTTGGGCCGGCCGACGCGAATCTTGACGTCGAGACGCCCCGGTCGCAACACAGCCGGATCGATCATGTCCACGCGGTTGGAGGCACCGATTACCATCACATTGTCGAGTGATTCCACGCCGTCGAGTTCGGAGAGGAACTGGGGCACAATCGTGGTCTCCACATCGGAGGAGACGCCGGAGCCGCGGGTGCGTAGCAGCGAATCCATCTCATCGATGAACACGACCACCGGATTGCCGTCTGCGGCGCGTTCACGGGCGCGCTGGAAAATCAGGCGAATCAGTCGTTCGGATTCACCGACGTATTTGTTGAGCAGTTCCGGGCCCTTGACGGACAGGAACACGCCCTTGACATGGGTTTCGGCCGGACTGATTGCGCCGTCGCCATTCGAATCGTAACCACCCTCGCATAGGGCGTTCGCCACGGCCTTGGCAATCATCGTCTTGCCGTTGCCGGGCGGACCGTACAGCAGCACGCCCTTTGGCGGCTTCAGATCGTAGCGCTCAAACAGCGCACGATGCTGGAACGGCAGTTGGACGGCGTCCCTGATACGACCGATCTCACTATCCAGGCCGCCGATGTCGGCGAACGTGACATCCGGGGTCTCCTCCAGCACCAGATCCTTGTCGCCCTCGGCGGGCAGCGCTTCGATGGCGAGGCGGACGGACGGATCGACGATAATACGGTCGCCCTGATTGATGCCCGCATACGCGAGCGCGCCGGAACGGCGGATGAGCACGGGATTGCCGGAGGCGTCGGTAACGATCAGTCGACCGTCGTCAAGTACCTGCTTGACACTGCGAATCTGGCCCACGGTGTCAGCATCGCGCTGCTCGACCAGCACGAGCTTCTCGTTGAGCATCACGGTGGCCCCGGCGGTCAGGCGGGCGGCGTTGACGTTGGAGGCCACAGGCACCACCATGCGGCGGGTGCCGGAAATGACTTCGGCCGACGCGTGCTGGATGCCGTCTTCATCGGTGCGGGTGGAATCGACCTTGACCATGGTGGCGAAGGTGAGCGGCGGCTGAGCGAGCTGGGCGAGCTGTGACTTCGCCTTGGTCAGTTCCTTGCCGGCGCGGCTCAGCGCTTCGGCAAGCGCATGGTTCTTGGCCATCAGGCGATCGTTCAGCGCGGCGAGATCTTCGGTGTCGCTCATGCGGGTTCTTCGCTTCCCTTCTATCCGGGATTTTCGGCAACTTATGGCAGTCGGCAGACCCTATTCGTTGCCGTCGGCGGATTTCCTGTTACGTATAACAGTACGCACTTTTCGCACCACGAACCATACGATGACCACAATCACGGCCGCGATGACCACGTCCTCGAACACGCCGAGCGCGCCTTGAATCGAGCACCACTGGTCGCCGAGTAGGTAACCGGCGGAAACGAGGATGGTGTTCCACACGGCCGAGCCGAGCAGGGTCCAGCCGGTGAAGTGCAGGAAGTTCATGCGGTTGAACCCGGCGGGAATCGAAATCAGCGAGCGTACCACGGGAATCACGCGGCCGATGAGCACCGACCATGTGCCGTATTTGGTGAACCAGTCGTTGGCTTTGCTCACGTCTTTGCGGCTGACGCCGGGGATTTTGTCTGCCGCGAGATTGATGCGATGCAGGCCCACCCAGCGGGAGATGCCGTACAAGGTCCAGGCACCCAGTACGGAGCCGATGGTGGCCCAGATGATTGCGCCCGGCAGACTCAGGGTGCCGCGTGCGGCGGTGAAGCCGGAGAGCGGAAGGATGACTTCGGACGGGATGGGCGGGAAGATGGATTCGAGGGCGATGGCCAAGGCCACGCCGATACCGCCGATGGTTTCCATCAGCATGATCAGCCAGTCGGTGATGGTGCCGATCAGGCCGGGTTCGGTGGTGGTGCAGATGGGTGTGGGGTCGGTTGCAAGAATAGTGGCGGCTGCCATGGAAAAACTCATAGAGGGCATTGTCCCAAGGTTTTCCCAGAATCAGAAGCATGACGCAAGAAGATGTGCATTTTGTTGACAAGTCCGCCGAGAGCGAAGTTGGGAGCCCGGCTGATTCTGCGGTTTCTGTGCCGACGCTGAGCAAGCCCGGCCTGCTGGTTATGGATGTGGACTCCACGCTCATTGACGAAGAGGTTATCGACGAGTTGGGCGTGGTGGCTGGCTGCGGTGAGGAGATTGCCGGAGTGACCGCACGCGCCATGCGCGGCGAACTGGAGTTCTGCGACGCCTTGCGCGCTCGTGTGGCGCTGCTGAAGGGGCTGCCGGTTTCCGCGTTCGATACGGTGCATGACAAGCTGCATTTCACCAAGGGTGCGCTGGAGCTTATCGACACGCTGCATGAACACGGTTGGAAGGTCGGCGTGGTGTCCGGAGGCTTCCATGAAGTGGTCGATATGCTGGCGGCCGAGAGCCATATCGACTATTGGATTGCCAACCGGCTTGAGGTTGAGGACGGTCATCTGACCGGCAAAGTGCTTGGTGAGATCGTATGCAAGACCGTGAAGCTGCACGCCTTGCAAGCGTGGGCGGACCGTTTGGGTATTCCGATGAGCCAGACCGTGGCTGTGGGCGATGGCGCCAACGACATTCCGATGATTCAGGCCGCCGGTCTGGGTCTCGCGTTCTGTGCCAAGCCAAAGACCCAGCTCGCCGCCGACAAAGCCATCAACGACCGCGACCTAACCCACGTGCTCGATTATCTGCGCCGGTAAAATTTTACCGACCTCGGCTCCGGCACTTATAGTTGAGCCATGACTACTTCAGGCGCAGAACAGTTGACGCTTGCGGGGCTGGCTCCCCGCAAGCGGCGTAAACGTGCGCCTGCGGAGCATACGCCGGCCGAGCAGCATCCCATAGCGCAAGTCGTGTTGGATGTGCAGGCGCTCCACCTCGGCCAGACATTCGATTACTTCATTGATGAAAAAGACAGCGAGGCCGCACAACCGGGTGTGCTGTTGCGCGTGCGGTTTGGCGGTCAAAGGGTCAGCGGCGTGATCTGGGCACGCACCGATACCAGCAATACCCCGCGCTCTTCGATTCGCTATATCGAACGGGTGTTGAGCCCCGATGTGCTGGTTCCCGCATCGATGCGTGAGGATATCGGTCTGATTGCCAAAGCCTATGGCGGCACACGGGCCAATATTCTGCGTTTCGCTGTGCCACCGCGCGTGGCCAAGGTGGAGGCCGAACAGCGGTTAGCCGCGTCGTTCCGCCGACCGGTCGGCGGCTCCCTATCAGATAATACGCAAGGCGGTTTTGCCGGGCGTGGCACCAATCCCGATGGGACCATGCCTGCTGGCTCTACCTTTGCCGTTGCCAGTACCGTTTCGGAGGGGGCTGCGCAGGGGTATCGTCGTCTGACCGCCAATTACGCCGACGTCAATGTGCTTCATGATGCGCTTACCGGTCAGCGTTTCCAATCTTTTGTGTTTGATTCGCTGCCCGGTGCACAGGAGTGGCAACGGAACATGGCATGGATGGTGGCCACTGCGCTGAGTGCCGGTAAAGCTGCCGTGGTTGAATTGCCCACCATGCGCGAGGTCGAAGACCTGATGCCTATGCTGCGCAATTATGGGCTCAAACCGTTCGCCCCTGCTCCGGCCGGCGGCTGGGTGGGCGACGTCGCCGTGCTTAACGCGGAGACCATGCCCGCGGCCGACCGGTATCGCACCTATCTGGCTGTGGCGTTGGGACAGGTGAAGGTGGTGATCGGCACCCGTGCGGTGATGTATGCGCCGGTTGAAGGCCCGGCGCTGTTCGCCATTCTGGAGGATGCCGCCTATCAGAACATGGACGGTATGATGCCATATCCACAGGCCCGTGGCGTGATGCGCCAAGTCCCATGGCGGCGTGTTCGTGGCCATGGCCAATGCGCGCACCCCGCAAAGCCAGTGGGAAAACACCGGTCCAGGTACAGTGGAGACCCCAGTGAGCGGCTATTCCACCACAATTCATCCGCTCGCCTCGCCGCTGAAGGACGCCACTCCTTGGGTGCGTTGGCTCAATCGCGATGAACTTGCGCGTCTTGCCGACCCGTCCATCGGGGCGCGCGTGCCGCATACGGCCGTCCGCGTGCTATCTAAGGCTTTGGAGAGCGGCCCCGTGCTGCTGTCCATTCCGCAAGACAGCGTCAGTGAGACTCTGAGTTGTGCGAAATGCCATCGTCAGGCGCGTTGTGCCAAGTGTTCTGGACCGTTGCAACTACCGGCCGACCGCCGGGATTCCACACCGCGATGCCGCTGGTGTGGGGCTGCTGCCATCAATTGGAAGTGCCCGGGCTGTGGGCATGAACGTATGCGTGTGGTGCGCGTGGGTGCTGCAGGCACTGCGGCTGAACTGGCCGGGTTGTTCCGCGGCGTGCCAGTAGTTTTGTCCAGCAAGACGCAGGGCCTGGTGCGCGATGTGGCTTGTCAGCCGATGATCGTCATCGCCACTCCCGGTTTCGAACCGCGCGTGCGTCCGGTCAGTGCCGAGCAGGGATCGGCTGGCCATGAGTATCGTGCCGTGGCCGTGCTCGACGCTTGGACCAGCTTGTATGCGTTGGGCGTGGATGCTCGCTTGGATACATTGACCGCGTGGATGCGTGCGGTGTCGTTGTGCGCGCCGCGTTCCCGTGGCGGCCAGGCGTTGATTCTCGGCGAAACCGACCCGGCCATCGCCCAATCGCTGATGCTCTGGGATTCGAGGATTCTTGCAGCCA
>ERZ791875.1770-NODE-1770-length-13011-cov-3.670500_pt1 | contig 13011 bp, 10 predicted proteins | sample MGYA00510278_ERZ791875 | MGnify/ENA primary metagenome ERZ791875 (study PRJEB30046, sample SAMN00792078) | human gut metagenome | study: EMG produced TPA metagenomics assembly of the A metagenome-wide association study of gut microbiota in type 2...
GTTGCCTCAGCTCGTCTCCGAGGAGATTGAGAAGCTTATCGTCCTGGGGGAGTTTAAGCCCGGCGACCGCTTGCCCAGCGAGTATGAGCTGGCGCAGCGCCTTGGTGTGGGACGTAGCACAGTGCGCGAGGCGACGAAGGCGCTTGTGAGCCGCAATATTCTGGAGGTCCATCGAGGGAACGGCACGTTTGTGTGCGAGCAGACCGGCCTTGTGCAGGATCCTCTGGGGCTGCGTTTTCAGCCGGACAAAAAGCGGCTGGGCCTCGATCTGTGCGAGGTGCGCCTTATGATCGAGCCAGAGATCGCTGCGCTGGCCGCACAAAAGGCGACAGAGGAAGAGATTGCTCGAATGCAGGCGCTGTGCGACGCCATTGAGGAAAAGGTGCGCCGAAATGAAAATTATGGAGCGCTGGATCAGCAGCTGCATACGCTTTGGGCGGCGTGTACGCGCAACGCGATCATGCCAAATTTGGTCCCCATTCTGAGCCAGGCTATTCCTCTTTTTATCGATATCACGAAGCGTGCGCTGCAGATGCAGTCGCTGTGCACTCATCAGGCTGTTGTGGATGCCATTCGCGCGCGCGACTCCGAAGCTGCCCGGCAGGCGATGCGCGTGCATCTGGAAGACAATCGGCGAAGCATCGAGGCGCTGCCGGATGACGACAGCTGACGCAGTGCTTTAACAAGAGTAAAAAAGAGGCCGGTCTCTGTGCGTTTATACACGTACAGGGATCGGCTTTGCTTTTTCTGGCGCTTTTGGGCCATGTACCGGTCGGCAGAGGAGCAGGGGCGTTCTCCAGCGAGATTCTGCGGCGCTTTTCATCGGGGCAAAGCATCGGTAGAGGCCTGCAGAACGGCGGCCCGGTTTGTCTGTTTCTTTCAGAAAAGACCTTTGAATGTTTTCGTGCAAAGCGATAAAAAATGAAGTATAACTTTGTGGTCTTCCACAAAGTTCGAAAAAAGCCTTGACTTGCCGGTGAAGATTTGTTAATTTATAAGCGAAACATAAGACGTCTGATGTCTGATAAATGATAATGATATGGAGAATGGAAACAAGAAGGAGAGGGTGTGCGTATGTATCACAGCGAGGAGGTGCGCCGTCTGGCGCCTGAAATGGACCCGTTGCGCCTCGGGATGGGCTGGAAGCTGGAAGATTTAGAAAAACCGAAGGTCATTATCGAGAGCACCTTTGGAGACAGCCATCCGGGAAGCGCGCATCTGCTGAAATTTGTGGATACAGCGGCTGCAGGTGTGGCAGCCGCAGGCGGCCGGGCCGCGCGCTATTTCACAACGGATATCTGCGACGGCATGGCACAGGGCCATGACGGTATCAATTATTCTTTGGCCAGCCGCGACATGATCGCCAATATGGTGGAGATCCACAACAACGCCACTCCCTTCGATGCCGGGGTATTCATCGCCAGCTGCGACAAGGGGCTGCCGGGCCTTCTAATGGGGATCGGTCGAACAGACCTGCCAGCTGTCGTGGTGACAGGCGGCGTTATGGAGGCCGGGCCGGACCTGCTGACACTGGAGCAGATCGGTGCCTACAGTGCCATGTGTCAGCGCGGTGAGATCAGTGAGGCGCAGCTCACTTATTATAAGCACCATGCCTGCCCCTCTTGCGGTGCATGCAGCTTTATGGGCACGGCGGGCACGATGCAGGTGATGTGCGAGGCGCTGGGCCTTACACTGCCGGGCAGCGCGCTTTTGCCGGCCACCAGCGCGGATCTTGTGGAAGTGGCCAGAAAAGCGGGCGCACAGGCTGTGGAGCTGGCAAAGCGCGGCTTGACGGCCCGCGATATCGTGACGCGGGAGAGCTTTGAAAACGCCATTATCGTGCACGCGGCAATTTCCGGCTCTACAAACGCCATCCTGCATCTTCCGGCCATCGCCCATGAATTCGGCATTGAGATCGATGCCGACACATTCGAGCGCATCCATAAGAGTGCTCATTATCTGCTGGATGTGCGCCCCGCCGGACGCTGGCCGTCAGAATATGTCTATTATGCGGGCGGCGTGCCCGCCATCATGGAAGAGGTGCGTCACCTGCTCCACCTCGATGTGATGACCGTCACTGGAAAAACGCTGGGCGAGAACCTGGACGGGCTGAAGGCCCGCGGCTATTACGAAAAATGCGCGGAATATCTTAAAAAGACAGGGGTCAAAAAAGAAGATATCATTCGTCCGTTTGACGCCCCAATCGGAGATAAGGGGACCATCGCCATTCTGCGCGGGAATCTGGCGCCCGAAGGGGCTGTTGTGAAGCATTCGGCCGTGCCGGTAGAGATGCACAAGGCGCTTTTGCGCGCCCGCCCTTTCGACTGCGAGGAGGACGCCATTGCCGCCGTCATCGCCCACGACATCAAGCCAGGAGATGCGGTGTTTATCCGCTATGAAGGACCCAAGGGCAGCGGAATGCCGGAGATGTTCTATACCACGGAGGCGATATCCTCCGACCCGGAGCTGGGCAAGACCATCGCTCTCATTACGGACGGCCGTTTTTCCGGCGCGTCCAAGGGCCCGGCTATCGGGCATGTTTCGCCGGAGGCGGCCGAAGGCGGTCCCATCGCGCTGGTAGAGGAGGGGGACCTTATCCAAATCGATATCCCTGCGCGGGTGCTGGCCATAGTGGGTGTGCGGGGCGAGCGGAAAACGCCCGAGGAGGTGGACGGGATACTGAAGGAGCGCAGAGCCGCGTGGCAGCCCAGGCCGTTGCGGTATCAGAGCGGTGTTTTGAAAATCTATTCCGAACATGCGGTCGGCCCGATGAAGGGCGGCTACATGAAGTGAAAATGAGGAGTGATGAAGCCCCATGGAAAAGCTGAGAACCGGTATCATTGGGTGTGGAAAGGTGGGCGATTTTCATGCCAAGGTCTATGCGGAGTTGCCCCAGAGCGAATTTGTCGCTGTCTGTGATGCAGACAGCGCGCGTGCGGAGGCCTTTGCGTCACGCTATGGTGTGAAGGCGTATACGGATGTGGCCACAATGTGCCGCGATGCGAGGCTGGATGTGGTGAGCATCTGTACTCCGCACCCACTGCATGCCAGTCCGGCCGTGGCGGCTGCGGACTGCGGCTGCAATGTGCTTGTGGAAAAGCCTCTGGCTTCCAGCCTTGAGGACTGCGACGCCATCATCGCGGCGGAGAAGCGTAATCATGTCACTGTAGGCACGATGGTGCAGCGCCGTTTTTACCGCCCCTGCATGCGCATCCACAAGGCCATCGAGGATGGGAAGCTGGGCCGTCCCGTGCTGGGAATGGTGACGATGCTGGGTTGGCGCGACGAGGCTTATTATAACAGCGACCCCTGGCGCGGCACGTGGAAAGGCGAGGGAGGCGGCGTGCTGGTGAACCAGGCGCCCCATCAGCTGGATCTGCTGCTGTGGTACATGGGCGAGGTGGACGAAGTATACGGCGTCTGGAAGAACCTCAACCACCCTTATATCGAGGTGGAGGACACGGCTGTGGCTGTGGTTAAATTCAAGAGCGGCGCTGTGGGCAATATCGTTGTGAGTAACAGCCAGAACCCGGCGCTGTACGGCAGGGTGCACATTTTCGGTGAGAACGGTGCGGCCGCAGGTGTGCAGACCGATGGCGGCGCGATGTTCATCGCGGGCATGACGTCTATAACAGAACCGCCTGTAAATGATTTGTGGACGGTGCCTGGCGAAGAGGAAATGCTGCCTGTGTGGAAAAAGGAGGACAGCGACTTCTTCAACAGTGTGGACTCCATGTATTACTATCACCGCGAGCAGATCAAAGATTTCCTCGAGGCTGTGCAGAGTGGCAAAAAGCCGCTGGTGGACGCCACAGAGGGCAGACGCACGGTGGAGCTGTTCACAGCCATCTACCGAAGCACGAAGGATAACGCCATCATTAAATTCCCGCTGAAATAAGGGGGCAGGGAAAATGTTTATCTCTTACAATGAGGCGTGTGCGAGGGATTGCTCTACACTGGAGCAGGACCTCGTGCTGTGCGAAAAGGCCGGGTTCGATTATATCGAGATCCGCCTTGACATGCTGACAGATTATCTCAAACGCCATACGGTGGAGGAGTTGGCGGCATTTTTTTGCACGAGCCGGCTGAAGCCGCATGCCTTTAATGCGCTCTATCTGTATCCGGAATTTTTGAGCGAGGGCGACGACGAAGCACGTCAAAAGGAGCTTTTGGAGGAATTCCGGCTTGGTTGTGAGGTGGGGAGAGCCATCGGCAGCCATTACTTTATCATTGTGCCGCCGCTTCAGCGCGACCCGGCAGGCGGCCCGTATACAGGCAGCTGGGAAGACACATTTTCGAATTGTGTGCGTATCCTCAAGGAGCTTTCCCGGCGGGCGGAACCATATGATATGAACCTGTGCTTTGAGCTCGTCGGCTTTGAACGCTCAAGCGTCCGCAGCATCGGGCAGGCAGACGCTGTAGTGCGCGCTGTAGACCGGCCCAATGTGGGCTTTGTGTTCGACTCCTACAATATTTTTCTCAACGGTGGGTGCAACGACTTTTCGGCCATTGGAAGCGTGCAGCCGGAAAAGATATTCACCGTTCACCTTATGAGCGCGGACGATGTGCCCGAGGCACAGCGCGGCCAGGACAAACGCTGCTTCTGCGGCCGGGGCGTGGTGGATACCGGCGCGTTCCTCCAGGAGCTGAAGGCGGCAGGTTACAGCGGCATAGTCTCTGTGGAGACCTTCCGGCCCGAATATTGGGCAAAGACGCCCGAATGGGTGATTCCCAATGCATATAAGACGACGCGCGCGGCGCTGGCCGAAAACGGATGCCTTTGAAAAGGATGGCTTTTTCGTCTGTCAACAGTGGATGCACCTCGCCTGGCAGAGAAGGCGGGTGTTCGATACAGTCCTGTATAATTTAATTGAACGAGGAGGAATACTATGTCACCTTTAGCGTTTGTGTTCATGTTGATCGCTGCGATCATCATCCTCACAGTACTGACCTTGAAGTTCAAGATGCACCCTGTGATGGTGCTGTTCATCACAGCGACGTTCTGCGGAATAGCGTCCGGCAAAAGCCTGGTGGACACCTTCAGTTCCATCACCAGCTATTTTGGTTCCACGCTGGGCAGCATCGGCGTCATGATCATCTTCGGCGCTGTCATTGCCGCCGGCATCAGCGATACCGGCGCCGCCACCAGCATGGTGAACTTCTTCATCCGCCTTTTCAAGGGCAAACGCCTTGAGTTGGCTCCGGCGCTCACCGGCTTCATCATGAGCATACCTGTGTTCGGCGATATCGCCATTATTCTGAACGCGCCCATCTCCGCCATCCTCGCCAAGCGCAAGAAAATGAGCATGACACAGGTGGCGCCATTCGTCAATCTGGGCCTGACGCTGACGCACGGCCTTGTGCCGCCCACGCCCGGTATCCTCGCGGTATCTGTGTTGCTGGGCGCCGACATCGGCACTGTGATTTTGTGGGGTCTCGTGTGCTCTGTCATCTCCTTCGCAGTGTGCTATTTTGTGCTTACCCCGATCTATTCCAAATGCGAGTACATCGAGCCGCTGGCTTCCTACACCGAGGGCATCGAGGCTGTGGAGGACACATCCTCTGTGGACGCTTTGCTCATCAAGGAAGAGAATACGCCAAAGGCGGCAGCTTCCTTCCTGCCTCTTCTGCTGCCTGCCGTGATGATCGCTGTTGGTTCCATCGGCAAGCTGCTGGTGAGCGAGGGAAGCGGTGCCTACACCTTTTTCAACACTTTCGGCAACACGGTTCTGGCGCTGTTCTGCGGCATCATTGCTGTGGGAATGCTTATATTCGGCCGCAAAAAGAAGGTTGTGGATAAGGCAAATGTGGACGGCAACGGCTGCAAGGTGAGCGAGAAGAGCAGTTGGTTTGAGATCGTGATGAACAACTGGGTCGGCCGTGCGCTCAACATCGCCATCAGTGCTCTGCTCATCACAGCTATGGGTGGCGCCATGGGTGGTATCCTGCGCGAGAATGAGGCGATCCAGACCATCGGCAACGCTATTGCAGCCACCAATTTCCCGGCGATCCTGGTGCCGTTCCTGCTGGCAGCCATTTTGATGACGGTCTGCGGTTCCATGACGACTGCCTCCATGACGGCCGCTGGCCTTATGGCAGCACTGGTTCCCGTGCTGGGCATGAGCCCGGTGGTGGCCGCTCTGGCCATTGGTGCGGGTTCCATGGTGGGCTGGCATGTGAATAACAGCGGCTTTTGGATCTTCACTTCCCTGTATGGCTTTGATACAAAGCAGGGCCTCAAATACTTCACCACCACCAACGCTCTGGGCGGTATCGTAGCATTTGCGGTGCTGGCTGTGCTGACGATGGTCGGCTTGGTGGCATAAAAAGGCAAGAGTCGCCGGTGCGGCCCCGCTGCTCTGCCGGCAGGGGCGGAAGAACGGTGGCTGCAGCAAAGCGGCGGCCGGGATGTCCGGGCGCCGCCTTGCGCTGTTTTTCCGGCGTGCTGTTGCTGCCGGGAGAGGGGTGCGTGGAGCATTTGCCTGTGTATGGACGTATACGGCTGCGGCCGTATTGATGCAGAGGAGGAAAACATGATCAATGCATTTCCGAAAAGCAGGTGTGTCGCCTGGACGGGCGGCGCTGTTTTGGGCGCAGCGGCAGGCATTTCTGCCTGGCTGTATATGGCGGGCCGTGCGGCCTCGCTCTTCAACAGGGCAATCGTCGCGCTGCTGGCCGCCTTTATCGCTGTGAATATCGCATTGTATATAGCCCGGCTCATGGCCGCGCGGGAGTATCAGAAACGCCTTCTGCTGCTGTATGAAGCACTCGACCCGTCGGCTTTCCTGCAGGCACTGCTGCCCCTGCGGAAAAAAAGGATGGATGCTTCCAACCGCTGCACCACGCTGGTGCATATTGCCAACGGATATCTCTACGGCGGTCAGCCGCAGCAGGCACTGGCGGTGCTGGAAGATGTGCAGCCGCCGGAGAAGGCGCTGGAGATGCGGGGTCTTGTGGCCGGCAACAAAGCTACCTGCTTTCTGGCGGCGGGCGAGATGGATCGGGCGCAGACAGCCATGGACGAGCTGCGGCGCATTGCAGCAGACAGGAGCTGCAAAAAGGAATTCGTACAAAAGGCGCGCCATACGCTGGGCTATCTGCAGCTCTGCATGGATATTGCCCGGGGAAGGCACGCAGATGTGGGAGCGCTTCAAAAGGATTTTGAGAGCAGCCGTGCACCGCTGCACCGGCTGGATGTGCAGTACCGTATCGCACTGGCGCTGCGCCACAGGGGCGACCGGACAGGCATGGAGAAAAGCCGCGAATATCTCCTTGAGAACAGTGGCGGTACCTGCTACGGCGAGCTTGCGCGTGCACTTTGATACCTGTGAGCGATATAAAAAAGCAAGGCCTGAGGCTTCACTGCCCCGGGCCTTGCGGTCTTATCGGAAAGTTTATTTTTTCCACACCATCATTTTCTTCGTGGCCTTGTAGATATGGTTGTGTCAAAAACTTTTCGCACTTTGGTTTGCAGACCCTGACATGAATGAAGTCAGCCGGTAATGGAGGCATTCTCAATGGCGTCCCTTAGGTGCTTCATGTTCATGTAATTCCTGTTGCCCCACTGGACACCGGCCACATTACATTGCGCAGCCGTGCGCAGACTGGCATGAGGGCAGATTTACCATTCGGGAAACTGCCCACCCTACGGTTGTGGCGACGAATTTCCCGGTTCAGCCTCTCAATGGCATTGTTGATGTGGATGCGTGCCCAGTGTTCGCTGGGGAAGTCGCAGCAGGCAAGTGTCTCCTCAATGCTCTCCTCCGCCTTTTTGACGGCTTCTTTCAGCTTCATGGAAGTTCCTCCACCCATGGCCCGGGCCTTTTCCTAAATAGTGTCTACACAAGATTAGGCTGAAACGGCACACCAAATAGCAATGCAACGAATTTGTACTGCTGCCAAAAAGGATGCTGTATTTTTGGCGTGTCGAGTGGCAATACCACGCCAGTATTTCAAGTGCAGAAAAGCATTCCCCAACAAATGACGAAGCCGATACAAATAACGGCCATACTTCCGCTGTTATCTGCGATCTCGTTTGATCGGAATGACGACGTTCATCCCAGCACCAGCAGCATAAGAAATAATCGGGTTGGTGCCATGACCACGATCAGTCAATAATGTTTCCGCAGCTATTCCCCCAATCAGGTGAATAGCTTCTTGGCAATCAGCTCGGATACCCTCTGTAACATGTACTCGGACCGGCATACCATTTGCATCCACGACAAGGTGAATCTTGGTATTGAGTCTCCTTTTGTACGACTCATGTCCTGATTACCGCTTTTGGCTTCTGCTGCATGTGGATGTACCTTACAGTGGCTGACATCAATCATCGGCCATTCCAAATCAGGCTCATCTGCGAAAATGCTGATATACAGTACCCCATTTCCCGTAGCACGGCGGCAACCCCCGCCATGTGCTCCTGTGTGTAAAATCCAAAATACGCCATTGATAGACCGCCGGTTATCTTGTGCTGTGCCACCCCCATTGCCCTCGCTGTCCTGAACGATGAGGCGCCAGCAGATTCCATACCTGATCACGGCTGTCATGGCGTTGTTGTTCATTGCTCATAGGAACACCTCTTTCTGAGCTATTGGCCTATTTTACCACATTACTCGTGTAAACACTATTTAGGAAGAAGAAATGCTGCCCTCTTTCCGTTTGTTTGGAAGTATGATAGAATAAGCGGGAAATTTGGATAAAGCCGGGATGTTGTATATGAGTCTGGAATCAAAAATAAGAAGTCTGAAGGCACATCCTCTCATTCAGGTGCTGGCCGACAATGGGGGGAATCCGCGTACGCTTGTGCTGATCGAACCGCTGTGGGGCGTCCCTTACAACCTTATCGCACCGTTCGCCACTCTTTATATGTACACACAGGGCATCACAGATGTGCAGATTGGCCTGATTCTCTCCGTCACGATGGCAGTCCAGGTGTTGTTTTCCTTTTTGGGGGGCATTTTGTCTGACAAGCTGGGACGAAAATTCACTACCATGATGGGGGATTTTTTCGGATGGGGGCTGGCCTGTCTGGTGTGGGCTGTTTCGAACAATTTCTGGCTGTTTTTGGCCGCTGCAATCCTGAATTGCTTTGAGCAGATCAATCAGACGGCATGGTACTGCCTGCTGATTGAGGACGCACGCCCAAAGAATCTGGTAGGAATCTATACCTGGGTAAATATTGGCGGATTGGTGGCCATCTTTTTTGCGCCGCTTTCCGGTCTGTTCGTCCGTTCGTATTCGATCGTGCCGGTAGTACGGGTGCTGTATTTTCTTTTTGCGCTGACAATGATCCTGAAAACGCTCATCACCTTCCGGTTTTGCCATGAAACGAAGCAGGGCAAAATCCGGCGCGCAGAGACAAGGGGAATATCTGTTTTTCATATGCTGGGGGAATACCGCCAGTTGATTCCCGGTATGCTGAAGAATAGGGGTGTGCTCAAAGCAGTGGCTGTTTCTGTGATCCTGTATGTCACCAACATGGTGAGCACAAACTTTTTTGGTCTGTATGTGACACAGCGGCTGGGGCTTTCGGAAAACTTTCTGGCGCTGTTCCCCATTTTGAACGCGGCTGTCATGCTGATCTTTATGATAGGGCTTCAGCACCGCATCAATGCCACGAAATTTCGCATCCCGCTGTGGATCGGGCTGGCGTTGTACATCGTGGCTGCCTTGGTGCTGATCTTCTCTCCTGCGGACAGACTGGGCTTTGTGCTGTTGTATGTGTTTATTGCCGCTGTGGCGGCAGCGCTGGTGAATCCGCGTAAGGACGCGCTTCTCCAGCTCAACATCACTCCGCAGGAACGGGCACGCCTGAATGCCCTTATCATGGCCTCCACAGTTGCCCTCTCCTCTCCTTTTGGTTATCTGGCCGGGTGGCTCTCCAGTATGGACCGCCGCCTGCCCTTCGTTTTCACACTCCTGTTATTTGTCACGGCAATGTTTGCCATAGGCCGCATCCAGGAGCCGCAGGTGGAGGAAAGGTAGAAATGCCGCTGCGGCTGATTTTCCTGTGTTTTAGGCGTCAATGGGTGGTTTCTTATGCTTTATACGGTTTTCGGACGCTTTTTTGTGTTGACGGCACCTTGAAAACAAGCGGAACAGCGCCTTAGGCGGGGTGCCATAAAAAAGTGAGTGAAGTTTTGGGGAGCGGCATGGCCTATGAATCATGCCGTTCCTGCTTTTGTCAGCTCTTCCAGCGGAATAAAGCCCACGGAGCATAAGTGATTCGGATACTCTGGGTTGCCTCGTACCGCTTATCCGTCCGAAGCTCTTCAGGACCTTTTTCCGAAACATCAATGAACTTGTCCGTAGTGTACCGGCAGAAAAAATCTTTCAGGTTGATGGCTGGCATTTTATTCCTCCGTTTTGATTTTTTGGTTGGGTGAATCGAAACAAAAGGCAGGCGGGGCGCCTGGAGACAAAGTGTCTCAGAGCATAGGAAAGCGCCCGCACAGCTTAAAGCTGCACGGACGCAGGAGAAACGGGCGTTATTTTCAAATGCTGTGTATTACGATGATTTTCGTATCCTTGGGCAATCTCTATCCGCCCTGGAGAGTGGCTTTTTTGAAAAGCCAAGGAGACGGATAGAAAAGCACAGCGTTACCTCCTTGCATCCGCAATGATGGTTTTAGCTTCTTTCTTTGTTAACACCTTGCCATAAGACACGACTTTCCCGTCCACAACCAGCGCAGGAGTAGTCATAACTCCGTAAGCGGCGATTTGTGAAAAGTCTGTTACATGGCCGACGGTTGTATCCATTCCCAATTCCACAAGAGCTTCACGGGTAGCATTTTCCAGAGTTTTGCATTTAACGCAGCCACTTCCCAGCACCTTCACCCCAACGCCAGACTTAGACGCTTCTGTTTTTGCCATTGTTTTTGGGGTGCAGTTTCCCACACAGCAGCAGGAGTTCGTTTCTTCTTTTTTCTTGTTAAAAAGTCCCATAATTGATTCCTCCTGAAAATTATATAAGCAAAAATTGAAACGCATTGAACAGGTAGCCCACAAGGATGATACCGATAGTGCAAATACCAATAAACAGCGCCAGCAGCTTCGGCTTCACAGCCTTGCGAAGCATAATCAAGGACGGCAAACTCAGTGTTGTGACAGCCATCATAAAGGACAAAATTGTGCCGAGTTGTGCGCCCTTATAGAGCAGGGCTTCTGCCACCGGGATTGTACCAAAAATATCCGCATACATGGGGATACCCACCAGCGTGGCAAGAACAACACCAAAGGGATTGTTACCGCCTAATACCGCTTCAATCCAGCTTTCTGGAATCCAGTTGTGAATGATTGCGCCAATTCCCACACCAACCAAAATGTATGGAAATACTTTTTTGAATGTGGAAATGACCTGTTCTCTGGCATACTGTATTCGTTCCCGTTTCGTCAGGGTAGGAGATTCAATATCCACGCCGCCGGCAGCACGGACAAATTCCTCCACATACGGTTCCATGTGTAGTTTTTCAATTAAGGTGCCGCCTGCCACAGCGATCATTAAACCGACAATCACATAGATGACCGCAACTTTTGCCCCGAAAATGCTCATTAAAAGAATAAGACTCCCCAAGTCCACCATAGGGGATGAAATCAGAAAAGAGAATGTAACTCCCAGCGGCAACCCTGCGCTGGTGAAGCCGATAAAAAGTGGAATGGACGAGCAAGAACAGAAAGGCGTCACAGTTCCCAGCAGGGCAGATATGATATTTGCACCGACACCATGGAACCGGCTCAATATCCGCTTGCTTCGTTCCGGCGGAAAGTAACTTTGAATGTAGGAAATTACGAAAATCAAAAGGCAGAGCAGCACCGTGATTTTTAACACATCATAGAAGAAAAACTGAATACTTCCTCCTATACGTTCCCCTACATCCAGCCCCAGCTTGGAAAGGCCCTTGCCAATTAGCTCATTCAGCCATTTCATGCCGAACACTTGATCCTGGATAAATTGCCACACACCCATAGAGAAACCTCGCTTTCAATTTGCCGGACAACATATCAAAAAAAATTGATGTTTAGTGCCGAGATAAACGCCATCTTGCTATGATGGCGTTTATTTATCACATGCGGGGCATTCACATACCCGTTCTGTGTTCGGTGTGGTAAGAGCCAGTAGTAACTCCACCGCTTCATCTTTGCCGGTCTCGCTCAAGCGGTAATGCGTCCATTTACCCTCTTGACGACTCACCACAAGCCCGGAATCACATAGAATTTTCATGTGATAAGATAGGCCAGACTGTGTTAAATCCATCGGCTCTTGTAAAACACAAGCGCATTTCTCGCCACTGCGTAGTTGCTCCAAAATGGCAAGACGTTTTGGGTCGCACAGGGCTTTAAACACCCTTGCGCTTTCTTGGTAAGTTCTCATGTGTTTGCCTCATATTAAAAAGTTTTGATGTGAACAGTATATGCACCATTATCTCGTTTGTCAATAGCGCTCTGCAAATTATTTTAGTAGCGTTTACACCTTGCACGAAACCGCAAGCAACGCAAAATGGACACGCTTGCTGTTTTGCGGGGCTGTCAGCCCTGCAAAAATACCTGTTGAGAAGCTTCCCCGAACCCTGCCTCACAGGCCGTTAACGCGCCTGTTCCTTGTGTGATTTACAGCATAGCAATTTTTTTAGTATGTCTCTTGGTGAACCGCATGAGTATTAAATGGTGATAGTAGTTTGATTTTCAGGCATGGGGAATGACAGGATACCCCCTTCAAAAAACCGCGCCTGCCTGACAGATGCCGTAATTTAGTAGTTTTCTAATACTGTCTTATGAGAACCCACCGGGAAGGACGATTTTACTGCAAAATCATTCATGCTCCTTGCACGACAGCGTTTCGACCTCCAGCTTAAACACGCGGACGGAATCCAACATCGCGCCGGAAAACGTCCAGCCGTCTTTTCCGGTATTGTGCAGCATCAGAGCCTGCAAAGCCGCTTCTTTCTGCGCGGTCTCCTCCACAAAGGAAACGCGCCCCGTGCCGATAACGCTTTGAAACCGGGCGGTATGCCG
>ERZ791875.1780-NODE-1780-length-12943-cov-2.929935_pt1 | contig 12943 bp, 8 predicted proteins | sample MGYA00510278_ERZ791875 | MGnify/ENA primary metagenome ERZ791875 (study PRJEB30046, sample SAMN00792078) | human gut metagenome | study: EMG produced TPA metagenomics assembly of the A metagenome-wide association study of gut microbiota in type 2...
TTGAGACGTTCGGCGAGAATGAATGCTTCGGTTTCTTCTTCAAGTTTATCCCGTTCAGAGCTGCCGACCGGACCAAACTGAATATCTAACATTTCATCAAATGTGGAACATTTTTTTATCAACTCTATCTTTTCTTTGTTTAAATATTTTTCCATGATCTATTTTCCTTTTCCGATAAATAATTTTTCATCAAATTCTTTGCCCTTTCTATTTCAATAAGAGGTGTTTTTTGTGACTTCTTTTGGAAACCATTGAATAGTATAACCAGTTTCTCCTTATCGAAGCAACAAAATATGCGATAAATATTGCTTTCAACTTCAATTCTGATTTCATATAATCCTTTTACATTTTCAATTGATTTAAAAAATTTAGCGGGAATAGTCTCTTCTACTTTTACGAGTCCCATAACGTAGATAATCTTTTTTTGAACAGTAAGGGACAAAGTTCCGTAAAAATTCCAGAAACTTTCACCATAGACTTTTATAGTACGTTTATATTCCATAGCTAAGATTATTTGTTTGTCAATGCAAAGTTAACTAATTAATTTACTTTTACAACTAATCTGCTGAAAAAAAGGACTTGTCTGTTTTTTCTTTGTATATTTACACACCAAGAATTAAACACACTAAACTAAGTTTTTATGTTACTGCCAAAACAGTCTCGCAAATGTGTAACCGGGCTGGCTATTGCCTGTTCGTTACTATTAGTTTCCTGCGCTCCAAAGGAGGCTCAGCAGGTGAATCTTATTCCCAAACCGGCACAGATGTTGATGACCGGAGGTGCTTTTCAAATTGATAGTGTCGCTTTGTTCGGCGAGCAATCTTCTCAAAGAGTAAATATCGTAATCGATAATGCCTTGTCGGGCAGTCCGGAGGGATACCAGTTGGATGTCACGGCAAAAGGGATCGATCTGCGGGCCGGTTCTGAGAATGGTTTGTTCTATGGTTTGCAAACATTGCGTCAATTATATGTAAATGGATATATTCCTTGTGTTTCGATCATCGACAATCCCCGTTTTAAATATAGAGGGTTACATCTGGATGTCTCCCGGCATTTCTTCCCGAAGGAGGAGGTGATGAAGTTGCTGGATGTCATGTCTTCCTATAAGTTGAATACACTGCATATGCACCTGACGGATGCCGGAGGATGGCGTATACAGATGGACAAATATCCGAAACTGACTACCGAAACGGCTTTCCGTACCGAGTCGGATTGGCGGAAGTGGTGGGATGGACATGACCGTAAGTACCTGCCGGAAGGAACTCCCGGTGCATATGGCGGTTATTATACGAAAGAGGATATCCGGGAGATTGTGGAGCATGCAGCATCCAGACATATTAATATAATCCCGGAAATAGAATTTCCCGGGCATTCGGAAGAGGTGCTGATGGCCTATCCTGAATTGAGTTGTTCCGGTAAACCATACCAGAACGGTGATTTTTGTATCGGTAACGACAAGTCGTTCACTTTTATGGAAGACGTACTGACAGAAGTGATGGAGCTTTTCCCTTCCGAGTATATCCATATTGGAGGTGATGAAGCTGGTAAATCAGCTTGGAAAACCTGTCCGAAGTGTCAGGCGTTGATGAAGAAAAACGGGATGGAGAGCGTTGATGAACTCCAAAGTTATATGATCCACCGGGCGGAAGAGTTTCTGAACTCGAAAGGCCGTAAACTGATCGGCTGGGATGAAATTCTGGAAGGCGGTTTGGCTCCCGATGCGACTGTCATGTCCTGGCGAGGGGAGGATGGAGGCATCAAATCGGTCCGGATGGGGCATGATGTCGTGATGACGCCCGGTAATTATATGTATTTTGATTTTTACCAGGCCGATCCGAAGACACAGCCGTATGCGATTGGCGGTTATACGCCGGTTAAGAAAGTGTATAGTTATAATCCTGTCCCGGTCGATTCGCTGACTGCAGAGGAAAGCAAGCATATTCTCGGAGTACAGGCCAATACCTGGACGGAATATATCCAGACACCGGAACATTTGGAATACATGATGTTTCCGCGTGCCCTCGCCGTGGCGGAAATAGGCTGGACGCCACAGAATCTACGGACATGGGATGATTTCAAACAGCGAATGAATGCACATATCCCGAAATTGCAGGCAATGGGTATCAATACGTTTACACTTTCGGACGAACTGGAAGTGACAATGCGCGTCGACACGGTCGGCAAGCGGATCGAAGTCATATTGGATGCCGAGAAATATCCGGCTGAAGTACGTTATACAACTGACGGCTCTGTTCCGACTGCCTCGTCGGCTTTATATACCGGTTCGATTGTCGTGACCGATTCGGCTTATATCAAAGCTGCTATTTTCCGGGATGGTATCTTGCAGGGAACGCCTACGGAAAAGAAGGTCGATTACCACCGCGGGATCAATAAACCTATACATTATAATAGTAAGTTGTACAAAAGCTATATGGCCGGAGGTATGAATGCCTTGTTGGATGGCTATCGTGGCGGATTGACCTACCTGGACGGACGTTGGCAGGGGTATCTGAATGATCTGGATTGTGTGATCGATATGGAAAAGGTGACGGATATCCATAAAGTGTCCACCCGGTTTATGCAGTTGACCGGTCCGGGCGTATTCCAGCCGGGGCAGGTGGAGTTGTTAACGTCAGAAGATGGTGAAAACTTTATCTCTCAGGGAATTGTTCCAACAACAATCCCGGCGGACGATCCGAACCTGCTGTTCCAGGAATATACATTTAATGGAAACTGGAAAGCCCGCTATATCCGCTTGAAGGCAACGGAGGTGAACAAAGGATTTATTTTTACGGATGAGATTGTAGTTTGGTAATAATTAAAAAGAGATAGACAAATGAGAAAACAGTTGATGACCTTCCTGTTATGCTGTGGTGCACTGATTGTATCCGCACAGCAACCGGCAGATTATGTGAACCCGTTTATCGGAACGAGTAACTATGGCACGACTAATCCCGGAGCCATCTGTCCGCAGGGGATGATGAGTGTCACCCCATTCAATGTGATGGGCTCGAAAAGTAATAAATTCGATAAGGACAGTCAGTGGTGGTCTACCCCTTATTCGGCCGACAATAATTTCTTTACCGGTTACGCGCATGTCAACTTGAGCGGAGTAGGCTGTCCCGAACTGGGAAGCCTTTTGCTGATGCCGACAGCGGGCGAGTTGAAAGTGGATTACCATGAATACGGCAGTGGATATAAGGATGAAGTGGCTCATCCCGGCTACTATAGTAACCTCCTGACCAAATATAATATCAAGACCGAAGCAACCGCTTCGATGCGTACCGGACTGACCCGTTTCACTTTCCCGAAAGGGCAGGGGAACATCCTGTTGAACCTGGGTGAAGGGCTGACGAATGAAACCGGAGCGACTGTCCGCATGGTCAGCGACACGGAGATAGAAGGCAGCAAACTGCTCGGTACTTTCTGTTATAATCCGCAAGCCGTTTTCCCGATCTACTTCGTGATGAAGGTTAGTAAAGCCCCTAAACAGGCAGGTTATTGGAAGAAACAGCGTGAGATGAAAGGTGTGGAGGCTGATTGGGATATCTATTCCGGCAAATATAAATTGTACACTAAGTATAACCGTGAGATGAGCGGCGACGACATTGGCGTTTGGTTCACATACGACACAGATGAAAATGAGGTGATCGAAGTGAAAATGGGCGTTTCCTTTGTCAGCATCGAGAATGCACGCCTGAACATGAATACCGAACAGCCGGATTTCAACTTCGACAAGGTGCGTGCGGCAGCTGGTCAGATGTGGAACGACGATCTGTCACGCGTGCAGGTTGAGGGCGGGACACAGGATGACAAGACTATCTTCTATACCGCGATGTACCACTTGCTGATCCATCCGAATATCATCCAAGATGTGAACGGCGAATATCCGATGATGGAAAGCCTGAAGGTGGGTCATACGACCGGAAACCGTTATACGGTCTTCTCTCTATGGGATACGTACCGGAATGTCAGTACACTGATGACCTTGCTCTATCCGGAAAAGCAGCTCGATATTATCCGTACGATGATCGATATGTATAAGGAAAGCGGTTGGCTTCCGAAATGGGAACTCTACGGACGCGAGACGCTGACAATGGAAGGCGACCCGTCCATCCCTTATATTGTGGATGCCTATATGCGCGGCTTGCGCGATTATGATATCGAGACGGCTTACGAAGGTATGCGCAAAGGCGCTACCACACCAGGTGAATTCAACCTGCTTCGCCCGGATAATAACGATTATATGAGCAAGGGATATGTCCCGTTGCGCGAGCAGTATGACAATTCCGTTTCCCACGCTCTGGAATATTATATTGCCGATTGGAACCTCTCCTTGTTAGCGAATGCGTTGGGTAAGAAAGAAGACGCCAAGTTGTTCCGCGAACGTGCAATGGGGTATAAACATTATTACAGCAAGGAATACGGCACGCTCCGTCCGATCCTTCCCGACGGTACGTTCTATTCGCCTTTCGATCCGAAACAGGGAGAAAATTTCGAGCCGAGCCCCGGTTTTCATGAAGGGAACGCCTGGAACTATACGTTCTATGTGCCTCATGATATCATGGGATTAGCTAAATTGATGGGCGGCCCGAAGAAGTTTGTGGACCGGTTGCAGATGGTCTTCGACAAAGGCTATTACGATATGGCAAACGAACCGGATATCGCCTATCCCTACCTGTTCAGCTATTTCAAGGGAGAAGCCTGGCGCACGCAGAAGCTCGTCCGCGAACTGTTGGGTAAGTATTACCACAACGCACCGAACGGCCTTCCCGGCAACGACGATACAGGTACGATGTCGACCTGGGCTATCTTTTCGATGATGGGCTTCTATCCGGCCTGTCCCGGCGATCTGGATTACGTGTTGACTTCGCCGACTTTCAATAAGGTGACGATCCGGTTAGACAAGAAATTCTATCCGAAAGGAGAGTTGGTGATCGAATCCGCTCATCAGACTCCGGAAGATATCTATATTAAGGAAGTGACTGCCGGCGGAAAGAAGCTGAAAGGCTATACCATCTCACAACAGGAGCTGGTGAATGCCGGAACACTGCGGTTTACGCTGGATAGCAAGAAGTAATCCTCAGAACTCAACCTATCCCAAAGCCCGCCTGTAGTTTAACGGAGACGTCCCGGTGTGTTTCTTGAAATAACGCCCGAAGAACGACTGGTCCGGAAACTGCAGGCGGTTTGCTATTTCCTGTATGCTCAGATCGGTGGATTCCAGCATTACTTTTATCTCCAGAATGACATGCATGTCGATGATGTGTTTGGCGTTTTTGCCTGTCACCTCCTGCACGATAGCCGAAAGGTAGCGGGATGTGATGAACAGTTCGTTTGCATAAAAGCCAACCTCGCGCTGGGTGGTGCAATGTTTGTGGACCAATGCGATGAAACGTTTGAAAAGCTGGTCTTTGCGGTCGGAACCTTCAATCTGTTTTCGGGTGAACCACCGGTGCGTCTTTTCATATACACTCAGAAGAAAACATTGGAGATGATTCCGGATAATGATATCGCGGAAGCGGTGTTCGCGGTCCAGATAGATCGCCTCGGTGGCAATCATCAGGCCGTTAATGGCCTCGATGCAGTCATCCGGAAACGTAAAAGAGGGATTTTCTTTCAGGAAATGGAAGAAAGAAGGTTCCAGATGGATGGTAATCTCTCGCAATAACTGTTCCGAGAAGTAACAATAAGAAACTTCGAAGTCGTCACTCGATTCTGTCAGTCGCAGAATAGTGCCCGGCTGAATGATGACCTGCGTATTTTTGACTATATCGTATTCTTTCAGGTCGATGTTCAAGTGTGCATGCCCTTTCCGGCAAAAGAATATGCCGGGATCACTTAATTTTATCAGGCGATTATGAAATTCCTCCATTCGACCAGTCCTGGCTACGAACGGTTCACTTTCCGTTGTTCTAAATATACGCATACTTGTTCCTATTTTGACGTAAAAGTACGGATAGTATCTGACTTTTTGTGCTTAATGTTCCGATTTTGAACAATCGAGGCTAATAAATGAACTGATTTGTCGCGAGATTCCGGTCTACCTTTGCTGCCGAATTAAAGATTGGACAATGACAATGATGAACAAAACAAGTATGCGACTGATCCTGATTATCAGTTGTGCAACATTAGCGGTGTCGTGCAAGCAGGCACCCGCAGTACAAACAGAAGCAGAATATGCAGTCCTGAAGGTACAGCCTTCGGACAAGGTGATCTCCACTTCTTATTCAGCGACGATTCGCGGACGTCAAGACATCGATATCTATCCTCAGGTATCCGGTTTTATTACTAGGTTATGCGTAGAAGAAGGGCAGACCGTCCGTCGCGGACAGGTCCTTTTCGTGATCGACCAGGTGCCCTACCAGGCAGCCTTACAGACAGCGGAAGCAAACGTCGAGGCCGCAACCGCTTCCCTGGCAACAGCGAAGCTGACCTACGACAGTAAAAAAGAACTACGGGCCCGGAACGTCGTTTCCGACTTCGACTTGAAAACAGCCGAGAACGCCTGGCTGAGCGCAAAGGCCCAGTTGGCCCAGATGAAGGCCCAGGAGCTGAGTGCCCGCAATAATCTCTCTTATACGGAAGTAAAAAGCCCGTGTGACGGTGTAGTCGGAACGCTGCCTTACCGTGTCGGTGCATTGGTCAGTGCCAACCTGCCGCAACCGCTGACAACTGTTTCCGACAACTCGGATATGTATGTCTATTTCTCGATGACGGAGAACCAACTACTGGCACTGACACGCCAATACGGGTCGAAAGCCGAGGCATTGAAAGATATGCCGGCAGTAGAATTACAGCTGAACGACAAATCTGTTTATACCGAAAAAGGAAAGATCGAGACCATCAGTGGCGTCGTCGACCGCAGCACTGGAACTGCCAGCCTCCGCGCCGTTTTTCCGAACGGGAGCGGTTTGCTGTATAGCGGAACATCCGGCAACGTCATCCTTCCGGTTGCCAAGACGGGAACACTGGTAATCCCGCAGGTTACAACCTTCGAGATACAGGACAAAGTTTATGTGTATAAGGTCGTGGACGGAAAAGCCACCTCGGCTCCGGTCAGCGTCACCCGTGTGAACGGCGGACAGGAATACATCGTTGATGAAGGATTAAGCGAAGGAGACATTATCGTTGCGGAAGGCGTAGGCCTCTTGCGCGAAGGTACTCCCATTAAAGTAAAACAAAACTAAGACAAGAAGATGAATTTAAGAACCTTTATAGAACGCCCCATTCTGTCGGCCGTTATCTCTATTTCGATCGTAGTTGTGGGCATCATCGGGCTGTTTACATTGCCCGTCGAACAATATCCGGATATCGCTCCGCCAACCATACAGGTCAGCACGACCTATTTCGGTGCGAGTGCGGAGACTCTGTTGAAAAGCGTTGTCGCCCCGTTGGAAGAGGCCATCAACGGCGTGGAAGATATGACGTATATGACCTCGACCGCTTCCAATGCCGGAACGGTCAGTATCACCGTCTACTTCAAACAAGGCACAAACCCCGATATGGCAGCCGTCAACGTACAAAACCGCGTCTCGAAAGCAACCGGGCAGCTGCCGGCCGAAGTGACGCAGGTAGGTGTCACTACCTCCAAGCGTCAAACCAGTATCTTGCAGATGTTTTCGCTTCACAGTCCCGACGACACTTACGACGAGAAGTTCCTTTCCAACTACATCAGTATCAATCTTAAACCCTCGATACTCCGAATCCAGGGCGTGGGAGACATGATGATCATGGGGGGAGATTACAGTATGCGTATTTGGATGAAACCGGATGTTATGGCACAGTACAAATTGATCCCGACAGACGTAAGTCAGGTGCTGGCAGAACAAAACATCGAATCGGCAACCGGTTCTTTCGGTGAGAACTCCGACGAGACCTACCAATACACGATGAAGTACACCGGCCGTCTGATCACCCCGGAAGAATTCGGCGAAATCGTTATCCGCTCGACCGACGACGGCGAAGTTCTGAAGCTGAAAGAAATAGCTGATATCGAGATGGGAGAGGAAAGTTACGCCTATCATGGTAATATGGACAGCCATCCCGGTATTTCCTGCATGATCTTCCAGACGGCAGGTTCAAACGCGACCGAAGTCAACAAGAATATCGATGCTTTCCTGGAAGAAGCGCGTAAAGACTTGCCGAAAGGCATCGAACTGACCCAGGTGATGAGTTCCAACGACTTCCTTTTCGCCTCTATCCATGAGGTTGTCAAGACATTGCTCGAAGCGATTCTGTTGGTTATCCTGGTGGTATATGTCTTCTTGCAGGATATCCGCTCTACGGTCATCCCGTTGGTCGGAATAGTGGTGTCGCTGATCGGTACGTTCGCCTTTATGTCCATTGCCGGATTCAGTATCAACCTGATCACGCTGTTTGCTCTCGTATTGGTGATCGGTACAGTGGTGGACGATGCCATAGTCGTCGTTGAGGCCGTGCAGGCACGCTTCGACGTGGGTTACCGTTCTTCCTATATGGCAAGTATCGACGCGATGAAGGGAATCAGTAATGCAGTCATTACCTCTTCGCTCGTCTTTATGGCCGTTTTTATTCCGGTTTCGTTTATGAGCGGGACCTCCGGGACGTTCTATACACAGTTCGGTCTGACGATGGCGGTGGCCGTCGGTATCTCGGCAGTCAATGCCTTGACATTGAGCCCGGCGCTTTGTGCGCTTTTCCTGAAACCGTATATCAATGAAGACGGGACGCAGAACAATAACTTCGCCGCCCGCTTCCGTAAAGCGTTCAACGCCGCTTTCGACCGGATGGTGGAGAAATACAAGAAAGGCGTCCTGTTCTTTATCAAGCGCAAGTGGATGGTCTGGACATTGATGGCCTGCTCGGTCGTTTTGCTGATGTTCCTGATGAACACGACCAAGACCAGCCTCGTGCCGGACGAGGACCAGGGCGTTGTCTTCGTAAATGTCAGTACGGCAGCCGGCAGTTCGTTGAAAACAACCAATGATGTGATGGCGCGGATCGAGAAACGCGTGGAAAACATCCTGCAGGTGCTCCACGTCCAGCGTGTTGCCGGCTATGGCTTGCTGGCCGGTCAGGGAAACTCGTTCGGTATGCTCGTCCTGAAGCTGAAACCCTGGGATGAACGCCCCGGAAAGGATGAAGACGTGCAGGCCGTGATCGGACAGATCTACGGGCGTACGGCAGACATAAAGGATGCCAGTATTTTTGCCATCTCGCCGGGAATGATCCCGGGCTACGGCATGGGAAATGCCCTGGAACTGCATATGCAGGACCGGATGGGAGGCGATATAGGTACATTCTTCTCGACGACGCAACAATATCTCGGCGCCCTGAACCAGCGTCCGGAAATATCGATGGCCTATTCCACCTTTGATATCCGCTATCCGCAATGGACAGTCGAAGTGGATGCTGCGAAATGTAAACGTGCCGGCATTACATCTGATGCCGTATTGGGAACACTGTCGGGTTATTACGGCGGGCAATATGTCTCCAACTTCAACCGCTTCTCCAAAGTCTACAAGGTGATGATACAGGCAGACCCGAAGTACCGCGTCGACGAGTCTTCACTCAACAATATTTTTGTCCGCATGTCCAACGGCGAGATGGCGCCTCTCGGCCAGTTCGTAAGGTTGACACGCAGTTACGGGGCGGAATCCTTGAGCCGCTTCAATATGTATAATTCCATTGCCGTGAATGCCATGCCGGCGGACGGCTACAGCACAGGCGACGCTATCCGCGCCGTACAGGAAACAGCTTCCGAGGCTCTTCCTAAAGGTTATAGCTACGATTTCGGCGGTATCACCCGTGAAGAGAACAGCCAGAGCAATACGACGGTGGTCATCTTCGGCATTTGCTTTCTGATGATTTATCTGATACTTAGCGCGCTGTACGAAAGTTTCCTGATCCCGTTTGCCGTCCTGCTATCCGTCCCATTCGGCTTGACCGGTTCTTTCCTTTTTGCCAAGATGATGGGATTGGAGAATAATATATACTTGCAGACAGGCCTGATCATGCTGATCGGTTTGCTGTCCAAGACTGCGATCTTGCTGACCGAGTATGCCGCCGAGCGTCGCAAGGCAGGCATGAGCCTGACATCGGCAGCCCTCTCGGCCGCTAAAGCCCGTCTGCGTCCGATCCTGATGACAGCCGGAACAATGGTGTTCGGATTGCTGCCTCTGATGATGGCGACAGGAGTCGGTGCAAACGGAAACAGCTCACTCGGAGCGGGTACTGTAGGAGGTATGCTGATCGGAACGCTGGCACTACTGTTTATCGTACCTTCCTTGTTCATCGTCTTCCAATACTTACAGGAAAAGGTACGTCCCATTCAGTTTCAGCCGGCCTCCGATTGGCAGATACAGGAAGAATATGTAGAAGCAAAGGAGGAAAGAGAACGTCATATTGAAAGTAAAAAAACAGAGAAGAAATGAAAATCAAGATAATCATATCAACTGTCGCAGCACTCGCACTGAGTAGCTGCGGCATCTATACAACCTATAAGCCGGCTACCGAAGTCCCGGATGATTTATATGGGAGAGAGGTTGCAGCTGCCGATACATCCGGCAATTTCAGTAATCTCGACTGGCGGGAAATCTTTACCGATCCGCAACTCCAGGCCCTTATCGAACAGGGATTGCAGAGCAACACCGATCTTCAGTCCGCCCGTCTACGCGTCGAGGAGGCAGAGGCCACATTGATGTCTGCCCGCCTGGCCTATCTGCCCTCATTTGCACTTGCACCTCAGGGAACGGTAAGCAGTTTCGACGGAGGGAAGGCTACGCAAACCTATTCCATCCCCGTCACCGCCAGTTGGGAACTGGATATCTTCGGCCGTATTCGTAACGCCAAGCGTCAAGCTAAGGCGTTGCTCGAACAAAGCCACGATTACCGGCAAGCTGTCCAGACACAATTGATATCAGGCATCGCAAACACCTATTATACCCTGCTGATGCTGGACGAACAATTGACTATCTCTATCCAAACGGAGAAATCATGGAAGGAAACAGTCGAATCGATCCGTGCCTTGATGGATGCCGGCCTGGCTAATGATGCAGCCGTTTCACAAATGGAGGCCACTTACTACAGTATCTCTACTTCGATTCTCGATTTAAGGGAACAAATCAACCAGGTCGAGAACAGCCTGTCGCTGTTGCTTGCCGAGACACCCCACAACATCGAGCGTGGCAAGCTGTCCGGACAATCGTTGCCGGAACATCTTGCTGTCGGTATTCCCGTCCAGATGCTTGCCGGTCGTCCGGATGTACGCAGTGCGGAACATGCGCTCGAAAGTGCTTTTTATGTGACAAACCAGGCGCGATCGGCCTTTTATCCCTCAATCATGCTAAGCGGCAGTGCAGGGTGGACCAATTCAGCCGGTAGCATGATTGTAAACCCGGGCAAATTCCTGGCGTCGGCCATCGGTTCGCTCACGCAACCCCTGTTCAACCGGGGTGCAAATATCGCCCAACTAAAAATAGCCAAGGCACAGCAGGAAGAGGCACGGCTTGCTTTCCAGCAATCCCTGTTGAATGCTGGGTCGGAAGTAAACGATGCTTTGATGAAATATCAAACAGCAAAAGAAAAGTCCGATCTGTATGAAAAGCAGCTTATAGCATTGGAAAAAGCTTCCGAAAGCACCTCTTTGTTGATGACGTATGGAAACACGACCTATCTGGAAGTCTTGACCGCTCGGCAAAGCCTGCTGTCCGCCCGATTGACACAAGTAGCCAACCGTTTTGCAGAGATACAAGGCATGATCAGTTTATATCAGGCATTAGGGGGAGGAAGGGATTGACTGTAAAAAACTTGGACACCTCTGTCTAAATTTTTGACAGATAAGGTGAAATGGAAGTTCTATATATGCTTGTATTTTAGTGTTTTAAATCTGGTGGCATGGTTTTTGCTTTATATTGAGCGAATAAATAAATGCAATTCATTATGAAAACACTTCTGCGCAATTTCTTGAGCGTATTCCGACGCTTCCAGATGGCAACATTGCTGAATGTTGCAGGGCTTACAGTTGCTTTCGCCGCTTTTCTGATCATTATGATGCAGATTGAATATGAGCGCAATTTTGATCGCTGTCATCCGACGGCCGACCGGGTTGTACGCCTGGATCGCGTCAGGGGTGCGGATGATAAATTCGCTCCTATTCTGTCAAGGGCTTTTGCTGATGCTGTCTTTCAGTCATCTCCGCATATTGAAAAGTCAACTTTGATTCTGACTACCTGGTATCCTTTTTACTTTAAGGTTGGAGAAGGGGAAAAACGGCGTGGATTTCAGGAAACATTCGGACTTTGTTATCCGGAGATTGTCGATGTATTCGACTTTACTATTCTTGAAGGTGATAAATATTGTTTGCGGAATCCGGATATGGCTATGATACCCGAGAGCCTGGCCAAGCGCATGTTTGATGATGCCTCTGCCATCGGACAGCATATTATCACTACCCATAATCTCGGAGAATCGACCAGTATGACGGTGGGAGCCGTCTATAAAGACTTTCCCAAGAACACCCAGTTGGAAAATTATATCTACTTGCCGCTTGATGATTTCGGAAAAGAAGATTGGCATACGCAATGTTTTATCGGTTATATGTTGCTCGATAAACCGGAATCGCGCCAAGCTGTAGAGGAAAACTTCAATCGTATATTCAACTTTAAGGAACATTATAACAATGAGGATATGCATATCAGTCTCGTGCCATTGACCGATATTTATTATCGGCCGACTATATTAAATCCGGCGATCCGTCGACCGTTCATCTGTTATTCCTGATCGCCTTATTGGTTATCCTGGTTGCAGGTATTAATTTTACCAATTTCAGTACTTCGCTGGCTCCGATACGGATGAGAAGTATCAATACGCAAAAGGTGCTTGGCAGTTCTGTCAGCGAACTTCGGTTGGCTTTGGTGAGTGAGGCGGTATGTATCAGTATATTGGCTTTTTTTTTTGCTTT
>ERZ791875.1810-NODE-1810-length-12724-cov-3.354172_pt1 | contig 12724 bp, 9 predicted proteins | sample MGYA00510278_ERZ791875 | MGnify/ENA primary metagenome ERZ791875 (study PRJEB30046, sample SAMN00792078) | human gut metagenome | study: EMG produced TPA metagenomics assembly of the A metagenome-wide association study of gut microbiota in type 2...
ATAGATTTTGTGCTAATTATAAAATTTTATGAAAAAGATCGGGTTGGCAGAAAAAAGTAGTTGACAACAGCTTTATGAAAGAGTAAAATATTCAGTAGCAGTTTTCGAATAATAGGGTAGAAGCGTTAGTTGAAAATTGTTACCGTAATATGAGTCACAAAACGGCAAAGCAGGTTGTAGCCGAGGTGTGACAAGAATTACAGTTTTTTTACAACTGTAATACGTCATTGACTTATACACAGTTTGCGTGGTATAATCAATGTGTAATGTAGTTTTGTAATGCAAAGAAGGGTGCATACAAAACATTTAAGGAAACCCTTCACAAACAAAGAATCAAAAAGGGAGGATTTGAGACTATGAATAAGAATCTCAAAAAGGTAATTTCATCAGTTGCTGCTCTTACTATGGTAGCATCTTCAGTTGCCGCTTTCGCAGTTGATTTCCCTGACGTAGAATCTACAGCAAGCTACGCACAGGCTGTTCAAGAACTTTCAGCTCTTGACGTAATCAGCGGTTATGATGACGGCACATTCGGTCCGGATAAGCTTGTAACAAGAGCTGAAATCACAAAGATGATCGTTGACGCTCTTGCAGAACGTTCATCAGCAGAGGCATCAACAGAATCAACAAAGTTCGCTGATGTTTCAGCAGATCACTGGGCTAAAGGCTACATCAACCAAGGTGTTGCTAACGGTTTCATCGCAGGTATGAGCGATACAGAATTTGATCCAGACGCTAACGTTACATATGTACAGGCTCAAAAGATGCTTGTAAGTGCTATCGGTTACGAAACATATGCACAAGCTCAAGGCGGATGGCCAACAGGCTACAAGACATATGCTGCTTCACTTGATATCACAAAGGGTATCTCAGGTATCACAGACAGCACAGAACTTACAAGAGCTCAGGTTGCTCAAATGATCGACAACGCTATGGACGCTCCTCTTTGCGTAATCGCAAGCTGGAAGACAGAGTGGAACGGTTCAAAGACACCTAATCTTGAAGTAAGAGACGGTAAAGAAGGCAGAGCATACGAAACTCTATTCACAGAAAAGCATGACGCATACAAAGTATACGGTCGTGTAACAGAAACAAGCAAGACTGGTTCAGTTGATACTGACAAGGTTACATTCCAAGTTGAAAAAGCTGACAACTTCGACGATGAAGAAGTTAAGGCAGATTCACCTGTTTCAGAAGATATGTACATCGGCGATTCAAAGGCTGATAACTACCTAAGAACATATTCTCAGGCACTTATCCAAAAGAATGACGATGATGAATTCACAATTCTTTCAATCGCTGCTGCTGCTGCAAACAAGAGCGTAACAGTTGCTTCAGAAGACTTTGATGAAAACAAGTCAACAGACGAAGCTCTTTACTTCTTCCCGGCAGGTACAACAAAGGGTTCAACAAAGTATCAACTTGATACAACAAACGGCGTTACAATCTATATCAACGGCGTTGAATCATCAAAATCTATTGCAGAGCTAAGAGATTATCTTGATAAGAACGAAACAGCATCTGTAACACTTCAAAAGGAAACAGAAACTGGTTCAACAAGCACATCAGCTAAGTATAACACAATCATGGTATCTTCATATGTAACAGCTATTGTTGATGAAGTTATCGACAAGACAAACGAAACATCAGTAAACTTCGATACATATTCATCAGGTATCCAAGCTAAGATGACAGTAAACAAGGATGATGATAACTACACATATTCATTCAAACTTGACGGTAAAGATATCGAAGCTAAAGATCTTCAACAAAACGACGTACTTAACATTTCATACGATACAACAGGTTCATTCAAGGATTCAAGCTTCTATGATGTAATCGTTACAAGAAACGTTGTTGACGGCGTTAAGTGCACAAGCATTAACGATTCAAAGGGTGAATACACAATCGGCGGTACAAAGTATAAGGCTGCTGAAGGTATGGATATCGATGTTGAAACATCAACAGAATATAGCCTATACCTTGATCACTTCGGCAGAATCGCTAAGGCTGACGAAAACTCAGTATCAAAGAACTACGGCGTATTGAAGAACATCTACAAGAAGGCCGGCGGCGACTACATGGCTCAAATCATTACTAAGAAAGGTACTGAAGAAGAGTACAAAGTAGACAGCGATAAGGTTAATGAATATGCAACATACTTGAAGTATGCTACATTCTATTCAGATGCTAAAAAGGAAAATAAGATAGATACAACAACAAAAGATTGGCAATCAAAGGTAGTAGCTTTTGATGAACCTAAATATAGCACATCACAACCTAAGTCAGTTGCTTATCCGGAACAGGTTGTAGAATATTCAGTAAGCTCATCTTCAAACAAGATCACAATTAAGAATGGTGGCGTAATCGCTCCAACAGCTGCTGATGCTGAATACAAAGAATCAGGTAACAAGATTGGTTCAGTTAAGATGGCTGACTCAACAGTAATCCTTGACCTATCAGAAGTTGATACAAAGGATTCATATTCAGTTGTTTCATCTCTAAATGACGGTAGCAACTATGTGGCTTACGGTTATGATAAGTCTAAGTCAGACAACACATACAGATTCGTAATCATTACAGAAGGTACATCAAGCGTATTCAATTCAGAAACACAGCTTGCTATCTTCAACGGTAGTGAAGTAATCGACAAAGACGGCGATAAGACAGCTTACAACTTGGTTGTAAACGGTGAAGAAAAGCAATTCGTTCTTGATGATGACGTTGTAATCACAGGTAACGCTGGTAAAACAGTTGCAGAAGACGCATTTGACGAAGGTGACGTACTTGTTTACGCTACTAACTCAGAAGGCTACATCTCAAGAATCTACTCAGTATTCGCTGCTCAGAATGTTCTAAACGGTTCATCATTTGAAGACTTTAGAACTAACGCATTCAAGAAGCAATCATCAGTTCTTGCAGATACAAAGTTCGCTGATCTTCTATCAGATGATGACAACGATGTAAACGTTGTATTCGGTCCTGTTGTTGATAAGAGCGGTAGCAACATCACAATCGGTACAGTTACAACAAATGCTGAGGGTAAGTATGTAGTAAACTATGACGAAGGTCTTGAAGTAAACTACAGCAACGCTAAGATCTACACATATGACTTCGCAGCAAGATCAGATAACTCAAGAGTTCTTCTTGACGAAGGTATTGCATCAACACCTGACGTTAAGGCTGCTAAGACAACAGTAGGTGGTCAAGATATTCTTAACCTTGAACACGAAGATGTTATCGACGATGTAGTATTCGCAGTAGTTAGAACTACAGATAAGGACGAAGCTCAAGAAATCTACCTAATCGTTAATAACGACTAATTCTTAAATAAGAATTTTAAAAGAAGCGGTTTATACCGCTTCTTTTTTTGCTAAAATCTTGCATATACCATTAATGAATGATATAATAAAACTATTATACAAAACAAATAAGAGGTAAATTATGATTCCTGTTGAAAAAAATAAAGAGTACGTTGCTTGTATAGATTCTGTTTCTTCGGACGGTAACGGGGTTGCGCATATAGACGGATTTGCGGTTTTTGTACCGCAAACGGTGGACGGCGATAAAATTAAAATGCTTGTTGTCAAAGTGCAGAAAAATTTTGCATACGGTAAGGCGTTGGAAATTATAGAACCATCGGATAAACGTTGTGAGCCTATGTGCCAACATTATAAAAGGTGCGGCGGTTGCCAAATTCGTCATATAAAGTATGACGCACAGCTTGATATAAAACGTGATATTGTTGAGAATGCGATGCAGAGAATAGGCAAGTTTGAGAATTTTAAGATTGACGGAATTGTCGGTATGGATGTGCCGGAACGGTATAGAAATAAAATGGTTTTTCCTGTCGGAAACGTGCATGGTAAAAATATTTGCGGTTTCTACGCAATGAGAAGTCATGACATTATTCCGCTTGATGATTGCAGCCTTGGTGATGAAATTAATAAGGAAATAAATGATGCGGTAATTGATTATATGAATGAAAATAATGTCAGTGCATATGATGAAAAGTCGCATAAAGGCATTGTCAGACGTGTTTTTACACGTAAATCATTTTCTGCAAATGAGATTATGGTTGTCGTTTCCGTTAATGCAAAAAGTTTGCCGAAACGTGAAAAATTGATTTCAAAATTGAGAAAGGTTTCGGATAGAATTGTCAGCATAGTTCTGAATATTAATACTAAGAGAAATAATCTTGTACTTACGGAGGAAAATGTAATTCTTTGGGGTAATGATAGGATTTCAGATACACTTTGTGGAGTAAAATTTGATATTTCCCCTCAAAGCTTTTTTCAAGTCAATCCGGTACAGACCGAAAAGCTGTATAGTAAAGCTTTGGAGTATGCGGATATTGATGAAAATACAAGCGTGATGGATATTTACTGCGGTATCGGTACAATTTCGCTGTGTGCCGCTAAAAACGCAAAAAGCGTTGTAGGTGTAGAAATTGTTGAACGTGCAATCGAGGACGCAAAAGAAAATGCAGTGAAAAACGGTATAGAGAACGCAATTTTTTACGCAGACAGCGCAGAAAATATCGTTCCGAAATTGATAGAAAAAGGCGAACGGCCGGACGTGGTTATTCTTGATCCGCCGCGTAAGGGCAGTGATGAATCAACACTCACAGCAATAATTAAAGCACAACCCAAACGTGTAGTGTACGTTTCCTGTAACCCCGCCACCCTCGCCAGAGATGCACGTTTTCTTAACGATAACGGCTATACCATAACCGCCACCACCGCATTCGACCTGTTTCCACATACAAGTCATGTGGAGACGGTTGTTTTGCTTTCCAAGGGAGAAATCGACTCGAAGAAGGTGCGGGTGGAGTTCTCGCTGGAAGATATGGATATGTCCGGCTTCCAGAAGGGCGCGACTTATGAACAGATCAAGGCGTATGTGTTGGAGCATACCGGTTTGAAGGTATCTTCCCTGTACATCTCACAGATAAAGCGCAAGTGCGGGCTGGATGTGGGGCAAAATTATAACCTGTCAAAGAAGGAAGATGCCAAAGTGCCAAAATGTCCGCCGGAGAAGGAAGCGGCGATCAGGGATGCGTTGAAATATTTTCAGATGATTTAAGAGTCTATTGAGCAAAAAAGCAGTAAATCAATTTCAGATTTACTGCTTTTGCTGGCCGGGCCGGTGAGCTACGAGCATTCATGACTTTTTGATAACTTGTTCCATACTGATATATTAAGCGGAAAGTTGTGGCCCTGTATTTTCAGAGGGAAACGAATGCTCCTTGAATATATCCCACAAAATATGCCATCGCTATACTCAGTGCAATGCAACATATACATAGTATTTCAGCAATTACCTTTTTTTCGATTATTTCATTTATGGACTTTCCGTAATCAATAGTAGACCATACCATTGAAAGCAAAAATAGAATTGAAATCCATTGAGTATGAAATGATAGTCCCATGCTAACAAATACATAGTTTGAGATGATGTAAAAAGCGCTTCTGACTACAACTTCTGTCACTTTTACAATCCGATTTCTCATAGAATTCTCCCTCTCTGATAATACTGTGGGCGGCAGCACTCCTTGCTGTCGCCCCTTGATTGCCTATCTGCAAAGGCGGGCGGGGCTGTCAACGGCGGCGCTTGCGCCGTTCATCTTGACCGTTGACTGGCTCGGCTGGCTTTGCTATTCCGTGATCTCTTTCAGTTATTGTCAAAGGAAATGTAGATAGTTAGACTATTGGGTATGTAGCTGATACTTAACCACTTTTCGTCGTTTGATAAAAGTGTCCCGATAGAAACATAGTTTTCTCCCTCGATTTCCTCTGACACATTTTCAATTACGGAAAAGCCTTCTTGGTTCAAAAGCTCCATATACTCGTTATAGTCGTTTTCGCTAATACCGGTAAGGTTGATATTACAATTCTCATGTTCTGTATCAAGTGTAGCCCATGCAACCGTACCAGGCGCAACAGGAAGCCCCTCTGTGTACTCATTCTCAGGCCAAACACCCTCGTCCAATTTTGTAACACTATTAGATTGCGTATTGTTCTCATTGCTTGTCGGTGTAGATGAGGTATTTTGATTAGAACACGCAGCCAAAAAAATCATAATCATGATTGTGAATACAGAAATATATTTCTTCATTGGTTACCTCCTGTTTTTGTGTATGGTTCGGATAATTAACAAAAGAGCAATAGCTGTTGCTGCAAACCCAATAGCCAAAAGGATTTGCGAAATATCAAAGGCAAACGCGCCCTCAATCTGTATATTTGTTGTCGCGTCGGCTTGTCCGATTGCTCCTTCTGGTACTTTTCCTGATTGTGTAACAGCATATACCGAAAAGGCAGCAGCCGCGATAACAAGCGCAGCAAGAGTAGAAATGATACCGTTCCTTTTTTTCGATTTGGTGTTATCAATGCCAAACTGTTCTGCGGTGCTGTCTGCAAATTCTTTTGGCGTCCCCAAACGCTGGATAATCTGCTGCTCTGTTTCTCCATGCTCCATAGCAGACGCAAAAACTTCATTCAAGTCACGTACAACCTCTTTTTTCATTTTGCGTGGTAAAGATAGTTCCTTTTCAACCTGTTTGATATATTGTTCTTTCATTTGGATACCCTCGCTTGTTGATAACTTTCTATAAAGCCGTTTACGCAGTTTTCATAGCTTGACCAAAATAAGATTAGTTCATCAAGTACATTCCTGCCTTTATCCGTTAAAGAATAATACTTTTTTGAGCCGCCATTTGCCGCAGCCGGAGCCAATCGGCATTTGATTAGTTCTGCTTCCTGCAAACGATACAAAATGGGGTAAATGGTTCCCTCTTTCGCATATCCCAAAACAGACGCACTATTGTTCAATTCAGTTATAATTTCATATCCATAAGTTTCCTTGCGTCCGATTAGGCATAAAAGTATCATTTCCAGAGAGCCTTTTTTGAATTGCTGGACATATTTGTTATTCATATCGTCGCCTCTCTTTAGCTTTGCTATTTAGGCTCACTAAGTAGCAACTATATTATATCTCTTCCGAAGTATCAGAGTCAATAGGCTTAACGAAAAAGTTACAAGATGTCTGTGTAAGGTAATGACAGAATAGCGGTGTGCTGGCGAACTATGCTTTATTTTGTTTTTTATCTAAATCATTCAATAGGGCGGTAGCATCCCTATTGGCAAGGGGATTCCAAAAGGGAACAGCGTTCTCCTTTGTCTGGGGTGTTCAGAGGGGATAGTGTTCCCCTTTGACCGGAAGAATCCAAAGAAACCGGCGGTTTCGTGGCACACGATTTTCCGTAGGAAAGTCTAGTGTGTTATACCTTTGTGGAGCAGATGGCAGCCGGAATTGTAGCACACCCTGAAAAGTGTGGCCACAGTTGCGGCGTTCTGGCGGGAAAGGTTGCCCCTTGCGGGGCAGCATAAGCGACAGAAAAAGGCTGGCAGGCGGTGCGGGCAAGCACTGTCTGTCAGCCGTGTCATTTGCGGAACAAAGGTATATCAAAGCCCCCGTCAGCCGCTGCTTCCCATCGTATCAGAACCACCACGGCAGCTTTCCGCGCAGGCTGTCCATCGCCTCGCCCTCCACCTTCTTTGTCCGGCTCTCGCTGAGATGGAAATGGAGCGCCGCGCCGATCAGCGGGTGCTCGATTCCATCGGTAAAGCCATAGCGGTACAGCAGATAGGTCTGCTCTCTGGCTGTCAGCTTGTCCAGCGCCGCATACAATTCTATCAGCTGCTCTTTTTGGATATAGATTTGCTCCGGCGTTTGGGTGTGAGGGTCGGCTATGGCTTCGATCCGCAGCATCCGTTCATCCTCTGAGAGAACGTCATCCAGATATACTCTCTGGAAGCCGGGGCCGTCTTTCTTATCCGCCATCCGTTGCTCAAATAAACCGAGGGCGGCGCGGATGCAGTCCGTCATGGCGTTGCGGAGCGCCGGTGCTGCATAGGTCAGAAATTTCATGCCCCGTCCGGCATCAAACAAAGGGATCGCGTTCAGCAGGCCGATACTTCCCTCCTGCATCAAATCATCCAAATCAATTCCAATATCATTTTCATCCAGCCCCATGTTTCGGTATTGCTCCAGCGCAATTTTTCGGATGAATCCCAGATTCTTTTCCAGCAGAATGTCACGGGCAGCCGTATCCCCTTTCTGTGCCAGTCTGCACAGCTGCTCATTGCTCCGGGTCGGCATTTTGCTTCTCCTGCGCGTGGTCTAAGGTGGATTGGAGAAATTCCGTCAGCGCCTGACCGAACTTGTCTAATGCTTCCTTTTGCACACCGTCCATCCCCGCTGCGCTCTGGGTGACGGCGGCGGAAATCATTTCGGGCGTGATGGTCGGAGTATGAACATCCGCCCCTTTGGTGAGTTCGGTAAACATCTGCTGAGTGATGCCCTTGGTCAAGGACTGCGCTGCTGTGAAATCGTTGCCGATCTCTTTCTTCACTTCCCGCAGCGCCGCCATAAATGTGTTCTGTATCATCGTCAGGTCTGCCTGATATACGGGAACTTTCTGCCGGTTGACAGTTCTGGCCGCCTGCACCGCAGCGTCTGTTTTATTGTTTCGGCGCAGCATGGCGCTGAGAGTAGTAAGCATCTGGTTCTGTCCGGCGAAACCGGCGGCCAGCGTATCGTCAAAATATTGCTCAATCATATAGGTGACTTCTGCAAAGCGAGGGCTTTCCAAAAGGCGGTTGACGATCTCTGCATTGGCTTTTCCGGTGTACAGATTCCGCGCCGCCTGCACCGACAGGCCCAGTTCTTCAATATCAAAATTTGTCCGGTCGGGCGTGTTGACTTCCCCCAGCAGGAAATCTGTGGAGACTTCAAACACTTTCGCAATGCGGAGCAAATGTTCTGTGCTGATCTTATCAGTCTTACCGCTGACAAACCGGCTGATGGCGCTCTCGGTGCTGCCGATGCGGGTCGCCAGCTGTGCCTGGGTAATTTTATGTTCCTTCATAAGCTCCTGCATCCGCTGCCGGATATTGCCGGGCAGATAGGCTCCCTCCATGTGACGCACCTCTCTTCTGAAAACTCTCTTTATCCATTATACCTGATAAAACCAGCGCGGGCAAATGCTTTCCGCTGGCTTCGCCGCTCTGAGGTCTTGCATTTTTGCAAGATTTCAGGGCGGCGTTTTTTCATTTCTTGCACTTTTAGCGGATTTTTCGGTTTATAGGCTTTTTCCCCGTATATTCAGGCAGACGGGCAGATACCGTCAATAAATAATGGAGGACAAAGCCTATGAATTTATTTGAAACTGTAAAATCCGCTGTCACCGTGAAGCAGGCCGCCGAATACTACGGCTGTAAGGTCAACCGGGGCGATATGATCTGCTGCCCCTTCCACGATGACCGGCATCCCAGCATGAAGCTGAACAGGGATTATTTCTATTGCTTTGGCTGCGGGGCTACCGGGGATGTGATCGATTTTGTGGCGCGGCTGTTCGGCCTGAGCAGCTACGAGGCCGCAAAGAAGCTGGCCTATGACTTTGGCATCGACCCGGACAAGCCCCCGGCAGCGATGGCTTTGAAAAAGCCCTATCCGCTGGCGCAGGCTTTCCGCAACGATGAGATACACTGCCAGCGGGTGCTCTGCGATTATCTGCATCTGCTGGAACGCTGGAAGGTCGAATATGCCCCGCAATCGCCGGAGGATGAACTGGATGACCGCTTTGTGGAAGCCTGTCATATGATCGAGTATGTAAATGATTTGTTGGACGTTCTCATGTTTGCGGAACTGAAGCAGCGTGTGAAAGCGGTGGATATGCTGCTGAAGGACGGCACTATCACCGCGCTGGAGCAGCGGCTCAGACGTCTGGAAAAGGAGGTGCAGCACCATGGCGAAGAACGAGCAATCGCGTGAGGCCAACCAGCCCATCTGGTTTGACGGCAAGAGTATCAATGAAGCCCTGTTTTGTGATGATTTTCTCGGCAGACACAAAATCATCTACACAAACGGGGCTTTTTTCACGCCTGATGGCCGCGTGACCGATGAGCTGCCACTGCGTGGAGAAATTTTTGAGGAACTGAAATGCTGTGCGGTCAGCAATATCCCCCGCAAAATCAGCAATATCGTGGAGCTGATGAAGCTGGCGGCGCTGGTAGAGGATTTCCCGCCGGAGGCTGACCGCATTCATCTGGCAAACGGCACGTTGTTTCTGGATGGCTCCTTTACGGAGGGAAAACCGGACATCGTGCGTTGCCGCCTGCCGGTGGCCTATAATCCCGATGCGCCCACGCCGACCCGCTGGCTGGCTTTTCTGGATGGGCTTCTTTACCCGGAGGACATTCCCACTTTGCAGGAATATATCGGCTACTGCCTGATCCCCAGCAACAAGGGACAGCGCATGATGGTCATTAAGGGCAATGGCGGCGAGGGTAAGAGCCAGATCGGCGCGGTGCTGTCCGCCCTGTTCGGCAGCAACATGAAGGACGGCAGCATCGGCAAAATTTCCGAGAACCGTTTTGCCCGCGCTGATCTGGAACACATTCTGCTGTGTGTCGATGATGATATGCGGATGGAGGCCCTGCGGCAGACCAACTATGTCAAATCCATCGTCACCGCACAGGGTAAAATGGATTTGGAGCGTAAAGGCAAGCAGAGCTATCAGGGATGGATGTGCGCCCGGCTGCTGGCATTCAGCAATGGCGACTTGCAGGCTCTCTTTGACCGCAGTGATGGCTTTTATCGGCGGCAGTTGGTGCTGACCGCCAAAGAGAAACCTGCCGACCGTGTGGATGATCCCGACCTGGCAGAGAAGATGAAGGCCGAGGTGGAGGGCATTCTGCTGTGGGCTTTTGCGGGATTGCAGCGGTTGGTAGCGAACAACTTCAAGTTCACCGAGAGCCAGCGCACCAAAGAGAACCGGGAGGCCGTCAAGCGGGACAACAATAACGTGTTTGATTTTCTGGAATCCGAGGGCTATATCCGGCTGAAAGCGGATGCGTCCATCAGTTCAAAGGATTGCTACGACATTTACCGGATGTGGTGCGAGGAAAATAGCCTGACTGCACTCAAACGCCGCAGCTTCAGCGATGCGCTGGTGGCAGCCTGCGGTAAGTACAATCTGGAACACTGCAACACGATTACCAATTCGGCAGGACGCCGGGTATGGGGCTTTATGGGGATCGAGGCAGTGGCAAGGCCGCATATAAACGAGTTTACGGACGCTTCACAGTGTACGTACGTACCGGAAGACTGGCGGGATTGATTTCCGATCTGGTCGCCGGTACGTATGTACGCAGCGATTGACCCTGTTACCTCATATATTGTAGAGGCGCTTCATTTGGATAAAGTGGTCGTGCCCATTTTGGGTACACCTATTTTGATGTGTAAAAGTGGTTATGGATATTTTGTCCACCACCAGAACCGTGAAATTCTTCGCGCTTTTGTGCTGTGAAATAGGTGTGGTCATTTTGACCACACCTGAAGCGGTCAGTAAAAGCGGTGATTTTGCAGGCATATTTTAGAGCAATCTCAAAACAGCGAAATGTTTCTCTTTTATCCGTATACAGTTCGCCGGATGGCGGCTCACGGAACGACGTACAGATTGCAGCATTTTGTGACAATACAGCCCGAACAGTGAAAAGTCCCGCATTTCTGTAAAGTCGAATATTCCGCCGTTGACCAACGATACGCAGGGAATCATTTCTATCGCAAAACAGCATTTGCACAAATTTCACCATTGACCAAAGCCGGTGCGCTCCCCAGCGTAGCCGGTTCTTTTTATGACGCAACCGAAAATCATGTTTTATCTATCAAGTGACAAAGGGCTTCACTTGCGAAAATGGAGGAATATATTTTATGAAGTCAAGTATCCGAAACAAAATCAAGGCGCAGATCATCCGCGCCGGTTACACCATGCAGGAAGTCGTTGACCAGCTGCACGATGAGTATGGGTGGAGCGACAGCGTATCCAATCTTTCCGGAAAATTGCAGCGGGAATCGCTGCGGTATCGGGAGGCCGTGGAGTTGGCTGACGTGCTGGGATATGACATTGTCTGGCAGAAACGGAGGGATTGAGTATGGAAAAAGCACAATACGCGATTATGCGATTTGCCAAATATAAGGGGCCTGAAATCGGCAATATCGAGGCCCATAACGAGCGCACAAAGGAAAAGTACGCCAGTAATCCCGATGTGGATACCAGCCGAAGCAAGTACAACTTCCATCTGGTCAAACCGCCCGGCAAGTACCGGGCCAAGTCAGAGAGGCAAATTGCCGCTGCCGGATGCCGTACCCGGAAAGACAGTATCCGTATGATCGAGACGCTGTTCACAGCCAGCCCGGAGTTCTTTAAGGGAAAGAAACGGGCGGAAATTCGGGTATTTTTCGAGGAAGCTCTGCACTTTTTGGAACAGCATCAGTCCAAAGAGACAATTATATCCGCCGTGGTGCATATGGACGAGAAAACGCCCCATATGCACCTTTGTTTTGTCCCTTTGACGGAGGATGGCAGGCTCAGCGCCAAAGACATCATGGGCAATAAAAAGAAGCTGACCTGGTGGCAGGATGAGTTTTGGAAACACATGGTCAAGAAGTTTCCAGATTTGGAGCGTGGCGAGAGCGCCAGCCTGACCGGGCGCGACCATATCCCGCCCCGCGTATTTAAGGAGATGACCAGACTGACCAAACAGAAAAGCAAACTGGAGGATCTGCTCACTGGAATCAATCCCTTTAACGCCAAAAGCCGGGCGGAGGAAATCTGCAAGATTCTGGATAGCTATATTCCCAGCGTGGAGAAGATGGACAC
>ERZ791875.1819-NODE-1819-length-12688-cov-10.809230_pt1 | contig 12688 bp, 11 predicted proteins | sample MGYA00510278_ERZ791875 | MGnify/ENA primary metagenome ERZ791875 (study PRJEB30046, sample SAMN00792078) | human gut metagenome | study: EMG produced TPA metagenomics assembly of the A metagenome-wide association study of gut microbiota in type 2...
AGGAGGGACAACTGATGGAGATGGAAGCCACGGGAGCACCTCAAAAACACCATCGTACACTAAATCAGTAAGTTGGCACTATTACCCGGCAGGCGATCTGGATTATCGTCACGCTGTTAAATATGTCGCGGTAGGGATACCCGTTACCGGATACCCCCCGCACAGATCCCGGCGTGCGCGATTTACGCACCGGGCTCCTGCCTCGGCTGTCTGGCGGTGAACCGCTCCACAGGCCATGGATGAAGAACCCGAACCCTTGGTAGCCATGCGGCTGCCAGTTTGTTTGCTTTCGTCCAGGTCGTATCATCCTTCTGGCTCCTGCGCCTGAGCGCCCGGCGCCAGAGGTTTGTTACGTGTGTCCTGAACTTCTGCATGGTGGGGAAGTTGCCCGGTACCGAGTGATAGTTCAGGTATCCCTGAACCACTCTCCTGAGCCATTTTCCCTGTTCGGGGATTGAGTAATGCCAGCGCCTTCGCAGACCGTCTTTGATGGCTTTCAGAGTTGCCGTCATCCGATCCCGGCGGGTCTTTCGTATCAGCATGAACCTGCCGTTGCGATCTTTCCCGCTGATGTGCGTGAACCCGAGGAAGTTGAACGTTTCTGGTTTGCCTTTTCCCCTGATGGCACGGTTTTCGGCAGCGAAGCGGCCGAACTCCATCAGACGGGTTTTCTCCGGGTGAACCGTGAGTCCGAACTTCCTCAGTCTGCGCTGCATGGCTATACGGAAGCGCCGGGCATCGTATCGTTTGTCGAACCCGATGACGATGTCATCGGCGTATCTGACCATTACCACATTGCCTGTGGCATAGCGACGTCGCCACTGATGCGCCCACAGATCGAAGACGTAGTGGAGGTATATGTTTGCCAGCAGCGGTGAGATGACCGCACCCTGTGGGGTGCCTTCCTCCGTTGCTCGCCATTGACCCTCCTCCGACGTCCCGGCTGTGAGCCACTTACGTATGAGCCTGATTACCCTCCGGTCGCCGATCCGATGCTCTGTGAACCTGATCAGCCATTCGTGGCTCACCCTGTCGAAGAACTGACTGATGTCGGCATCCAGTACCCAGTTTACGTTAGTGCGTACCAGCCCTGTGGCCAGTGCGTCCAGTGCATCGTGCTGGCTTCGCCCGGGGTCTGAACCCGTATGAGAACCCCATAAAGTCGTTTTCATAGACTGCGTTCAGGATTTTCACCAGCGCATACTGGACGATCTTGTCCTCCAGCGAGGCGATGCCGAGCGGGCGTTGTTTTCCATCCGCTTTTGGGATGTAGTGACGCCTGCCGGGCTGCGCCCTGTAGCTGCCCTGATGTAGCCTCCGGTGCAGATCTGTTATGTTGTTCTTCATGTTTCCGGCGTAGTCCATCCACCTGATGCCATCCACTCCCGCGGCCGCTTTCCTGCTCAGGGAGAGGAATGCGGCTTCCAGTGCTTCGACTGTCAGCAGGTGGAACAATGCTGTAAACCGTTCTTTCTTCCGCTGCTTCGCAGCTTCCCGCACGCGTGACAGCCTCTGTGACATGCTTTCCCGGCTCTGTGTCCGGCGCATGTGTGGCTGTTCCGCGTTCCCCTTGGCCCCGCTCCTTCGCTCCACTGACTCCGCTCCTTTCGGGTTGTTCGCCTGCTTCGCCGCTACTATGAGCGAGTCCGACTTCTCCTCTCCGTACATCACCGGCTATGACTCCTCGTCTTCCCGGTGCGGGCCATCTCCGACACTGGCAGATGGTCAGAGGGGAGATCTCCCGGTTCCCGCGTAGAGATCGTATTGACATGCCAGGGTCTCAGACCCCGCCGGGTCCATGTGGCACTCGCAGTATCGCACCCTATGATGTTGCCTTCCGTTAACAGTACAACGTCGGCACCCGGTAATTTAATATACATTTCGTGGCTCAATGGCTGGCCTGTCAACACCCCTGTCAACGCTTCGCCCCATACCTCGCGGTATGCCACGCATGACTCGGGGACCTTGTGGATTGCTGGTCCTTCAATGGTCGGGGACTTTCACCCCTTGATCTCTACCGGTCTCCCGGCGCACACTGTATATATATACAGCTTAAGCGAGGGAAAAAACGATGAAGTTCATTCCTGCAGTATCAGAAGCCAGCATAGTAAAAATTCCTTTGTTCACAGAGCGATGCCCTGCGGGTTTTCCGTCACCGGCAACAGACTATACTGAGTCTGAACTGGATCTGAATGAGTACTGCATTCACCGGCGCCACTCCACCTATTTTGTCAGAGCGATTGGCAACTCAATGACTGATATTGGCCTCTATTCCGGCGATCTGATGGTCGTGGATAAAGCAGAACAGCCGCGGCACGGGGATATTGTTATCGCGGAAATTGAGGGTGAATTTACGGTAAAACGCCTGCTTCTGACGCCGCGGCCAGCCCTGCAGGCGATGAACCCGGACTTCCCTTCCCTGTACCCGGATCCGGAAACTCTGCAAATTTTCGGCGTGGTGACGGCCTTCATTCATAAAACCCGGAGGGCAGACTGATGTTCGCCCTGGCAGACGTCAACTCCTTCTACGCCAGTTGCGAGAAGGTTTTCAGGCCGGATTTGCGCGGCAAACCTGTCGTCGTTCTCAGTAACAACGATGGCTGCGTTATTGCCCGGAGTGCTGAAGCCAAACGGCTGGGTATAAAGATGGGAACCCCCTGGTTCCAGCTCAAAGAGGCGCAGTTTCCTGAAAAACTGTACGTTTTTTCCAGCAACTACGAGCTCTACGCGAGCCTGAGTAACCGTGTGGTCGCCCTGCTGGAAGAGCTGTCGCCCCGCGTCGAACAATACTCAATTGACGAATGTTTCCTGGATGCCCGGGGAATTAGCCACTGTATGGATCTGGAGGATTTTGGCAGGCAGCTGCGTGGGCATGTTCTCAGTGGAACCGGACTGACGATCGGTGTCGGCTTCGGCGCCACAAAAACACTGGCCAAATCGGCGCAGTGGGCGTCAAAGGAATGGCCACAATTCAGTGGGGTGCTGGCGCTGTCGCCCGAAAATCCACGCAGAACGGCAAAATTACTCAGCCTGCAGCCGGTGGAAGAAATCTGGGGCGTGGGGAACCGGATAGCGAAAAAGCTGCACGTTATGGGGATCACCACTGCCCTGCAGCTGTCGCTGACGAACCCTACATTTATCCGGAAAAACTTCAACGTAGTGCTGGAGCGCACGGTACGTGAGCTGAACGGCGAGAGTTGCATTTCGCTGGAGGAAGCGCCGCCGCCGAAACAGCAGATTGTCTGCAGTCGCAGCTTCGGGCAGCGGATCACCACCTACGGAGAAATGCGCCAGGCCGTCTGCCAGTATGCCGAGCGCGCGGCGGAAAAGTTGCGCGGTGAGCGACAGTACTGCCGGCATATCAGCACCTTCATCAAGACATCCCCTTTTGCGGTTAATGAGCCGTATTACGGTAACGTGGCCACGGAAAAACTGCCCCCCCCTACCCGTGACACCCGGGACATTATCGCGGCAGCGGTCAGGTCTCTGGACAGAATCTGGCTCGATGGCCACCGCTACGCAAAAGCGGGGATAATGCTCAATGATTTCAGTCCGAACGGCGTCGCGCAGCTGAATCTGTTCGATGACGTGCAGCCACGGCCGCACAGCGATGCGCTGATGAAGGTGCTCGACGGCATTAATCATTCCGGACTCGGGAAAGTCTGGTTTGCCGGACGGGGGATTGCGCCGGACTGGCAGATGAAACGGGAGATGCTGTCACCGGCATATACCACCTGCTGGAAGGAGCTGCCGGTTGCCCGTTTCTGACCGTCGAAATGACAGACGGGACTTGCGGCCAGAGCTTACTTTACCGATCATACAGATGACTTGTCTCAGGAGGGAACCATGACAAACATCATTCTGTGTGATGTGACTGCCAGCGTCTGAGAACTTAAAAACGATCCGGTGGCCACCGCCAGTGCCGGCGGCGGCTACCCGGTCGCGATTATTGACCGCAACCGCCCTGTTTTTTATTGTGTGCCCGCGGCTCTGTATGAACAAATGCTCGATGCGCTGGACGAAAAAGACCTGGTGCAATTGTTGACATCCTCCCCGCCCTGAAGGGCGAGGATTCCTACAGCGTTCAGACCGGAGCCTGACTCGCCTCGGTGGGTTCCTGCTTCAGTGGGCGGCCTGACTGTACCATCCCTCCACAGGCAAGCACGGCATGTCCTGCCGCTAAAATGTTACGTGCTCCGTTGATATCGGCGTTCTCGGTATAGCCGCATACCTGACACACGAATTTACTTTGCGTTTGACGGTTTTCTTTCGCCGTATGACCACAACAGACACAACGCTGGCTTGTGTATGCCGGAGGTATCGCCAGTACCTGACCACCACGCCAGAGCTGCTTATACTCAAGCTGTCTGCGCATTTCGTACCAGCCCTGATCCAGTATCGAACGGTTTAAGCCTGATTTGGCTCTGATGTTTCGTCCGGGTCGCTCTGCCGTACCTTTTGCCGATTTCGAAATGTTACAGACCTTCAAGTCCTCAATGACGATCATCGCGTGGTTTTTGCTGATTTCACTGGTGACTTTGTGAAGGTAGTCGCGCCGGATATTGGCAATGTGTGAGTGCAGACGCTGGATTTTTTTCTTCTGTTTCTGCCAGCTGGCACTGAATTTAACTTTGCGGCTTAACTGCCGTTGAAGCATAGCCAGCTTACGCTGGTTTGCTTTAAAGCTATTGACTGGCTGGTATACGGTGCCATCAGAAAGCGTGGCAAGTTTCGTGACTCCGGCGTCCAAACCGACCATTGACGCTGCCTTATGAACCTGTTCAGGCACTTCGTATTCCGTCTGGATGCTAACGTACCATTTGCCGCATGACTGGATGACCGTGACGTTTTTAACTTCGCCGATGACTTCACGGCTATTGCGATAGCGTATCCAGCCCAACTTAGGAAGCGCTATACAATTGTTGGTCTGATCGAGCTTCACGCCTTGCGGGTAGCGGAATGCATCGTTTTGGCCGCGTTTCTTGAAACGAGGGAATGCTGCACGCTTCTGGAAGAAATTCTTGTAGCCGCGCTCCAGATCTTTGAGCGACTGCTGCAACGGCTGTGATGGCGTGTCTTTTAGCCACTGGGTATCAGGGTGTGATTTCCACTCAATGAGCCATGAAGCCATTTTGGTGTAGGAAACATATTTGTTCCCCGCTTCATGGTTTTCGTTTTGAAGCGCCAGCGCACGGTTAAAAACGAAGCGACAGGCCCCAGCGAAGCGCCGCATATCGCGCTCCTGCTGACCATTCGGTCTTAACTGGAATTTGAAGGCTTGAAGTCGTTTCATGAGGCTATTTTAACCGAAGTTAGTCGGAAAACCGCGCATTATATCCCCGCCCTGAAGGTCGGGGTTTTACGGCGCACTGGATAACAGGGGCCTCCTTGCCGTCACCCAAAAACAAAACGGTATGTTTATGCTCTGTGATGATTCCCCCGGATTCTTTTCATGGTCCAGTGGTGTATACAAAGTCAATTAATACGATAACGTGACGGACTTTCAATATGTTACCCACACGGTTATCCCCCGTTACTGTGGATAATCAATATATTGTGTCTCTGGCAACTGCTTTTCCTACCATATGTTGTCCCTCCCCGTTCTATTTTGTGATCGGACAGTGTGAAAAACGACATCACAGTGGAGACGCTGCTGACGGGATGATGTTCATCCAGGGTCGTAAGATCGGCCGGTACTGGTTACCCGCCGGACGAAGGGCCGGCCAACGCGCAGCATCGGTAGCTGGCTTTAAAAATGCCGGCGGAAATTTAAAGATTAAGCCGCATACTCTGCGAAATTTTGCAAATTTCACTCAACATGCTTCGTTCAGATCCCAATAGAGCTTTCACCATCGCCTGTAATAGCCGCCCTGCTGCGTGATTACTCCGCTCATCGGGTTGCTGGCGACAAGCCAATACCTGTTCGTGACAGGCATTGATTGAACCGTTATCCCTAACTAATAATGTGCTGACGATGCAGGTGGGACCGTGGTCCCAGGCAGATAAGCTGACCGGCGATACAGGTGGGACCGTGGTCCCAGGGAGATAACCTGACCGACGATGCAGGTGGGACCGTGGTCCCAGGGAGATAAGCTGACAGATGACGCAGGTGGAACCGTGGTCCCAGGCAGATAACCTGACCGCCGATACAGGTGGGACCGTGGTCCCAGGCAGATAAGCTGACAGATGACGCAGGTGGAACCGTGGTCCCAGGCAGATAACCTGACCGCCGATACAGATGGGACCGTGGTCCCAGAGAGAATATTCAGGCCAGTTATGTTTTCTGGCCTGTGAGAAAGGAAATGAAGTAAAGGGAGATCACCGTAGACTAAAGCGTGTCCGCATCAGACTCCTGGTTTCTCAAGCTCCTTAAGAATGGCTTCTATTTTCTCTATATACTCCGCAGGAATGCGGGACCTATCCAGGTTAAGCACCATTTTATCGCCCTTATACAATGCTGTTGCCCCTGGAGCAAACTGATGACGTGAGCTCAGATTAACTCTTGATGCGGGAGATTGTTTCAGTACGGATGTTAAAAGACTAATGACCTCTTCAGCTTCAAAGATTAGTCCCGCTTTCTTCTGATCGTGGAGAGTCTCAGCCTGCTGCTTCAGTAATTCTTCTTTATCTGCAAAAGCCTTCTGAAGGGCTTCACCTGACCGGGCAGACAGTTCTCCAGGATGTGCAAACAGGGCAACAACGGATTTAGGCAGTTTGGCCGTATTAATACAGCGGGTAATGATCTTACGAGAAATGTTTTCCGCATCGGCAAGCGCAGAAATATTTCCTGCAAACTCATTCTGCAGCCGGCTTGTATAACGCAGGCCACGTTCATAAGCACTCGTCGGCCGATAATCGTTACCCAGTCGGGACAATGCAGCCATCTGCTCATCGTCCAGTTCACCAACCAGAACGCGATAATCACTTTCCGTCAGGATTGCGGCTTTACGGCGACGGCTGCCGTCGGCAATTTCTATGACATCAGAAACCCGGCGGCCGAAAGCTGGAGTCTGCTGACCGGTCAGTAAAAATGAAGGAATGAGATCATCCAGAGCATCTTCGGTAAGTAGTTCCTGATCGCGCTCATTGCCTGACCATACGCGTGAAGCGCTCTCAACAGAGTCTCCCCGGAGTACCTCAAGGGTAAATTTTACTTCCCGTCCACATACCGGAAGAGAGATTGCATTACCGCGGGCCATAGCACCCACGCGCGCAATTAATGAATCCACCATCGGCGCGGCCGGCGCCGGTGATGAAGTATCTTCAGTCGATTGAGTAAGTGTGGTATGTCTTGGAATGACAGGAGCACGCTTCATTATCTAATCTCCCAGCGTGGTTTAATCAGACGATCAAAAATCTCATTGCAAACAGGCTCCCAGATAGAGAGGGCATTACGCCAGGCACCGGTTGAAGAACGTTGATCAATAGCCTGTTCAAAAACGGTTCTCATACGGATCTGACCTTTGCCGACTTCATCCGTTTCGCGCACAACATTTTTAAGGACCATGCTTCCCCAGGCATCCCGAATTTGTTCTTCCATCCACGGGGACTGCGAGCCATTATTATTACTGTATTTGGTAAGCAGAATACGGACATCTGGCTCGAAGCCTTTAAGATCCACGTTCTTAAGCAGGTCACGTAGCATATCGAAAAACTGCAGTGCGGAGGTGTAGTCGAACAGCTCTGCCGGAGTAGGGACAATCAGAACATCAGCAGCGCATACAACATTTATCGTACCGATACCAAGGTTGGGTGCACTGTCGATAACTATCACGTCATAATCATGAGCGACAGTTTCAATGGCCAGACGGAGCATCAGGTGCGGGTCAGCAGGTAATTTGCCTTCGTCAAATTTCCCCATCAGCTCGGTTTCAATGCGGTGCAGTGCCAGACAGGACGGGATGATATCAAGGCCAGGCCAGCAGGTGGGCTTTATAGCGTAGCTGGCGTCATCCTTTTCCCCAAGATAAAAGGGCAGGAGAGTGTCCTCAGCATGAATATGAAGATCGGGCACCCATCCGTGATACATAGAAGCAGTTCCCTGTGGGTCATTGCCTTCAACAAGCAGAACACGGAGTCCTTTCAGAGCAAGATCCTGAGCCAGGTGAACGGATACTGAGGTTTTGTAAACACCACCTTTGTGAGCTGCAACGCCAATCACCGGCGGAAACGCATCTTCAGCACGGCGCAGTCGTGTACCAAATACATCCCGCATGTGATTGATTTGTTCGATGGTATAACCAACGCGTTGCTCAACTCTCCCACGGGTTTCCATATCAGGGTGCGGCAGCCGGCCAGCTTTCTCGGCATCCCTGATAGCCTGAGATGACACGCCAACTAAATCTGCCGCTTCACCAATCCTCCAGCGCCGGGTTATTTTCCGGGCTTCCGGACTGTCATCATTAAACTGTGCAATGGCGATTGCTTTCGTCATTTCATGACCAGCACTTATGCACTGGTTGAGTGTATCCATGAGTCCCATACTGAACATCCTTCAATCATCACTTTGCATTATTTTATTAAATCTTGGAATTTATTGCAAAGCAACAATAAAATCGCAAAGCACACGAAAAAGTGCAAAGTGAACCACATTGGGTAATGAAAGAACGCAGGGGATTACAAAAGAGTACATACCGCAGTCAATATTAATCACTGCCGCTCGCCGCAGTAAGCGATCTCACACAGTGAGAAAGCGGCGAGGAAGCGGAAAATCACAGAACTCACAGATTGCACGTACGTCGGGTTGCTAAAGATGACTCGGGATCAGCCAGTTATAATGAAATTGACTGCGGTATGTAATATATTGACTATGGTATGATGCTTACCGCATCTGTAGGAAAGACGACTCAGCATACCGCAGTCAATGTTTCATTGTTGTACCTGTAGATCTCAATCTTCCAGAGCGTATTCAGGAAAATCAGGCCAGGGTTCTGGATATCTGGTGTGGCGCTTCCGGCCTTGTATCTGGGTTATTCATGGTCTCGATCCAATAATTGATCCCAAGGAGATCATAGTGAGATCCAAAAGAGATCCCCGGATCGCTCCAGCATGCGCTGTAACTGGCTTTAACGTCTGTCTGGATCGACTGCGGAATGTAAAATGTTGACTGTTATATGCATAATCTAATACTGTGATATGCAAAGGTATTTACTGAGGTATGTATATCCGTTGACTGCGATACGTATTATTACATCCTTTTGTGGATAACCGTTGAGGATCAAGATGACGAGCGAAAATAATAGCTTACTTCTGAACCTTCAGGAAGTTGATAAGACAACCGGTGAAGTTGTTAAGCTGGATGTCAACAGCACCAGTACCGTGCAGCCAGTAGCGCTCATGAGACTCGGTCTCTTCGTCCCAACTCTGAAATCAACAGGGAAGAGCAAGGCGAACCGGAAAAACGTTACAGACGCGACTGAGGAGCTTGTACAGCTGGCCATTGCCAAAAGCGAAGGATACACTGACGTTAAGATCACCGGTTCGCGTCTTGATATGGACACGGATTTTAAAGTCTGGCTGGGGATAATTCGCTCCATGTCGGAGTATGGGGTAAAAAGTGACACCATGGAACTGTCGTTCGTCGAATTCGTTAAGATGTGCGGATTTGACTCCCGTCGTTCAAACAAAAAAATGCGCGATCGCATCAGTAATTCCCTGTTTAAACTCGCCTCGGTTACGCTGAAGTTCCAGAGCGAGACCAAAGGATGGACCACCCATCTGGTGCAGTCAGCCTATTATGACATCAACGAGGATATCGTTGAGATCAAGGCTGAACCTAAGCTGTTTGAGCTTTACCACATGGACAGAAGGGTACTGCTGCGGCTGAAAGCCATTGACGCCCTGCAGCGCAAGGAATCAGCCCAGGCGCTTTATACCTACATCGAAAGTCTTCCCCAGAATCCTGCACCTATTTCCATGAAACGGATGCGTGACCGGCTGAATCTCACCTCAAATGTCTATACGCAGAACCACACGGTGCGTAAGGCGATGGAGCAGCTGCGGGATATTGGTTATCTGGATTACACCGAGTTTAAACGTGGCCGAGCCACCTATTTCAGCGTGCATTATCGCAACCCCAAACTCATCAGTAGTCCTGTGAAGGTTCCGCGCAAAGAGGAAGAAGAGAAGGCGCCAGAGCAAAATTATGACGAAGTCATTAAGGCGCTGAAGGCTGCTGGCATCGATCCTCTTAAACTGGCTGAAGCCCTCTCAGCGATGAAGCCAGAAAATTGACTGCGATATGCATATCATGACTGCCGTATGCCGCTAAGGACATTCCATTGACTGTGATATGCATCACGCATACCGCAGTCAATATTTATTCTCTATCATGTCTGCCCGGATCGAACAATATTGACTGTCATATGTGATTTCGGGTCATGATACGCAGATATTGACTACGGAATGCGGGTTTAATGGGGGTAATCCCTGGTCTGTTCACCATTCCATGGGGGATAACATGCTACAGTCAATTTTTCAGTAACGCTCTATATCCCTTACGAAAATCTCAATCGGGTGCTGAGACGGTCATGTTACCTGACGGTATCCGTTCCCCTGTGTACTGCAGGTTTAGCCCGGCAGGATGAGACTGCAGCTGTCTGTATAACCCGGCGCCAGCTTCACACTGTTAAATGCGATCAGGAAACGGGAGCCGAATGGCAGAAAGGTGTTGGCTAGGGAAGGTGCGAATAAGCAGGTCATTTCTTCCCAAGCTGACTCGCTGATTAAAATTTCGCGGATCTGGGCCGATTTTTTTCCCGCAAACACATCGAATCAGCCTATTTAGGGGTCAGTTTGGAGATCGGAAATTTTTGTACGTTAAGCACATTATTTAACCAATTCGGATACGTAAGTAATTGATTTATCGTCATTGGCTATCGCTTTTAGGTTGTCGCTCTTGCTGTATCGCATTTAGGTTATCCGATTAAGACAAAATCCCCTGAAAACGCTGTATAGCGCGGGAGTACACCCTATTGCTACAGGTAAGCCTGTTCAAAAAACAGGCTTACCGTACAATAATTCTCTATATCCAAACTGACCCCTTCGTCGGAAAAACGCTTCTTCATGGGGATGTCCTCATGTGGCTTATGAAGACATTACTAACATCGGGGTGTACTAATCAACGGGGAGCAGGTCAGATTCATTGCACCAACTTCTCACCGACCGCGTCAGCCTCTCTGCGTATGTTACCGGAACAGCACGCCGCAGAAGCGCGCTATCCTATTCCTGTTGAGGATTTCCGTTTCAGTATTTTCACTGCGGTGAACAATCAAATGGTAATGACATCCAGCGCTGAAATTGTGTTAGTGATTGAGGGGACCGCGACATTAAGCCATGCCAGCGGCGAGAGCCTTTTGCTTCACGTCGGGCAGTCAGCATTTATCCCAGCCTCCATCGGGCGATGGTTGCTGACTACGACTGGGAAAGTCTGTCGAGTATCGTGTTAATGTAAAATTAGAGGGGGTACAGCCCCCTTGTTTGTGTTTACTTAGCCCTAAATAAGGTTGAGTCTATCCCGCGCGTCCTGCAGGCGTTGCTCCCCGCGACGGTCATACTGCTGAGTGGTGGTGACGCTCGCGTGGCCCATCGCATCCTTCACGGTAATTAAATCCTCCCCGTTATCCAGCATCGCGGTGGCGAAGGTTCGCCTCAGATCGTGTGGAGAACATTTCGTGATGCCGGCCTGACCCTGGCGCACCTGCAGGATATGGTACACCGCCTGGTCGGTTAGCCGGTTTAGAGTCACATCCCCGAAACGACGGATGCGTGTGAACAGCGGGCCCGGGGTCTCGCCCCGGATCTCATCGATCCAGATCTGCAGCCGCTGCCAGGCACCGGCCGGGACATATGCCAGTCGCTCCTTGTTTCCCTTACCCAGCACTCTAAGCGCACGGTCCTGAGTGACAACGTCACGCAAATCCAGGCTCACTACTTCGGATCGTCGCAGGCCGCAGCCGAGAATGACCGCCAGCATCGCTGCATCCCGCGCCCCGAGGCAGCTGCGATCGGCTTCACAGACGGCAAACAGGGCGCGGATCTCCCCCTGGGACAGCGCCCGACCGCTGGGCAGCCGACTGCCGCGCAGGTTACGCACCGCCCGGATATGCTGGAAGCTCTCCACATCCATGAGCCGGAGCATCCAGGCTTCTTTCGCCACCCCCTTGAGGGCCGAAAGGTAGGTGTTGACGGTGGCCGTAGCCCGGCCGGTGTCTCGCAAGAGCTCAGTAATGCCCATGACGTGATGCCGGCGCAAGCTGCCCCAGCTGCAGGTGTCAGCGCTGCCGGCGCCGAGCATCCCGGCAACAATCCCAAGGAACGAGGCCATGGTCTGCCGGCTGCGGAGAGAATTCAGGGAGAGAAGATAGGCCCGGGCCGGGTTCAAGGGCATGTCATTGGCTGACAGGGCCGGAAAATACTCATTATCAGGAGAATGTAACTCCGTCAATGGGTTCAGGTCAGGATCGTCATCCGTCATAAGGGCCATGTCAGGCTCCGGTCCGGCCGGATATGGTCCGGCGCGCTGCGTGAAAAATCGGGGGTTATCATACCGCAAAGCGTATCGCAAAAAGTCTACTTTTTCAAAGGTACATTTTAATAAGTAGACTTGAAGCACTTGTTCTTAGCTGTACGATTACGGTGATGCTGCCAACTTACTGATTTAGTGTATGATGGTGTTTTTGAGGTGCTC
>ERZ791875.1823-NODE-1823-length-12658-cov-2.757359_pt1 | contig 12658 bp, 9 predicted proteins | sample MGYA00510278_ERZ791875 | MGnify/ENA primary metagenome ERZ791875 (study PRJEB30046, sample SAMN00792078) | human gut metagenome | study: EMG produced TPA metagenomics assembly of the A metagenome-wide association study of gut microbiota in type 2...
TAAAGGAGGTTTTCAAGACGTTTTTTACAATAAGCCCCCTCCTTTTTTTACTCCTGTTGCCACTTTTTACATCTTCGAATTACAAAAAAAGGATCACGATCAGACTACGCGACATTATCCGATTTACGCTTTATGAACCGTTCATATTTCTCCCAGTTAAAACCGGAATAACCTTTCCCATCCTCCGGAATACGAATGTATCCAAAGAAGCCGGTATCTTAACCATTTGAAGTCGTTTCATATCTTGAAAGGCATAAACAGAAATTCATTAAGTTTCATAACAAGGCTATTCACTTATTTATCTGCGAGATGGCATATATCGGACAAATATGTACATGACGTACCGCACCCTCTTCTATAGGGTCCGTATAGTCAAATGTTCCAAAGTTTTCCAGAGAGCATCGCACAGCTTCTGTCAAATGTTTTTCACGCATAAAGTACCAGAGACTCTTCATGCCGCCTTGTGTTCCGGCCTTTACCTCTATGGGTAAAACAGCCAGACCACGTGACGTTACATAATCAATTTCTGCTAAAGAATTTTTAGCTTGACGCACCCAGTAATAAAGGTCGTGACGAATGTTGGGTGATAGATAGTGCAAGAGTTCCAGCCCAACAATCATTTCAGCCATAGGGCCTTTGTTTACTAAATCAGAAACACCAGATGTCAGAATATGAGTAGTCATTTCGCTGATGTTACGCAAGGTCATGTTAAGAAGCCGAAGCATCAATCCACTATCCAGCAGTAACATCTTGCGGTAAGCGTTATTCGCCTCACTTCCAAGGGGAAGTCCGTTGGCATCGGTATGTGCCACAGGGATGATAATACCGGCTTTCACCAACAGTTCCAGGGCGTTCTTCACTTCATTAGCTTTATATCCGCTGCCGACTTCTGCATAGACAAACTTCTTTGTAGCTTGTACAGCAGCACTTCTCATAGTGAGTCGAAGAAGTGCAGGCTCCACTTTTTTCCGGTATTTAGGAAAATCGTCTTCATAACCAGAGAGAATATCATCCTGTACCTCCTGACATTGTAAAAAGTCGTGTGTCTCTATCCATTTAGCCACCGATTCAGGCATACCACCAATAATCATATACGTGCGTAACAACTGCACTAACTTTTCATGAAGAGGCTGGGGAAGTGGAGATTGTGCTGTTGCTCCGTTTCGTGCATTCAACAGCAATTGCTCTCCATTGGCAGAAAGAAATTCGTCAAATGTCATGGGGTACATAAACATCGAATGGATGCGTCCTACACCAAAGGTTGGCAGTTCATCAAGTGCAAACTCCAAAAGTGACCCGGCAGCTATCACATGTAACTCCGGAATATCCTCTTTAAAGAACCGAAGTGACATAATAGCTTCCGGGCATTCTTGTATCTCATCAAGAAACAGTAAAGTCTTGCCAGGAGCAATAACTTGGCCGTACATTGCCGCCATTTGAGGCATGATACGCTTTACGTCAAGATTGCTTTGAAAAAGGACTTTGTATTCAGGATGCTTTTCAAAATTTATCTCTACATAGTTCTCGAATCGTTCTCCAAGATGTCGTACAGCAGTCGATTTACCTACTTGACGGGCACCTCGAAGTAATACTGGCTTATGGCTTGAGCGCGAAGCCCATTCTGCCAGATATGTATCTATTAGTCTGTTATAATACATGATGATAATTGCTTATTGTTCAGTTGCAAATATAAAGATATTATATTATCCAAAGAAATAAACCAGCCAATATCAACATTATCCAAAGAAATAAATCGACAAAAAGACAGAAAATCCAAAGAAATAGCCAATACCAACTACTTGAACAACATCGGCACAAACTCCGACAAGTAAATACGCCAGTTGCGCCAGATGTGGCCGCCGTCTGTTTCGTAGTAAGTATAGGGGTAATGATTATCATCAAGGAGTTTGCGGTAATCAGTGTTTGCTTTATACAAGAAATCGGTCTTGCCGATAGCGATCCAATAAAGAGCCGGCTTCTTGGCAAACTGCACGCTTAGCTTTTTCTCCATATCCTTATATACAGGGGATTCCACATCTTTGCCCGGCCAAATGGCGGCTGAATACAAACCGACATAATCGAACAAATCCGGGTATTGTTTGGAGATATGCAAAGAGTGGTAACCACCCATCGACAAGCCGGCAATGGCGCGGGCGGACTTATTCTTGACTGTACGGTAGTTCGCGTCGATAAACTTCACGACATCCGGAAAAGCCGCTTCGAAAGAGCCTTCCATTGTCTTAGGCAATTTAGTCGTCGGCGGCACCAGTCCCAGGGAAGATTCGCCGGGAGCCGCTTCTAAGGCCGCATTGCCATTCGTCATAACGACAATCATCGGTTTTGCTTTTCCCTCGGCAATCAAGTTATCCAAAATCTGAGTCGCGCGCCCCAATGTCACCCAGGCTTCCTCATCTCCGCCCATACCGTGCAGCAGGTAGAATACCGGATATCGCTTGCCGCTTTTCTCATAACCGGCGGGCGTATAAACAGTCATCCGGCGGGTCGTTCCTAACGTCGGGCTGTCATACCACAGGCGGGAAAGCGTTCCGTGCGGGACGGCATTCACCTTATATAAATCTGCGCGTCCCCCACCGATGATAAACACATTCATCAGCGATGACACATCACGAATCAGATAAATATTACTGGGGTCCGGCATCTTCAAACCATCCACGATAAAAGAATAGTTATACAGTTCAGGAGCCAGCGGTTCCGGTGTGGTATATTCCCAGACACCCTCCGGACCCTCTTTCAAATCGGCAACGGAAGGATTAGACAGAAAATCGCCAGTCACCTGTACCTTTATCGCTTTAGGTGCACGGAAACGGAATGTAACCGTATTGTTTTCATGGATTTCAGGAGAGACAAGTGTTCCACCTCCCCAAAGCGACTGTTGTGCAAAAGCAATTGTACTCACCAACAGAGCAATAAATAGTGTCAATACTTTTTTCATAATACTACAATTAAAATTAGTCTTCAGAATTATCTCATCAAAACTACACGTTTTTTCCATAGGAAGCAACTAAATGACTGACGACTTTCAGTCGGACAACGCTTTATCATCTCAAAACAACCGGAAACAAGCTGTCCTGATTGGCATCTCGGAGGGTTTTTGAAAATAATTGAAAGATTTTCTTTTTATTTGGTTTACATCATAAACCATTTTATATTTGCAGCGTGCAGGTGAGAAACGCGCAGCTCCTTGCACTTTTTTAATCCATATATGGTTTATATTATAAACTTATTTATTCACAAATCAAAAGAGTAAAGAGATGAAACGAATTATAGTAGCAAGCATTTTAGCGCTGATTTTCAGTTGCAGTTCAGTAATGGCACGGACAATCATTGTAAAGGTGAGTCATGTGCGGGGTGATAAAGGGAATGTCATGGTCATGGCCCAACAGGGAAAAGAGAGCAAACCGGTTTACGGAATGGCTAAAGCGGAAAACGGGACAGCCATCGTCAAATTAGAGAATGTAGAATGGGACGAATTCGAACTATCGGTTTTCCACGACGAAAACGATAATTGGAAAATGGATTTTACGGAAGACAAAAAGCCGGCCGAAGGCTACGCAATGAAGAGTTGCAAACCGAAGCAGGACGAAGAGACAGTCAACCTGAAATTGTATTACCCGACCAACGAATAGAGCCATGAAAAGAGTTTTACTCCTGATCCTGCTGGCTATGGCAATCCTTCCGGGGAAAGTCCGCAGCCAGGCAGGCACGGTGACCTACTCCGGCCAAATCCACAATCCCGGAGGAGATGCGATAGACTATGCGACTGTTGTCCTTCTGCAAGGCGACAGGCAAATAGCCGGAGGGACAACCGACGATGCGGGGAACTTCGCATTGAAGGCTGACAGAGGGGATTATACATTAATCATACAATGCATCGGATATGAAACGGAACGAAAACAGCTCCGGCTATCCGCCCCTACCCGCGAAACCTTTATCCTGCAACCGGCGGCTTACGCCCTGAAAGAAGTAGTCGTACAAGCAAGGGAAATCGAGCGCAAGGCCGACCGCTTCATCGTCAACATCTCGCCCACCAGCGGAAAAGACGGAACGGAACTGCTCTCGCAAGCGCCGGGCGTATGGCTATCGGACGACCAGATATCCATCAACGGCGCTTCGGGCACGAAAGTGTTTGTCAACAACCGGGAAATCAAACTGACCGGCGAAGAACTGCTCTCTTATCTGCGTTCCCTGAAATCGGAAGATATCAGGCAGATCGAGGTGATACCGGTTGCCGGAGCCGAATACGCCGCCAGTACACGTGGCGGAGTCATCCGTATCGCCCTCCGGCGCAGACAGGATAACGGCGTGCAGGGAAACATATTAATGGGTACAGCCGTAGCCTCTTCGATAAACCGCTATATGCCGTCCGCCAGCCTGAATACACGCATGGGAAAATGGAATATTAACGCCGCCGCTTCCGGAATTTTCACTCCGAAGGATAAGAGCGATATGAATTCCATCCGCTCATATACGACAGACGACACCCGCTTCTCCAGCCTGTCCCGGTTTGAGAACCGATCGAATTACGGAACCGGACGTCTCGGTATTACCTGGGATGCAGATACCCTGAATAGTTTCGGAGCGGAAATCGAATATATCGGACAGGGCGCAAAGGCGAATTCTTACAGCCGGACAGAGCTGGTAAAAGGAAATTTCCCGGTCAACAGCATGGGTGAATATTTCCAGAGAAACGAATACAACACGTTTACGGCCACGGCCAACTACCTGCATAAACTGGACAACCAGGGTTCACTGATCAAACTCATTGTCGACTATGCAGGAAAGAAATCAACGGGTAACAATGATTATTTCGTCCTCAGGCAAGCTATGGGAGGACAAAGCGACACTACATACAGAAGTAATGCCGATGCGACCTACGACATTGTCACATCCGACCTGTCCCTTTCCCGATACCTCAAAAAAGGGATGTCGCTGAAAGCCGGTATAAAATATACGTTTACCGATATGAACGACAACTCGTGCTACGAAGGCTTGTCCGGACACTTGTGGGAACCGAACCCGGCTTATGGATACGTCCTCAACTACCGGGAAAACATCGTCGGCGGATATGGCTCCTTTTCTGCAGGGACAGGCCGCTGGTCTTTCGTCGCAGGGCTGAGAGGGGAATATACACGGACGTCGAATCGTAACGACAACATCCGCCGGGACTATTTTGACCTGTTCCCGAACCTGAATGTTACCTATGCGTTCAACAGTCTGAAAACGTCAATGCTTGTCGGGCAATACTCCCGGAATATCGAGCGGCCGGCATTCCATTCACTCAGTCCCAATCACATCCAACTGTCGGACTACAGTTACCAGATAGGAAACCCGTATCTAAAGCCGACTTATATCAACCGTTTCAACTTAACGTGGGTGTACCAGTACCGGTATACGGTGACAGTGGGCGGGAACCTGCATCACAACCTCATCCGCGAATTTTGCAAACAGGATGCAAACGATCCGGACATTTCCTATATCACACCCGAAAACCATAGCACGGAAAATCACTGGTTCATTGCCGTCAATCTTCCGTTCCAACCGGTTCGCTGGTGTAACCTGACTGCCAACTTCATAGGTGTGAAACAAGATATCAGGATGTCGGAGTCGGCCGCTTTAGCCAAACATTACCTGATGTTTGCCAACGCCACCGCGACCTTCTATCTGCCTGCCGGTTACAATATGGAAATTCAATACGGAGGAGCAAGCCGCCTCTATTCCGGAAACAGCGAGGTGGCGCCCCGCCATACGCTCGGCTTCACGCTACGTAAGAAATTCATGAATGAAAGATTGCTCGTCACGGCTGGTGTCAATAACATCTTCAACCGCTACAACAATTACGTCAACAACCTGGATGCTTACAAAACCGAGTCCCATTACAAAGAGGGTAGTGCCGGACGCATTTTCAAGGTTTCGCTTTCATGGAGTTTCAACAGTGGGAAGAAAGTGGCGAAGAAGACGATAGAGCGCAGTTCGGAAAGTGAATTCAACCGGCTAAAAGAAAAATAGAATAAAAAATATAAAGAGATAACATAAACCACATTATCTTTGAACGAAATGTGGAAAGAATAAAAAGAAAAAAGATAAAATCATGGAAGAAAAAAGATTAACAGAGAAAGAAAGTCTGGAGCTTATCACACAGATGATTCATTCCAGCAAACAGAACATGGAAGTCGGCAACGGAAACCAGTTTCTATATTGGGGATATTGCACGGCCGGGCTGTCCATCGCGTTGTTCGTCCTGATAACCCTGACCCACTCTTTTATATGGACCTGGGGCTGGATGTTCCTATTCGGAGTATGGCCGCTTATCGCTTACAAGAAAAGGCAGAAGCCGGCGGCTGTCGTCACCTATACAGACAAAGTTATAAACCAGGTTTGGCGTGTGCTGGGCTGGATGTTTGCTTTTACTTTTATCACATCCGGCGTAATTGAAATCCTCTTGTACCGGCAGGCAGATTTCATCATCATGTTGCCTTTATCCTTGCTTTACTGTGGCCTCGGCGTTTCGATTACGGGCATTATTATTCAGGAGCGTTGGATGATTTATTCGCCGATAGTTGCATTTGTCTTTTGTATTTATATGCTCACAATGCTGATACACGATGAGTCGGTGACTCTCTTATGGTATCTCTATTTCGGATTATCGTTCGTAATTATGATGATTATTCCGGGACATATCCTCAACCATAAAGCCAAACAAGCATGTTCAAAGAATTAGACCCTCTACTCCACTCGCAGTTACGGCTGGCCGTCATGTCCATCCTCCTCTCGGTAGAGGAGGCGGACTTTGTCTATCTGAAAGAAAAAACAGAGGCCACCGCCGGCAACCTGAGTGTACAGATAGACAAACTGAGCGAAGCCGGCTACATCGAAGTAGAAAAGAGCTTCGTCGGAAAGAAACCCCGGACGACTTGCCGGATTACGCCTGTCGGCCGACAAGCGTTCGAAGATTATGTAAATGCGTTGAAGGGATATATCGATATGTAAAAGGCAAGAGCTATCCCCTATTCGAAGTCAGCCGGATAAGCCAACAGTTGGTACATCAACGCCTTTGCCATCCGGTAATGCCCGTCGGCATTGGGATGCAGGCGGTCCGTGTCTTCTTTGTGGAAGTAGCGGGTATGGGAATCATTTACGGGATAAAGTCCGCTGATGCTGTTCAGGTCGATAACGGGAACGGCCCAGACATTGGCGGCTTCCTTTATCACGTCGACGTACGCATCGACATACAGGCCGATCCGGTTCGGGTAGGATTCGTCCGGCTGGATATTATTGTCACTGAATCTGGCATATCCGCGATGTATCGGAGTCAACAGGATGATCTGCTTGGTCGGATAGTTCGTTTTCAGATAAGACATGACGCGATTGATACGCCCCCGGAACGTCTGTCCGTCCATTTGCAGCGTCCGCCGTTTACGTACCTCCTGTTTGGGGCCGGACACCTCGACCGGTTCGTCCTTCTCGGTGTACCACTCGCCTAAAGGGACACCGGCATTATAGTCATTCGTACCGGCAAAAATCAGGATCGCGTCGATGTCGTCTCCCCGCTCCGCCTGCAATTTCTCTGCCTGTCCCAACACACCGTTCCATTGGTGGCCGTTGATGCCGTAAACAAGGGATTCCAGGCCTAAGAGTTCCGAAAGATACTGCCAATAGTTTTTCGCCGTCCCGACATGGACTTTATCGGTTATCGAATCGCCCAGAAAAGCGACTTTCTTTCCTTTCCACTGATTGGAGACAGGCGCTTCCTGAACTTGCGGCAGCACATAAGCCGTACACGGATAAACATCTGTCGACAGCAACAGGGCGGATAATAACAAAGCGGAGTAACGTATATGCATATCGGTTCTATTGATTGAGATTAACTGAAAACACAAAGATATAAAAAAATTTACCGTACCTTTGTCTGATTCTTATTTAATTATATCTATGGAAATTGCAGCATTAGTATCGGGAGGAGTCGACAGCTCCGTAGTAGTCCACCAGTTGAAAGAGGCAGGATATGATCCTACCATTTTCTATATCCGCATCGGAATGGAAGACAAGGACGGATATATAGACTGCCCCGCCGAAGAAGATATCGAGATCACCTCTTATATAGCCAAGAAGTACGGATGCAGGTTTGAAATCGTCTCTTTGCACGATGAATATTGGGATCGCGTGGTGAGCTACACCATCGACTCCGTCAAGCGCGGCCTCACCCCCAACCCGGATATGATGTGTAACAAATACATCAAGTTCGGCTGCTTCGAAGACAAATGGGGAAAGGATTTCGACAAGATAGCGACAGGCCATTATGCCACGGCGACCGAGATCGACGGTAAAGTATGGCTCTCCACTGCCAAAGACCCGGTGAAGGACCAGACCGATTTCCTCGGCCAGATCACCCGCCTGCAGATACAAAAACTGATGTTCCCGATAGGCCACCTGATGAAAAGCGAAGTCCGCGCCATCGCCGAACAGCAGAAGTTGCCGAGCGCCAAGCGGAAAGACAGCCAGGGTATCTGTTTCTTAGGTAAGATCAATTACAATGATTTCATCGAACGCTACTTAGGCAAACGTACCGGAAAGATCGTGGAACTGGAAACGGGTAAAGTGCTGGGCAAGCACAACGGCTATTGGTTCCACACCATCGGGCAGCGCAAAGGGCTGGGTCTGAGCGGCGGTCCCTGGTTTGTCATCAAAAAGGACATCAAGCGGAACATCATCTACGTCTCCAACGGTTACGATCCGGAAACGCAGTACGGCAAGACAATCAATATGCACGGCTTCGACTTTATCACCGAAGACCCATGGGGAGACTTCACGGACGAGAAAGAAATCACGTTCAAGATCCGCCACACGCCGGACTTCACGCCCGGCCGCATCCGCCGTATCGGCGACCTGTACCGTATCGAATCGGACAACAAAATACAGGGAATCGCCCCCGGGCAGTACGGCGTAGTGTACGACAAAGACCACCATCTTTGTCTCGGCAGCGGCATGATTATCGACGAAGAAAAATAATCGGATGTCGATTATTACATGGAACACATTCCGATCTATTTTAGACTATAAGTTAAACCAATAGTTCATCTTGACCATAAACGTATTCGTTGCGGGAAGGCCGAACATGCGGTCCAGGTTATTCCCCCAACCGGAGAGATATTTACTGTCGCGGTTCGACATTCTGTGTTCCCAAACAAAATACAAGGTCGAGCCGGGCAGATATTCCCAACGGGCTACCAGATTGGAACGGAACTCGTTAAAACTGAAATCCGGTTTATTCTTTATAACAGACATTTCTTCATCCGACAACGGACGGAAACGATCTTCATAAGTATGGGAAGTCGTATTCGTCATCGACTTGAAATCCTTGAATTTAGCCGTAGAAGTAAACGGTGAGCCGTAGAACTGTATCGTAATATCAGGCGTTACGTTCACCTGCAGATTCATTGTCAGTCCATACGTCTTCTGGTCCATGTGAGCTGTCACATAAGGCGCTGTGCTGCTTTCGGGTGTAGCCTGTACAAACTGCATATTGTCCGTATTCCAGGCATAATTCAACTGTCCGGACAAATAGATATGGTTTCCCAACCGGAATGTCAGTTCCGGCGTAAATGTGTTAAGGCGGTTATACCCGTCCAGATTATAGTTCCCTTCATATTGCAGCGTCAGCCTCACCCGTTTTGCCTTATCCGTATTAAACTTGACAGAGGTAAGGAAATAAGGGTTGAACCGCACGTCCGGTCCTCCCCGAAGCAGGCGGCTGTCCAGATTGTTCCAGCAGAAGGTTTCCGACACGATCAACTCATACCGGCTCATCGTCATCGTCTGCCATTTCAAAGCCAAATGGTTATAAAAAGGCGTCCCGCCGTAATTCCATTGATTCCGTTGCGTCAGGGTAAAAGCATTATAGCGGAACATCTTCCAGATATCCGTCTGCCGGTAAGCGATCTCCGTTTCATTAGACAGGTTATCGGTTTGTTTCAGATAACCGATATCATTGAGGTCGAAGCCCGGAGACGACCAACTAAACGTCTCGGCAAAAGCCCATTTGGCATTTCCTTTCCGTCCTAATTTCAGATAACCGCCTGTGCCGCTCAGCGAACGCCGTTCCGGGTCGACACCCAGATAATCGGCGGAAGACGAACGCTGGTAATAGTGCACGGCGTTTTGCTGCAATACACGGATCGCCTCCTTGCTTCCATTCAGGGAACTCACCATTGCTTTGGCTTCAACATAATATAAGCGGTTCTTGAAATACTGCGTAAAATCGATCCCTGCCGTAAAGGCATTACGGACCATGAAGTCTTTCAGATGCGGCTCGTCCAATGCACGGTTTACCGATGTGATCATTCCTCCCAACAGCGTATTTCCTTCCCAGTTTTTCTGCACGCGGGCAACGGTGTAATTAGTCAAAGGCTCGACCACGACTTTATCTTCCATCCCGTTAAGCGTCACCTTCGATGAAGATTGCGCTGTCAGGCTCTGTACGACTCCGATCGTTACGCCTTTGCGGTTCGTCCCCGTCAGCTTCAAAGCGCCGATAATGGGGATATTCTCTTTCCGGCTGGCAAAGCTATTGACGTTATCGATACCGGGGGGCGTATAGGAAGGAGCGGCACCGATACGGCGCGTATAAAACATCATGTCGCTGCCGTTGGCAAAGTCCAGAATATGCTTTCCTTCGAGGAAGAAAGGACGTTTCTCGTCGTAAAACGTTTCGTAGGCCGTCAGGTTCATCACCGAAGGGTCCAGTTCCACCTGTCCGTAATCGGGGTTTATCGTCATATCCAGCGTAAAGTCGGACAAGGCAAATTTGGCATCCAGACCGACATTACCGCCCCAACTATGCCCCTTCTGGTAAGGGCTGCCGGGAATCTTCGGCTCGCTCCGGTACTTGCCCATCACATAGGGCAGAAACTCTATTCCGCGCGGTTTCGGCAGATCGGTCATGCCGTGCATTTCCCCGAAAGAGAACACATGCCCGTTATTCTTCAAGGGGATCATGCTCCAGTTCTGCACTTCGTTATTCCGCCTGATAATGCGGCGAACATGAAGCCCCCAGATGCCGTCGGCCGACGCTTGATTATAGCGAAGCTGGCTGAAGGGGATGCGCAATTCGGCCGTCCAGCTCGAATCCGGCAGGTTCACATGTGTCCTACCTTCCCAAACAGCGTTCCAGCTCCGGTTCACATTCAGCTTATCCGTCACGATCAGGTCGGTTTTATTCCCGCCCAGGTTAATATTGAACTCCGGGGCAGCCCTGTAATCATGATATGTATCGAAAGCCACACTGATCAGGTCTCCCATACTGTTGTCGTCGCGGTTCCCGATGAAACGGTTCATCTTTCCGGGAACAGCATCTTTACAATACACGCCTACGTATATATATTTATCGTCATAAAAGAGCTTTACCCGCGTAGGAGAAGGTGATATTTCACGCTCATAAGGAATAATCTGCACAAAACGGTCGGACCATTCCCCCTGCTCCGTCCAGAAGGGTTCATCCAGTTTTCCGTCTATCACAGGTTTAGCACCTGTAACTTTCGTCACATTGTAAATACGTTTGTAAGCATCTTTGAAAGGAACAATAGAATCCTGTTGTCCATAGCAGAATGTACAGACTGACAAGAGGAAGAGATTCAAGAGATAACGTTTTTTCTTCATGGTCTAAAGAATTAAGCGAGAAGGCCATCGCCCTTTTTCACGCTCACAAAGTTAACAATTATACGGAAATAAAAAAGGCCGCACATCCTAAGATCGCAGCCTTTTTTTATAATATTGAAACTAATTAAATAGCATACAAAGAGCTGATAGACTCACCGCTACATACGCGACGGATCGCTTCGGCAAACATATCGGCTATTGAAAGGACTTTTACCTTTTCGCATTTCTTTGCATAAGGAATAGAATCGGTAAAGATCATTTCAGTCAAAGCTGATTCGTCTACACGTGTGGAAGCCGGGTCAGACATAACAGCGTGGCTGGCGATAGCGCGTACGGATTTAGCTCCGTTTTCCATCATCAGGTTAGCTGCTTTCGTAATCGTACCGGCAGTGTCTACCATGTCATCAATCAAAAGAACGTCCAATCCTTCCACTTCACCGATGATGCGCATTTCTGCAACTTCGTTGGCGCGTAAACGGGATTTGTGGCAGATAACCATCGGCAAACCAAGGTATTTGGAGTAGCTGCTGGCACGTTTCGTACCGCCGACATCCGGTGTAGCAATACACAGGTTATCCATCGGCAAAGATGTTTTAATATAATCCAGGAATACTGAAGATGCATACAGGTGATCCACCGGGACATTAAAGAATCCCTGAATCTGGTCGGCATGCAAGTCCATTGTGATCAAACGGTTGATACCGGCTGTGCTCAGCATATCGGCAATCAGCTTCGCACCGATAGATACACGCGGTTTGTCCTTTCTGTCCTGACGGGCCCAACCGAAATAAGGAATTACTGCGATAATAGAATGTGCAGAAGCACGTTTAGCCGCATCAATCATCAGGAGAAGCTCCATCAGATTATCCGAGTTAGGGAACGTTGATTGTACCAGGAAAACATCGCGGCCACGAATAGACTCTTCGTAAGAAACGGAGAACTCTCCATCGGCAAAATGTTGAATGTTCATCTGCCCCAGCGGACA
>ERZ791875.1824-NODE-1824-length-12650-cov-8.031123_pt1 | contig 12650 bp, 5 predicted proteins | sample MGYA00510278_ERZ791875 | MGnify/ENA primary metagenome ERZ791875 (study PRJEB30046, sample SAMN00792078) | human gut metagenome | study: EMG produced TPA metagenomics assembly of the A metagenome-wide association study of gut microbiota in type 2...
GGCCCCGCGAAAAGCGGGCGGCCGCCACCGTGTCCGTCGTCCCGGCGTCCGGCCCCTCCACGCACAGCGTCGCGGTACAGGTACGGACAACCGCTGCGGGGAGCGTGTGGATCCACGCACGCAAGGTACGAACAATCCGAAGCCCCCTCGCGCAACGAGTCGCGGCAAATATCCCGTGCAGACACAGGAACCACAGGGCCTAAAAAGACCGCCAGCAGCAGGTATACGAAACGCATAGGGTGGGATCAGGTGAAATACGCAGAAATTCAACGTAAAAATAGGTAAACACCACGAATTGCAAACGCCACCCCCGCCCACAGGCCCCTGAATGAGATATTTTCATACTAATATCAGATGAATTCATACTTGCAGCGGAGGGTGTTCCTGTAATTTTGTAAAACCGAAAGGAACATTTTTCCCGGCTGAAAAGAACACCCATCCCCTTAAAATGAAATGCCATGGAAAACATTTACGCATTGACGCGCGGCCGAAACACGCTGCGTGAAAAGATGGTTGAAGAGCGAATGCGCCGAACGACCGTATTCGCACATTATGTTCTTATCGGAGACAGGACGGAACGCAAGGCGTCCCCCACATCGAAAGTCCTGCACCTTTTTTCCGCCATATTCTTATAAGTCCGTCCGCTCCGGGAGCGTTGCAGCCCGGGCATTCGCCCGCCACGCACCCGGCCCGGACAACCGCATTCCCGCCGCACCGGCAGGGGAACGTTCAGCAGCTCCCGGAGAAACGCCCGGAAGCCGTCCGGGCCGCACCCGTCCCCGGTACGACGCTCCTCCCGGCAAAAGCCGCAGGGAATAGCGCCTTTCCGCCCGTATCCGGCCGCTTGCCTGCCGGCGCCGGGCCATCCGTTCCAAACCCGAACCAGACGCAAGCTCCCGGTTCCCATCCCCGGGAGCGTCGATTAAAAAGTGTTTTTCTTATCCGCGATAAGGGAAACGCCCGTGCACAATCAATTAATCCTTAACAACATCTGCCTATGAGACGAAAGATTCTCTTATCGCTGCTGACCGTCCTCTCCATGATGGCTGTCTCGGCACAGACCAAATCGGTCAGGGGTACCGTTGTCGACGAGAACGACGTTCCGGTCATCGGAGCCACCGTTGTCGTGAAAGATCACCCCACAGTCGGCACATCGACCGACATAAAAGGTGAATTCCTGCTGAAAGACCTCCCCGCCGGGAGCGAGGCGCTTCAGGTATCGTATGTGGGTTACAAAACCCAGACGGCAAACATCGCCCCCAACATCAATATAAAACTCGAACCCGACGCCCAGGCCGTGGAGGCCGTCGTGGTCACGGGTATGACCAAAACGGACAAGCGCCTGTTCACCGGCGCCTCAGACCAGCTCATCGCAGACGACGTGAAACTGTCGGGTATGGCGGATATCAGCCGCGGCCTCGAAGGACGCTCGGCGGGCGTGTCCGTCCAGAACGTTTCCGGTACGTTCGGCACGGCGCCTAAAATCCGCGTCCGCGGCGCCACCTCCATTTTCGGCAGTTCGAAACCGCTGTGGGTGGTGGACGGCGTTATCATGGAGGATGTCGTGGACATCGACGCCGACGCGCTCTCCTCGGGCGACGCCACGACGCTGATCTCCTCGGCCATCGCAGGCCTGAACGCCGAAGACATCGAGAGTTTCAATATCCTCAAGGACGGCTCCGCAACCTCCATTTACGGTGCGCGCGCCATGGCCGGCGTGATCGTCATCACGACCAAGAAAGGCCGTTCGGGCATAAGCCGCATCAACTACACGGGGGAATTTACCTACCGCATGATTCCCTCCTACAACGAATTCAACATCATGAATTCGCAGGACCAGATGGCCGTATACGAGGAGATGCGCAAGAAAGGCTGGCTGAACCTCGCGGAAACGGCGAACCGCTCCGAGAGCGGCGTCTACGGCAAAATGTACAGCCTGATTTCCGCGTCGCGCATGGAGAATACCCCCACGGCAATCACCGACTACCTGCGCGCCGCCGAATACCGCAACACGGACTGGTTCTCCGCGCTTTTCAACAACAACATCATGCACAGCCATTCGGTCAGCCTGACCTCGGGCACCGACAAATCGTCCTACTACGCCTCCTTGAGTGCGCTCTACGACCCGGGCTGGACCAAAAGCAGCAAGGTATCCCGCTACACGGCCAACCTCAACGCCACGTACAACATCTACAAAAACCTGACGCTCAACCTGATTTCGAACGCATCGTACCGCAAGCAGAAAGCCCCGGGGACGCTCTCCAGCTCGACCGACGCCGTAACAGGCACCGTCAAGCGCGACTTCGATATCAACCCCTACTCCTACGCCATGAACACCTCGCGTACGCTGGACAAGGACACCTACTACACGCGCAACTACGCACCGTTCAACATCCTGCACGAACTGAACGCCAATTACATGGATTTGAGCGTCGTGGACACGAAGTTCCAGGCCGAGCTCAAATGGACGGTAGTCCCGGGACTGGAGTTGGGAGCCCTGGCAGCCGTGAAATACAACGCCACGACGCAGGAGCACCACATCACCGACGAATCGAACCAGGCCACGGCCTACCGCACCGATTCGCCGACGACCGTGCGCGACAACAACCCGTTCCTGTATAAAGACCCGGACAATCCCTACGCCGTCAAAGAGGTCGTACTGCCCGTGGGCGGCATCTACGAACGCGAAGACCACAAGATGTACTCGTACGACTTCCGCCTGACGGCCACCTACAATACGACCATCAACAACGCCCACATCATCAACCTCTTCGCCGGTATGGAGGTCAACTCGAGCGACCGCCACAACACCTGGTTCCGCGGCTGGGGCCTGCAGTACGACATGGGCATGACGCCGTTCTACGATTACAGGATATTCAAGAAAGGCCAGGAGGAGGGTTCGAAATACTTCACCATCGGCGACACGTTCTACCGCAACAACGCCTACTATTTCAACGGCACCTACTCCTACAAGGGACGCTACACGGTCAACGGCACGTTCCGCTACGAGGGTACGAACAAACTGGGCAAATCGCGCAAATCGCGCTGGCTGCCCACCTGGAATATCTCCGGGGCGTGGAACCTGCATGAGGAGCCGTGGTTCCAGAAAGCGCAGCCGGCCCTTTCCCACATGACGCTGAAGGCCTCCTATTCGCTGACTGCCGACCGCGGCCCCGCAAGCGTGACCAACTCGCGCGTAGTCATCAACGCCTACAATCCGTGGCGGCCGTCGGCCGGCGACGGGGAGTCGGGACTGCAAATCGAAGACCTCGAAAACTCGTCGCTCACCTACGAAAAGAAGCACGAGCTCAACATCGGCGCCGACATGGGCTTTGCCAACAACCGCATCAACCTGGTGGTAGACTGGTACAAGCGCGACAACTTCGACCTGATAGGCGACGTGACGACGCAGGGTATCGGCGGCATCATCAAGAAAAAAGGCAACGTGGCCACGATGAAATCGAACGGCGTCGAAATCAGCCTCTCGACGAAAAACATCAAGACCAAGAACTTCAGCTGGACGACCGACTTCATCTATTCGCACATCCACAACCGGGTGACCAAACTCGAAACCTCGGTACGCGTGATGGACCTGATTGCGGGCACGGGCTTCACGATGGAGGGCTATCCCGTACGGTCGCTCTTCTCGATTCCGTTCATGGGCCTGAACGAAATCGGACTGCCGACATTCCTCGACCAGAAAGGCGACATTTCGACGACCGGCATCAACTTCCAGGAACGCGAAAACCTTTCGTTCCTCAAATATTCGGGTTCGGTCGACCCGACCGACCTGGGTTCGTTCGGCAACATCTTCCAATGGAAAGGGCTGCGACTGAACGTCTTCATGACCTATTCGTTCGGAAACGTGGTGCGCCTCAACCCCGTATTCAAGTCCTACTATTCGGATTTGACCGCCATGCCGCGGGAGTTCAAGAACCGCTGGGTAGTCGCCGGGAACGAGAAGACCACCGACATCCCGACCATTCTCTCGCAGCGCATGTACCACGACAACAACAACCTGTCGCGGGCGTACAGCGCATACAACTACTCGACCGCCCGTATCGCCAAAGGCGACTTCATCCGCATGAAGGAGATTTCGCTGACGTACGAATTCCCCAAAAAGCTGATTTCGAGGCTCAAGTTCCAGAGCCTCTCGGTCAAACTGCAGGCGACCAACCTCTTCCTGATTTATGCGGACAAGAAGCTCAACGGCCAGGATCCGGAGTTCTTCAACACCGGAGGCGTGGCGGCGCCGGTACCCCGCCAGTTTACGCTCACCATCCGCATCGGCTTGTAAATCACCCACGTTAAACGAACAGACAAACTATGAAAAAGCATATCGTATATCCGTTAATCCTTGCGCTGGCGGCGGTCGCCCTCGCATCCTGTGACGATTTCCTGGATAAAATGCCCGACAGCCGCGCCGAGTTGGACTCCGAAGAGAAAATCGTCAAGATGCTGGTGTCGGCCTATCCGAAGAACTGCTATAACATGTGCGCCGAGTTCTCGTCGGACAACGTCGACGACTACGGCTCGACCAAAAGCCACAATCAACTTCAGGAAGAGCTCTACAACTGGCAGGAGGTAAGTGCCGTGGAAACCAACGAAAACCCCAACGCCGTGTGGAGCAACGCCTACGTTACCATCGCTGCGGCCAACCAGGCGCTCTCGGCCATCCAGGACCTGGGCGGGGCGAACACGCCGACGCTCAAAGCCGCCCGGGGCGAAGCGCTCCTGTGCCGCGCCTACGGCCACTGGGTGCTGGTCAACATGTTCTGCATGCACTACAACACCAACCACCCGGAAGACCTCGGCGTGCCCTATATGGATCATGCCGAAACCGAGCTGAATCCCAAATACGACCGGGGCACCGTCGCCGACGTCTACGAAAAGATGATTGCCGACATCGAAGAGGGTATTCCGCTGATCGACGATGCGATCTACAACATTCCCAAATACCACTTCAACTACAAGGCTGCCTGCTGTTTCGCATCGCGCGTCTTCCTGTTCCACGAAGACTGGGACAACGCCATCAAATACGCAGGCATGGCCCTGGGCTCGGATCCGCAGTCGCAGCTCCGCGATCTGGCCTACCTCGCCGGCTTCCCGCGCAACCCGCTGAACGACATCTCGAAAGCCTACAACAGCACATCGGTGAAGGCCAACTACCTGATTGCCACGGGGATGTCGGATGCAGGCGCCATATTCGGCAGCTACGGCAGCGTCAACCGCTACACCCACGGCAAATCGATCGCAACCTACGAAACGACCGAAACGTCATCGACCACGATGAGCCCGCTGGGAAGCAAATACGGTTGGAAAATGCGCACCTGGATTTACGGCTCGGGGCGTTATATCCTGCCCAGAACCCCTTATGTTTTCGAATACACGGACCCGGTGCAGAAAATCGGATATACCCACTCGCTGTTCGTCATCGCCAGCGCCGACGAGGCCCTGTTGAACCGCGCCGAGGCCTACATCATGAAGAAAGACTACACCTCGGCCCTGGCCGACATGAACATGTGGGCCAAAAACCAGATCACCGCCTCCTACTACAAGGAACTGACCGAAGAGTCGATTAACAACTGGGCGGACAAACTGGCCTACGACATGACGGACAAAGACCCGGAAAAGCCGGACGACCTGAAGAACAAGAACAGGACGCCCAAGAAAGAGCTCAACCCGGGATTTCTCGTCGAAACCGGCACGCAGGAGAACATGATTCACGCCATCCTGTTCATGCGCCGCATCGAATTCATGCACATGGGCATGCGCTGGTTCGACACCCGCCGCTACGGCATCACCATCTACCGCCGGCTGATCGACCAGGACGAGAACACCCTGGTCAAAATCACCGACAAAATGTCGGACGAGGGCGGCAACCGCGACCCGCGCCGCTGCCTGCAGCTCCCGGCCGACGTCATCGCTGCCGGCCTGACGAAAAATCCCAGATAACGAACGACTAACAAAGAGCTGAACCATGAAAAAGAATCTCATTTATTTCCTTTCATTGCTTCTCTTCTGCGCAGCCATTACCGCCTGCTCGGAAGACGACCTGGATTCGACGAGCGTAATCCGGGAGCCCCAGGTCGTAAAGAACGATTTCGACCGCTGGCTCGACAGGCACTACATGACACCCTACAATATCGAGTTCCAATACCGCTACTCGGACATAGAGTCGAGCATGGGTTACTACCTGACGCCGGCCGATTACAACCAGTCCATCGCGCTGGCCAAGCTCGTCATCGCACTCTGCCTCGAGCCCTACGACGAAGTGACGGGCAGCCGCGAGTTCATCCGCTCGTATTTCCCGAAAATCCTCTTCCTCACGGGATCGCCGGCCTACAAAAGCAACGGCTCGATCATCCTGGGTACGGCCGAGGGCGGAAAGAAAATCACGCTCTTCAACGTGGACGCCCTGCAAATAGCTTCGATCAACGCCAGCACGAACTACTTCAAGACGATTCACCACGAATTCGCCCACATCCTGAACCAGACCAAGCCTTACACGACCGACTTCAAGGAGATTACAGGTACGCTGTACGTAGGCGACGCCTGCTGGGACACCTACAAGACGGACGCTGCGGCGCTCCAGCTCGGACTCATCAGCCGCTACGCGGGCTCCGAGGACACGGAGGACTTCGTCGAGCTGATTTCCATCTATGTCACCCGCCCGCAGGCGACCTGGGACAGCCTGCTCACGACAGCAGGCACCGCAGGCGCGGCCATTATCAACCAGAAGTTCGAAATCGTCCGCAATTACCTGCAAAACAGCTGGAATATCGACATCGACCAGCTCCGCGAAACGGTACTGCGGCGGGCGGACGAAGTTCCCGATATGGATTTAGAATCTCTGGACGACTAACACTAACAACTTCGAACCATGAAAAAATTAGCGATATTATTATTGGGCGTGCTCCCGCTGGTGATGAACTCCTGCCTGAAGGAGGAGAACGACTATTTCGACAAAAGCGCCAGCGACCGGATCGAAGAGGCCGTCGCGAAAGCCATCTCCGTGCTCGAGGGTGCGGAGCACGGCTGGGCCGTGAAATACTACCCCAACCCCACGCAGGCTTTCGGTGGGTTCAACCTCTTCTTCAAATTCGCCGACGGGCAGGTAACCGTCTGCTCGGAAATAGCAAACGCGACGAAGACCGTCACCAGCCTCTATTCGATGGGACAGGAAGCGGGCGCCACCCTGACGTTCGACACCAAGAACGAGTTAATCAACTACTTCGTGCACCCGCGTAACCCGGATGGCTACGGCTCGAACTACAAGGGGCTCGAGGGCGACTACCTGTGGACGGTTTTGAGTGCGGAACCCGAGAAAGTCCTCCTGCGCGGCGTCAAGTCGGGCAGCCTTTACACGCTCACCCCGCTGCAGACCGACGACTGGGCATCCGAAATGCAGGCCTACAAGAATGCCGCCGGAAACATGAAATTCCCCTCCTACGTCTGCGTCGTGAAAGGCGACTCGCTGGAGTGCATCACCACCTCGGAAGGCAAATTCCTCTACCGCAACCTCACAATCCGGCAGGAAACCGACAAGGGCATAAAATCCTATGCCGCCCCGTTCATCTACACCAAGACGGGAATCGAACTGTACGAGCCGCTGACAATCAACGGCGTCACCGCACAGCAGCTCGAACTGAAGGAGGATTACTACTTCGCGAACGAAGACGACTCGTTCATCATCTCGGGGCCCAAGCCGGCCGTTTCGGAGAATACGCTCGATTACGAACTCACGACCACATTCAACTCGGTCAAGGTAAAGGCTACCCCGTCCAACTCCGACAAATATTACGTAACGGTTCTCCCGGCATGGGAAGCGGAAGGTTACACCGACAAGGAGCTGCAGACGATGATCTGCGCCGGCCTCACGAGCGCGAAACTCTACTCGGGCATAAAGACGGTTACATTCAGCTACCTGTACGACGAAGCGGAATACGTGGTGTTAGGCTTCGGCGTCGACCCCAACTACATGTCCGCCTCGACGAAGATTTTCCGGCAAAGCGTAACGACGGCAAAGCTGCCCGACGCGATGACCGATGCCTACAAGGCATGGCTGGGAACATGGACAGTGACTTCGGCTTCGTCCGAGAAATCGAAAACCTCGTACAGCTTCGACATCGTAATCCGGCCCAGAACACAAAACGGCACCTACTTCATCCGCGGCTGGGGCTACACGTCGCTTAAGGACGACTACGAGTTCTACGTTTCTTACACCAGTTCGACCAAGAGTTTCAAGATATACAAACGGACGGGAATCGCCACCCTCGACGACGGCGGCAGCCTGCAACTGCTTCCGCGCTACCAGCACCACACCACCGGAGCGTACGGCCTGCTCAACACATCCGGCGTCTGCCTCGAGGCGAAACCCGACGGCGACGGCAAAGGCGTCGTGACGGGTGCCGAAGGCAAGCTGACCTCCGGAGACGGTTATACGATTACCTCCGTCGATTTCTGGAACGTAAAGAACGGGTCGAACTACTACCTCACGGCGATGGATCCGTACACCTACCAGGACTTCTTCGTCGGGCCCTACACGATGGTGCGCAAGTCGACCGACTACAAACCGTCGGCAGCCAAGTCGCAGCGGAATACGTCGGGCATCCTGCAAAAGGAGGCGCAGCGTCCTTTCATCACGAACGACCACACCATTAGTCAGTCGGGGGAATAACCCGGCACAGACTGCACCCGACGGGCCGCCCTTTCACGGGCGGCCCGTTTTTCATCCGCAGACACACCCCCGCTCCGACCGGGACGGTCATCCGCACCGGCAAACGTGGAAAGGACGGGGCAAATGCCCCGTCCTTTCCACGTTTTTATCCTCCCGGGCTCCGGGATTTATCAATCGAAGAAATTATCGTCATCGGACGCTTCGGCATCGGCGGACTGTCCGTCCGGCTCTTCCTCCTCGTCACAATCGTAGCGCGGCATCACCGCCGGGCGGATGAACTGGTCGGCACGGCTCACACCGAGGCGTCCGTCGCCGTAAACCCGCTTCATGAAGTCGCCCACAATCGGGAGCGCCATCACGCTGCCCTCGCCGCCCGACACGAAGTGCACCGACTGGTCTTCGCCGCCGACCCATGCGCCCGCCACCAGTTTGGGGGCGACGCACATGAACCACGCATCGCGGTTTTTGTTCGAAGTACCCGTTTTTCCGCCGATTTCCACCCCTGCGAAACCGTAGTCGCGAATCAGGCGCCCGGCCGTTCCGGAGGTCACCACCCCCTGCAGCATCGTCAGCATCGTATAGGCGGTGCGCTCGCTGACGGCGTCCTGCGACTGGGGTATGAAGTTGGCAATCACGTTCCCCTGACGGTCCTCGATGCGGGTCACGAAAATCGCGTCGTTGTGCACGCCCTCGTTGGCGAAAGTCGAGAACGCGCTCACCAGTTCGAACACGTTCGATTCCGAGGAGCCGAGCACCAGTGCCGGAACGGGGTCGATGAAACTGCGGATACCCATGTTATGAATGAAGTCGGCGACCGCCGCAGGCTGCTTGGCCTGCTTCATAATCCACGCTGAGTAGTTGTTGCGGCTGCGGGCCAGCCCCCAGCGCAGCGGATGCAGCACGCCGTCGTATTCGACCTTGCCCGCCTCCTTGGGCGACCACACCGTGCCGTTCGCCGTTTCGATTGTCACGGGAAGGTTCGGCACCATCGTGCAGGGCGTCATGCCCAGGTGGTCGATGGCGAACGTATAGACGAAAGGCTTGATTGTCGAACCGATCTGGCGCTTGCCCTGCTTGGCCATGTCGTATTTGAAATAGCGGAAGTTGGGGCCGCCGACATACGCCTTGACATAGCCCGTACGGGGGTCGAGCGCCACGAACGAGGCGCGCATAATCCGCTTGTGGTGCAGAATCGAGTCGCGCGGGGTCATCAGCGTGTCGCGCTCGCCCTTGTAGGTGAACACCTTCATCGAACAGGGTTTGTCGAACGAGGCGTTAATCTCCTTTTCGCCCACCCCGGCGTTCTTCATCTCGCGGTAGCGGTCCGAATAACGGATGGCATGGCGCATGATGCGGTCGCGCTCCTCGCGGTCGGCATCGATGAAAAGCGTCCGGGTGCGCCGGTACTGGGCATCCATGCGGGGCTGAATCACCGACTCCATCTGCTTCTGCACGGCCTGCTCGGCATAGGTCTGCATCGTGGAGTTGATCGTGGTGTAAATCTTCAGTCCGTCGCGGTAGATATTGTAGGGCGTGCCGTCGGCCTTGCGGTTCTTGCGGCACCAGCCGTACAGCGGGTTCTCCTCGTACTCCTTGACAGCCTGATCATAGTCCCATTCGGTGTAGAACTGGTTGCGCCTGGGTTTTTCGGCGTTCATCACCAGGCGGAGCATCTCACGGAAATAGGTCGCCGTACCCTCGTTGTGCGACACGGGACGGTAGTTGGTCACGATGGGCAGCGCGCTGATCGAGTCGCGCTGTTTGCGCGTCAGCGCCCCGGCGGCCTCCATGCGCGAAAGCACGAGGTTGCGCCGTGCGAAGGCATTGTCGGGATTGCGTATGGGCGAGTAGCGCGTCGGGGCGTTCACCACGCCCACCAGCACAGCGGCCTCCTGCACATTCAGCTCGTGCGGCTCCTTATTGAAAAAGGTCAGCGCCGCCGACTTGATGCCGTAGGCGTTCGAACCGTACTCCACCGTATTGAGGTACATGGCGGCAATCTCCTCTTTCGTATAGTTGTATTCGAGTTTCAGAGCCGTAATCCACTCCTTGAGCTTCGACACCACGAGTTTCGACGTGCGGGTGATGCGGCCTGCGTTACGCGCCGTATCGCGCGGAAAAAGGTTCTTGGCCAGCTGCTGCGTAATGGTCGACCCGCCGCCCTGCGAAGTGTTTTGCAGGAGCAGGGTTTTGACCGCCACGCGTGCCAGCGACGGAATGTCGATACCCGAGTGGGAGCGGAAGCGGGCGTCCTCGGTCGAAATCAGCGCCGCGACGATCGGCGGCACTTCGTGGCCGGCCAGACGGATATGGAGCGTCGAATCGGCCGGGAAAAGGTCGGCGTACTGGACATAGGAGCGGTTCTGCACGAAGAACGTACCGATTACCTTGCCGTCCTCCGAGTAAATTTCGGTGGCGAGGTTGCTGCGGGGATTCTCCAGCTCCTCGAACGACGGCATGCGGCCGAACAGCCCCGCGGCCGTCAGCAGCAGCATGATTAGCAGCAGTGCGAACGGCGCAAAGACCACGCACCATATCCATTTTATCGTTTTCGGGCTGATACCCGCTTTTTTCTTCTGTGCCATACACCTGAATTTTGCGCTAAAGATACAAAATTTATTACAATCAGAACGGCAGTCCCACGGCCGCCGCCCACCACACCCCGCCGCTGCTGGGGTGGTAAACCGACAGCTTGAAGGTCGACGTGGCCGACGCCGGCTGGCGGAATGCATTGATGTCGAACACGATGTCGCCGCCTACCGACCATATCCGCCGCCAGTCCATCCCCTCGCCCGCAGGACGGCGGAACTGCGCATAGTCGCCGCCGACATTGAGCCGGATACGCTTGAAATAAATCACCGAGCCGATACCGCCCTCGGGATACCACACCGGAAGCTGGTAGTCGAGCGACGCGGCGGTATAGTTGTTCGACACGATGTCGGCCGAAGTGAAGCCGCGCGGAATGAGCCGTGTCGACTTGTAACTCAAGGGGGCGTATCCCGCCGGGAACTTGTACCCGCCGACCGAAGTCTGGTAGGTGGCGGCCACTTTGAGCGAATTGTGCGCCGCGAATCCCGGCAGGTAAGCCTGCCCGAAGAACGAAATCAGGTCGCTGAAGTGCGTATTGGCGGGGTTGAACGTATAGGAAGTGCTCAACGTGTACCCCCAGCGCGGCGCGAAGTCGCGGTGCGCCATGCGCACCTGGTCGGAGTAGCCCAGGCCGAACGAGAGCTTGTGCAGCCCCCGGCGGAAGCCGATGCGCTGGATGTTGGAGATGCTGCCGCTGTTCCACTCGATTTTGTCGAGGTTGGCGACCATGCCGTTCGAATAGTTCCAGCCGCTCGAAACCGAGAGCGTGCGCGTGTGGTAGCCGCGCTGGAAGTAGAGCGGCAGCGTCGCCGAAAAGCCCACCGAATAGTATTTGTCAGGGCTGGGACGCTTCTGGTAAACCGGGTCGCCCGACTCGGGGTCGTACGACACGAGCGAATAGAAAAGCTGGTTGCCGCCGTACGACGCGTCCAGGTCGAGGTGCACGCCCAGCCCGAAGTAACGCACGCCGAGGTTGAAAAGCGAACCCTCGTTGCGGTTCCAGCCGTACGAGGCGTAGGCTTCGGTGTTCGACAGCAGGTTCTGCGAGAGGAGCGTGACGCCCAGGTTGAGGTCGATATTGTGCTCGTCCACGGCATCGAACGGGTTGAACGCCACGGGCATCCAGCTGTGGACGTTCACCAGGTTGGGAACCTTGCGGTAGCGTTTTGCGCGGAACGTCCCGCACTGGCGCAGCGAATCGGCTTCGGTGAAACGCACCGTATCGAGGTTCACGACCTCCCAGCGCCTGCGCCCGGGGTTCAGGGTATTGAGCGGCAGCCGGGCCGGTGCGACGGGAATCAGCCCACTGTCCGCAGCCGGTTGCACCGCCACGCGGTAACCGCGTCTGTCGTAGGCCGTCAGCAGCACCCTGCCGCCCTCC
>ERZ791875.1828-NODE-1828-length-12627-cov-3.305520_pt1 | contig 12627 bp, 8 predicted proteins | sample MGYA00510278_ERZ791875 | MGnify/ENA primary metagenome ERZ791875 (study PRJEB30046, sample SAMN00792078) | human gut metagenome | study: EMG produced TPA metagenomics assembly of the A metagenome-wide association study of gut microbiota in type 2...
TTATACTTGCGTAAGTTGCATCAAGTTGCCTTTTCACATTTGCTCTCTGAATAGGATCTCTACGAAATTCTTTTTTATTTATTCTAACATTATGTATATTTTTATATATTCTATATTCATTATTTTCAATAATATTAAATAATTCTGTCATATTATATATTGTTGTGAATAACGGCATATTGTTTTCAATCAAATAATCCATTAGATCAATATAAAATCTATTTTCACTTGGTGGATTTACTGATCTTGAATAATGATACCAATATAATACATTTGTATCAACTGCAAATAATGATCCTGGCTGAATTGTATAACTATTTCGAATATCCACAACAGAATTACAGTAGTCCAAAATCTCAATCCTCCTCACTTAATGCACTATTGGTAATATCTTCAATCTCCTTTTTTTGATCCTTATGATTTGTTAAAAATTTTGCATTTTCCATTGATGAATCAAAAACCAATTTCCCATTATCTGAAATGTTTAATAATTCAATTTTTTCTATTACTTTAAAACCATATTGAATTCCAAGTGCAGAAAAGCTGTTATTAAAAAAAGGAGAAGCAAATTTATCAATACCTTCAAAATCTACATAAATTTTTTCTTCCTCGCTTATCGCATGTTCCAACTTTGTTTTTAGCAATAATCCTTTTGTTCTTGATGCTGCATCATTCGTAAATGACTTTAATTGTATCATCATATTAAATCCTCCTTACCATATGTATATATATGATTATAATCAGCATTTATAGTTATATTAATCATTGTTCCCAATGTATTATTTTTTATTTCAATTTTATTTGTTCTATTTTTTCTTACATACATTATATCATTACTGATTATTGTCATTACACCACCATTTAAATCAATAAAATTGGTTAAATTTGTTAATCCAATTCCTCTTGGAATTCCATTTTCTAATTGTCTAGTTGAATTTCCTCTTTTTAATGCCCATAGAAAAGCTTCTTTTGAATTCATTTTACTATCCACATTATGTATAATTGAGGTAGGAATTCCAATTCCAGTATCATATACTGAAAATGACATTATTTGTTTTTTAGGGAACCAATACCCTCCCGTATGAATACCATATTTTGCTTTTGAGTGCTCTTCAGCATTATCAAATATTTCATAAATAGCTGAATATATAATTTGACGACATTTTTCAGTTAATGTAACAGGCGCTAATTTTAAAATGTTATCTATATATGAATTTATATACTCTTCATCATTTAAATCTAACTCTTTTACACGAATTGCATTTTTGTTTTCTAATGGCTTATAATTGAAATGCTCGCTGAACAGACCTGCTCGATTGAAAAAATCTGCAACTGCTGATCCACTCGCAATGTCCAGAATAACATTTTTGTTATTTTTATTACATATTGATATCATTCCACCTAGTACAGAAGTTAAAGACGCATGAAACCATTTACATTCATGAAAATCAAATATAATGCGATCTGCATCAGTATTTAAAATATAATTTATTTTATCTGCAAATTCATTATATATTGATTTATTGAGATTATATTCACCTACAAAATCAAGAACTTTTTCCATGTATAACCCCCCATTATAGTTATTTCATAGAGATTATAGCAAAAAATTGTTCAACATGTCCACACATTTCATAGATTAATCTTTTTAATTTTATTTCCCTTTCATTCTAAATATGAGTTTTTTCACAAAAAATATTTTTCACATATAAAAAAAGAAGCAGCCTTCCAAAGAAAGCCACTCCTTTCCCATCTTATTTAATTTTTACTTTCTTCACACTACTCCACTTACCATAAACCTTTGTTTTTCCAACCTGTTTGTAAGCTCTGACTCTGACGTAAACTGTCTTCTTTCTCTTGAGTCCTTTTACTTTGTAAGAAACGATCGTGTATTTTTTGCATTTTACTTTGATCTTTTTGTATTTGAACTTCTTGAGAGTCTTTACTTTCTGTCCTTTAAAGTTCTTCTTGTAAGAATAGCTGATCTGGTATCCTGTGACCTGATCCTTATTCTTTAAAATATTGATCGTAAACGCTTTCTTTAATGCTTTGATCTTCTGGATCGCAGCTTTCTTTACAGAAATCCTGATCACAGGAGCTGCAGTTGTTGCAGTCTCTTTTTTTGCTGCAGTCGTTCCTGATGTAGAAGAATCTTCTGTGCTTGGTCTTGTTTCTGTCGTAGCAGGCTTTGTTTCTGTTGTTGTGGAAGATGTGGTTGGTTTTGACTCTGTTGTAGCAGTTGTCTTATCTTCCGTTGTAGGTTTGCTTTCTGTTGTTGTTGTAGTAGCTGCAGTTGTTCCAGTCGTTGGCTTTGTCTCAGAAGTTGTAGAACTGCTTTCTGTTGTGCCAGTGGTTGGTTTTGTCTCCGTAGTCGTTGTTGTAGGTTTCTGATCTTCGGTTGTCGTAGGAACTTTCTTTTCGATCACAAACGTAAAGTTTAATTCATACCCTTTGTAATCTCCCATACCGATGATCTTCATACTTGCAACACCCGGATCGATGTTATTGCTGTATTCTACCTTGTAATCTACATTTTCCTGTAATTCTTTGTCACAGTGGCTGCATCTCATATCAGGATCGATCAGGACCGTATTTCCAGTCCATTTAAATGTTCCAAGACTTTCTCCATCCTTGTGTCCTTTAGAGTAAAATCCATTCCATCCATGCTGCTTTTCGATCGTGTAGTAGAATGTTAAACTGCTTCCCTCATAATATCCTAATCCGATCACTTCAGCTTTTGCAGTTCCTGCATCAACGTTATCAGAATAAACGATCTTGTAATCTGTTCCCTCTTTTAAGACATGTCCATCGATCGGATCGATCATATCTCCAAGTTTTATGGTCTGTGCTTTTCCTGTCCATTTCAGAGTTCCAAGATTCTCTCCGTCTTTGTGATCTTTTGCAGCAAAGCTCTTGTTCTTGATCGTATAAGTAAAGCTCATCTCATGTCCTGTATAACGTCCGATTCCGATGACTTTTGCTGTTGCAACACCCGGATTGATATTGTTGCTGTATTCTACTTTATAATCCACACCCTCAATTAAGAACGTCTGGTTGTAGTTACTGTACATCAGTCCTATCGATGGTTTCACTTCTTCTCCAGTGTAAGCATAGGATCCCATATCAGCTCCATCTGTGTAAAGGTTGTTGTGGAATCCGCTTTCTCCATCATGATCCACGATCGTATAAGTAAAGGTTAGATCACATCCTGTATAAATCCCTAATCCAATGATCTCTACTTTTGCTGTGCCTGGTTTTGTATTATCAGAATATACAAGTTTATAATCTTTACCTTCAATCAGCTTGTTATTCCAATCATTGTTATCATATACATCACTGATCTCATATTCCGTTGCTTTTCCTGTATAGGCGACTGTTCCAAGATCTGCACCATCATTATTTACGCCATATCCATTATACATAAAATATGCATGATCGATCGTATAAGTAAAGTTTAAATTGCATCCCTCATAATCTCCAAGTCCTGTGATCTTTATATTCGCTGTTCCAGGATCGATGTTGTTGGAATATGTGACCTTGTAATCTGTTCCCTCGGTTAAACTCTCTCCATTTGCATCTTTAAGATCATATTCTGAAATTGTATATGTTACTTCTTTTCCTGTATATTCTACTGTTCCAAGATGACTGCCATTTTCATATCCACTGTAGGAAAATGTCTTGTTTTTGATCGTGTAGGTAAAGCTCTGTGTCCAACCTTTATAATCTCCGAATCCTACAACTTTGACAGTTACTTTTCCAGGATTTCTGTGATCATTACTGTATTCCAGATAATAATCAGTTCCATTTACTAAAGTATCGCCACAATGATTGCATGTCACTTCAAATTTTGGTTCTACATCATTTCCGGTCCAGTCAAAGCTTCCAAGATCGTCCCCATCTTTGTGTCCTGTCACGCTGAATCCATTCCAACCATGCTGTTTCTCGATCGTGTAATGATAACTGTGTTCTGTTCCTTCATAATCTCCAAGCCCAATCATTTTTACTGTTTTTTCTCCCTCAGAGATCATATCATCTGGATATTCGATCTTATAATCTGTACCTTCTGTTAGATTAGATCCATTTTCATTTTGGATCTTAATATCACTAAGATCTGGTCTGACTTCTTTTCCTGTCCATTTATAAATTCCTAAAGAATCCTGATCTTTTAAAATTGTATCATTCCCATCTCTTACGATGATTTTTCGTGGACTAATCGTATAATGGACTGTCGTTGTCTTATTTACACCATCCAATAAGCTTTTGATCACAATGGATGCTTTTCCAGGCTTCTTATCATTTACATAAGTGATGGAATAATCTTTTCCATTTTCAATTCCTTCACAATCAGGATCATCAATACAAGAAACCTTGATCTCTGGTCTGACTCCACCTTTTTCCCAGTCAAAGCTTCCAAGATCGTCTCCGTCTTTGTAAACATCTCCATTGTAATTTACTTGAAAACCATTCCATCCATGAGGGGCTTTGATTTCAAAGGAAAGTATCTTTTCATATCCCTCATAATCTCCAAGCCCGATCACTTTTACTTTTGCAGTCCCGATCTCGGTATTATCAGAATATTCTAATCGATAATCTTTTCCTTCAACTAATGTAGTTTTTTCTCCTTTATATGGATTCCAATGTGTCACTTTTCCTGTCAGATCAACCTTATGTTCTTTTCCTGTTCCTTTCCATCTGCAAGCAGGGAGAGATTCATCAATTGTAAAACTATTTGGCAGGATTGTATAAGTATAACTTAAGGAATATCCTTCATATCCATTGATTCCTGTAAATGTAACCTTTGCTTTTCCTGGTTTATCTGTATTCTCATAAGAAACTGTATAATCTGTTCCTTTTTCAAGCCCTTTATTACAATCATTACAATAGATATGCACATCGCTTAAATTTAACTGATTTTTTCCATGCTCATCATCCCATTTAAAAGATCCAAGATCAGATCCATCCAATCCTGTCGCATGGAATCCGCTTCCTTTTACTGTTACTTTATAACTAGCAGAATAATCTCCTGCTGTTGCAGTAATGACAGCAGTTCCATGTGCTCCTGCGATTGTTTTTACCACACCGTTTCCATCCACGGTTGCAACATTTTTATTTGAGCTTTTAAACTTAACAACATCAGTACAATCATCAGAGGATAATTTTGCGATGAGATGAACTTCCTGTGGTTCTCCCTCACATTTGAATGTATCAGATGTTCTGTTGAGAGTGATGGATGTTGTTTTCTTTTCTGGGAGAACAGTATAAACCTGTTTTTCTCCTTTATAAATATGCATCACATACTCTTTCCAATACTGTTCAAACTCATCCTTTAAGGCAGCAGTCTTAAATTTAATAGTTTTCGTTCCTAATACTGCATCTTCCTTTCCGGATTCACTATCATTAATTGAATAAAAACAATGATATGCAAACAATGGCATTTTATTTCCATAAACATCAACTTCTAGATTTTGCTGTGGCATAGAATTAATGAGCTGGAATGCTTCAATATTTGCTGGAATAATCAACTTATTATATATTGTATCAAATGAACTATATTTCCCATTATTATCAACAACATCAATAAATGTAATCAATCCTGCATATCCGATTGCCGTGATATCGTTATTGATCTTTAATGTTCCATTATTTTTTTGTGCATCGACTTTCTGCATTTGTACTGGATATCCCAATAAAATTTTGCCTGTCAATGTTTTTTCTTCTCTTTCTCCATTTTGAGCTCCAACATTTCCTTTAATCTTAGAAGAATATAATTTTCCATCTTCAACATACAAATTATGAATATTTTTTTCTTTCTGTACATACTTTTCTAATTTAAAACATCCAGCAAAACAATTGCATCCAATTCCTAATCTGCTTGAAAAATCAGTGTTCTTTCCAATATAAACTGTTTTTAAATTATAACATGTTCCAAACACCTGAATTCCATCTACGCTTTCAACATTAGACAGATCCACATCCTCTAATCCAGACTGCTGAAACGTGTACCATCCAGTCAATTCTTTTACATTCTTCAGATCAATATGTTTTAAAGCAGTTGTTAATTTAAATGTTTCATATCCATCGATCTTTGTCAGACTCTTAGACAGATCTACATTTGCTAATTTTGTACAGTAATAAAACGCATATTCATCTAAAGCAGTCACGTTATCATTCATCTGCACATTTTCAATATTGGAATAAGCAAAAGCTCCGTTTCCAATGGATGTGATATTTTTACCGAAGACTACCTTTTTAACCGTTTTGTTGCTCATAAAAGCACCTTCTGGGATCTCTTTGATCGTATCTGGAAGGACTAAAGTATCTTTCTCTAAAGCGCATGGTACTTTTGTCAGCATTTCTGTTTCTTCTTTATTGTAAACAATACCATCTTTGACCGTCAGATATTTTGCTTTTTCAGGATTTGACATCTCATATCCTTGAAATGTGGCGTTATCTCTTGTATCTAGAAAACCACTGTCATAATAGTTGTGAGAAGATGGGCAAGCTCTGAATCCTGAGCCGATCTCTTTTAAAGTGGATGGAATCGTTAATTTGACCATATCAGTGGAAGATGAAGCCCCCATACAGCTTTCTACGCCCTCTGGAACAATGACATGTTTTGCTGTTGTATTATGAAATAACGCTGATTTTACCTGATAGGTTGTTCCGTTTAATGTGACCTCAGATGGATATGTCAGTTCATCATTGATCTCATAAGTCTGCACTTCATCCAGATAATTGACTTTGGGATTTCCATTTTCATAAATAACGCCATTCACATAATCTGCGGATACTTCTCCTTCAGCAGTGATAATGTATTCATATCGGATACGATGTGTTTCATCCACATACTGATCCTGAGTAAACTGATATCCAACTTCTCCCTCTTTGGCGTCTTTATTGACCGTTGCTTTTTTCAGATTACTTTCTTTTGCATTCGTATCCTCTTTGATGATCCCTTTTTTCTTTGCCAGTTTTAATCCTTCTTCCGAACTCATCGCATTGATCTGCTGCATGATCTTTGCACGTTCTTTCTTGTTTAATACAGTAGCTAATGATGTAGTTTTCTTTGCAGCTGCTACTTTTACGGTATCTGCCATCACTGGAACTGCAGGATAGATCCCCTGTAACGACATCATAACCGCCAGTCCAAATGGTACAACTTTTCTTAATTTACGCATACTCTTTCTCCCTCCGTATGTTCAAACCTGTTTTTTGTATCAGGTTATTGAGTCTTTTTTAATCTTTACATAATAAATATGAGAGATTTTTATTTTTTTATTTTTCACATATAAAAAAATGGACTTCCAAAACAGGAAGCCCGTGGTTGTTATTATATGAGATTGGTTTTACTCCCTTATGGAGTATTTTAACAGATTTTATCTGCAAAAATGAAGCTATGTAAGCAATCATAATACAATTCAACAATCTTATATTTTATAATTTGGATTTTTATATTTATTTTCGTCTGCTAGCGTTGCAAGTCCATATTTTATTAATTTCTTCATCCGTTTACTTAAACTATTTTTCACAAGTAGATTCCCATGATATTTATTGTTTAATGTTGGCCTTTTTTCATATTTTAAATTTGACGCAATAAAATGATTTTTCATTTTTCTTTTTAATTCTTTTCTATCTAATTCAGCAGCTCCTGCCTTAAATTGAAGTTCTTCTCTTCTTTCTGACATTTGCATCATTAAAATATTAAAAGCCTCATCATTTTCATACCAAGTGATTGATATTTCGCAATACCCATCATATCGAGCTGGATCCATGCTAAAAACTTCTTCAGTTATTATTCCATCTTGTATAAAGTCGAAAGAGGAAATACCTCTTAACATTTTATCTGGATATTCTTCTTCTGTGTTTTCCATATCTAATATACCCTAAATATAAAATCCAAAACCTCATGAATTATATCATCAATACTATTCATCATAATACTACCACTTCGAGATTCAAAATTTTTTTTTCTATTATCATTCCATACCATACCGAAACTACTTTCATCATCTTCTTCCTCGAAAGCAAAATATAAATTCGCATTTCCTTCACTCCAAGATGATGCAAGCTGAATTATAGATGCCCCTTCTGAATCTATATGATATTCCAATTTAGGCAAAACACTATTAATTTTCCTACTATTCACACATTTTACATATTCTTTTTTAAATGAATTCAAAATTTCTGAAATTTGTTTTTTAGAAGTTTCTGTAAATAGTTCAACAGGCAATTCAGAAAAAATATCAACTTGCTCATCGATTTCCATTAAATAGACATCTTGTAAAAAATCGGACTGAATCCTATCTAAATATCTTTCTTTATTTACTTCTTCTAAGTAATTATTTGTCATATCATACCTCTATTTCTTCAGGGACCATTGCCTCATGTAATTTTTCTGTAATTGAATTTCTAAAAAATATAGTAGATTTTTCATGTAATCTTGTTGTTATTTCTTCTAATTCATTAAATTCAACTTTTCCAAGTTTAAAATAATCAAAATCAAGAATAAATGATTCTCCTTCAAATTTTTTTATTTTATTTACAGTTCCCAATCCAGAAGATATTTTTACTGAGATATCATCTAGTGTTATTTCTGCATTCATAATATTTGCTTTCACCTGGAGATTTCCATGTTCGTTTATATCCATTGCTAGACACCCCAATAGATGCGGTTTAATTAAATCTTTCCACTTGGTGTTATTTAAATTTAATTCATTTCGATTAATTCCATCAATATATCTCAAGCTAACTCTTTCAAAATATCTTTGATTATATATTTCAATAAATTTTTGCAATGGATTTGCAAATTTACGCTTCATTTCTTCCCATTGATTATATTCTAAAGTAGAAATAGATAATTCATTTTTGGATAATATGATCTGCCATTTTCCATCTTCTGATATAAAATGGTGTATTTTTTGTATTGTGTTCTGATGAAATATTGGATTTACCTCTTCATCTTTAATGTTAACTCTGATTTCACTTTCCCTTGCTCTTTGCATTTTATAATTTGGGAAATCACTTCTAATCAATTCTTGAAATTTTGCAGGTTCCTCCGCATCAATAGACAAAATCGTTGGAAAATTTAATTGATATTTTACCTCTAATAATGGACATTTTTGATATTTTACTCTTTTTATTGTTTCCATTCATATTCCCTTCCTTTTTTTGCTATTTCGATTATAACATAACAAAAACATAAATCCTACTTTTTATATAATTTTCTTCATTATAAATATGAGATTTTTAAACCAATTATTTTTTTCATATATAAGATCTTTCACACAAAAAAAAGAACAGACTCAATTAAGAATCTGCTCTTTCGTTTTTTTATTCTGCACAACTGCATATTCAATGTCTTAATAAATTCCATAGCATTTTTTCATCATTCCGAGTCTTAACATTTTCTTTATATTTGGTAATAGCTCTAATTAAAACCGCCGGATCCCGGAAATATTCTTTTACAAAATCGTAATCTTTTACATTTGCCATTTTCAAATCTATTTTGCAAAAGTCACTTGGTTTTTTATTAGATTTCTTAAATTGCTTGTATTTTCCTTCATTATGGATAATTAGCATTTCAATTTCAGGAGCCGTAATAACATTAATGACATGAACCTTTGATTGATACGCTTTACTTAATTTAAACTTTTCTCTTCTTGAATCCAAAATTCGAAAAACTGTAATCTGATCGTCAAATTGTCTTCTTAGATATTGTTCTTCAAATTTCTTACCATTTCGGCATAAAAGAGGCGTTTCTTCAATCAGATCTTCTCTTTGAAATATAAGTAGTTCATGATCCAACAAAATATCTATAATTGCCATTTCTGCGGATCCTTCGCATATACAAGCGTTGTATTTTGATAATTTTAATCCTTCCATATTACTCCCCCATTAATCTTCTAATGCCGCAGCAATATGTTTTTTTAATGCAATATAAGAACTGTATGTTGGAGTAGTTCCTTCCAGCATCCCGCTCTGATATACATCACTTTTCTTAATATCGTTTCGTTTTAATACATCAGAAAGCTTTTCTAAGTAAATTCCATTTTCATTTCTTGTAATATAAATACTATCATTTCTTTCATATAAGTCCAAAAGTTCTGGATAATGGGTTGTAAATATTAAAGTTGCTCCATTCTTATTTAGTCTAATATCCATGAAGAATTTTATGATTGAAGAAACAATTTCTTTATTATAATGATTTTCTATTTCATCTACAATTAAATATCCACCTTTTTTCATTACGTTAATCAACATCATAAACATAACAATTCCTTTAATTGTTCCAGAAGAAAGATAATTTTCAAGATCTTTTTGATTGTTTAACACAAGCTCTTTCTTTCCTTTAAATTTTAGATGAATGATCTGTTTTTTTTCTAGATTTTCAAAATATAGTTTTTCAACTGTAGGATCCAAAAAAGAAATAACGGAAGCCGGAATGTTTTCTGTTACACGTAATACATTCATATTTGTGAATGACATCATATTCTTTATTTCAATTTTTTCGGCATACTTTTTATGATATGCAATCATAATACTTACATCATCTGGCAAAAACGCTTCATTTTCATTTCTTTCTTCTATAATCTGATGATCAGAAAATCGAAACATTTCTTTTTTTGTCATATTTTTTAGTGATTGTTTTTCCCACATTTTTTCATCCGTAATCTGATATTTCCATCCACTTTCAATATCCTGCCCGATACATTGAATTGTTGTTTGTAATTTATACACCATCTGTCTTTTAGAATAAAAATAAGATGTAATTGTACATTTATTCGTATTCCCTAGTATATTTCTTGTTTTAATATGATTTATTGGTTCATTATTCAGCATTTCGAAGACAAACATTAATATTTTCAAAACAGAAGTTTTTCCGGAAGCATTAATTCCTGCAATTGCTGTTGTTGGATTTACGTACATGTTTGATGATATACGATGTAAATTCATCTTATGTGTCTTAGAAATTCTTTGTGCTGCATAAAAATCTAAGCTCATTTTTTCTTTAAATAATGGAAGTCCCTCAACTTCAACTTTTAATAGTTTCATAGCATTATCTCCTTGATTTTTCATTCTATCCATTGCTTATTCTTATTATATGTCATTATTTTAAGTTTATCAACGGATTTTCTGTTTTTATCTTCTTTTTTATTCTAAATATGAGATTTTTTAGTTTGAAATATTTCTCACATATAAAAAAACAATCGAGTAGGAGGCTAATCATTAATTGATTAGCCGACCTCTCACACCACCGTGCATACCGTTCGGTACACGGCGGTTCTTTAGTTTTCACATACTGTTAGATAATAGTCAGACATGGACGTGTATCCCAATCTGGCTATTATTTTTTTCGAAAAAATTTGGTTCAGCACTTGTGCCATTCTCCAGTAACCTTTTCTACTACATGCTAGTTCTTTCGCCATCCAGTGTTCCATACCCAATGCTTTTAGCATTCGGTATCTTGTTTTTATTTTCTTCCATTGTTTCCAATAGACTGCTCGGATTCTCCGTCTTGCCCATTCATCTGTTCTTTTTAGAAGTCCTTTCATATCTGCAAGTCTGTAGTATTGCACCCATCCTCGCACGTACTCCTGATACTCCTTTTCTCGTTTTTTATTGCTTATTCCTTTGTTCCGGTCTGTCAATTCCCGGATTTTATTTTTCATCTTAACCACTGACTTTGCATGTACTCTGAGTCTGCATTTCCCTTTATATCTGTAAAAGGTGTAGCCTAGATATTTGACTTTGCTGATATGTGCTACCTCTGTTTTCTTCCTGTTTACCTTCAGGAAAAGTTTTCCTTCAATAAATGGAATGATATTTCTCAAGGTTCTCTCTGCACTCTTTTTGCTCTTACACAATATCATGCAATCATCTGCATATCGGACAAATCTGTGTCCTCTGTGCTCCAGTTCTTTATCTAATTCATTTAGCATCACATTACTAAGCAGTGGACTTAATGGTCCTCCTTGCGGCATCCCTACCTCTGTACGTTCAAATATTCCGTCTGCTATAACTCCCGCATTCAGATATTTATGTATCAGCGATATGACTCTGCCATCTTTTATGGTTCTTGACAATACCTCTATCAGTTTACTCTGGCTTACTGTATCAAAGAACTTTTCCAAGTCCATATCTATTACATATACATAGCCCTCGTCTACATTCTTTTGGCATTGTCTCAGAGCGTCGTGCGCTCCTCTTCCTGGTCTGAATCCAAAACTGTTCTCTGAGAATTGCTCCTCATAGATTGGCGTTAATTCCTGTGCGATTGCCTGTTGAATAACTCTGTCGACTACTGTAGGTATCCCCAGTTGTCGATATTCGCCTTTTGTTTCCTTTGGTATTTCTACCCTTCGAACTGGGTTCGGTTTATATTTACCTTCCCTTATCTTTTGTATCAGGCTTCTCTGGTTTTCTCTAAGGAAGGGCAGAAGTTCATCCACCTGCATTCCATCAATTCCACCTTTTCCCTTGTTTCTTTTGACTTGCTTATAAGCCTTATTAAGATTATCTTTTCGCAAGATCAATTCCAAAAGATTGTTCGTCCAATAGTCTGTGATGACACTGCTCTTTTCAGTAATCTTAGAGTAGTCGAACACTTCTGCATACTCTTTCTGTTCC
>ERZ791875.1836-NODE-1836-length-12590-cov-2.864140_pt1 | contig 12590 bp, 10 predicted proteins | sample MGYA00510278_ERZ791875 | MGnify/ENA primary metagenome ERZ791875 (study PRJEB30046, sample SAMN00792078) | human gut metagenome | study: EMG produced TPA metagenomics assembly of the A metagenome-wide association study of gut microbiota in type 2...
TCAAATACTCTTTAAAATTAGTACAGACAAATTCACATTCCCCTGCAAATACAGCCTTTTTTATTTTTTCCGGCAGCATAACAATCCTCCGGCAGGTAAATACAATCTGTCTCATTACCCTTTGATAATTCTCGTAGTCAAAAGGAATCTCCATTTTCTTTTGAATCTCAGCCATTAACAGCATAATCCAATAAGAATCTACTCTTTTTGGATTTTCATCATGCTTCTGTGTAATACTCTCTCCATGAATTCGATATGCATACACTACATCAGACAAACAATCCACTTTATTCGCCATTGGAAAAATCACAGCTCCGATAATTGCATCCTCATACCAATAGCCCTCCGGAAATTTCAATCCTTCCCACAGTTTTGCTTTCATCACCTTTAAACAGGGGCCTCCCCAATATTGATTTCTTTCTTTTGGCAAATGTTCTTTTTTTATCATTCCAAGAAAACCATTTTTATCAAAGCGATAGCCATTTCCCTCTACAATATCCGCATCTTCCAGATACGCTTTTGACAGCAAACACTCTATTGCATTCGGTAATAAAACATCATCCGAATCAACAAACATAATGTATTTGCTTTTTACTCTTTCAAGTCCTGCATTTCTTGCACCCGAATACCCTTTATTCTCCTGCCGAATAACTTCTACACATGGATTTTTTATGTATTGATTTAAAATTTGCCCGCTTCGATCCGTCGATCCATCGTCAATTGCAATTATCTGAAAGGAATATTTTGTTTTTTGCAGGACGATCGACTCCATACATTCCTTCAGCCAGTTTTCCGAGTTATATACAGGCACTATAATCGTGAGATCATATCGAATCTCTCTGCTCCTGTTTTCAGAAAATACATCCGGCGACACGGGCGGTGCAACATCCATCAGTATTCTCTTCGCATCCTGTGAAGAAAGTGTAATCTTTTCTTCCCGTATCTCATAAGCAATCCATGCCGCTATTCTTTTAAAAATCATTTTCAACCTCCCTTTAAATCAGGCTGAATATCCACCACCAGTTTTTCTTTATCATATACAACAATATTTTTTGTTTTTCGGGCACATCAAATTCCTGTATTTTTAATGGACATCTTCTCACTACAGGATCGTTCAGTAGTTTCCTACAATACACTTTTCTCTCACTCCTGTCTGTCATTTTACCTCTTTCCTTCAGTCCAACTAATATAACAAACCATGTCAGCCAGTTCAATTGCTGCTCAAAACAATACTCTTTTCTATTTTTGAATTCTATCTCTGCATGTTCTATTATTTTCTTACACGATTCCCATCTTCCCTCTCGAAATGATTTCGAAATAGAATCTGGATTATACCAGTAATGATAAATTCCGGCTTCTTCTTTATAGTAAAATTTTTGTGTACATAAAATCACTTTTGCACTGAAAAGGATGTCTTCACTAAACTTAATCTCTTCGAAAAAAAATATCTGATTTTTCTTCAAAAAATCCGTTCTATACAATGCTCCCCATGCCCCAACAACAGGTCCCAAAGTTAATTGCCTCGTAGCCAGCAGTCTTGGATATATTTCTTGTAAAATTCTCTTTCTATCATAAATTCCTCCCTGCATTTCTCTTACTGTTTCCACTCGACATGGAACATCTCTTTCCATCCCTGGCCATTCTGTCCGAAATGCTCTATATCTGACGAAATCTACCTGATATTTCTGCGCCAGCTCATAGAGCTGCTGCAGACCGTCTTTTTCCAGCCAGTCATCACTGTCCAAAAAGAAAATATATTTTCCAGTTGCCACTGTTATTCCCCTGTTTCTTGCAGACGCAAGTCCTCCATTTTTTTTATGAATCACTCGCACTCTTCTATCTTTTTCCGCATATTGATCGCATAAAACCGGACTCTGATCCGGTGATCCATCATCAATCAATATGATTTCTATATTTTCTACTGTTTGATTCCGCACGCTGTTTACACAACGTTCTATGTAGGCTTCGACGTTATAAACGGGGATAACAACAGATATTATCGGCCTATTCATTTTTCTTTTCTCCTGTTATTTTCGCTAAATATTCTTCTGCTTCTTTCCTCTCTTTCTGCAGGATGAACTCGATCCTTTGCCAGTTTATCTTTTTTGCTGTCTGCAGTTTTTTCACATGATCCATCTTCCTGTCCTCCACTCCAAATACTTTCAATAAATCATTCATCCGCGTATTGATACGTTCTTTTCTTTCGATCACAAAAAATTCTTTATGGAAAATTATTGCAAACACTGTTGCATGAAATGAATTAGAAACTACAGCTTCCGCATTTAAAATTAAATTTACAAATTCCAACGGCCCAATATCTGCACATACTTTGTCACAGATTTCTGTTTTAAAAACCGACCAGATCTCTGTTTTTGCTTTTTTAGAAATTTTTTCCGCAATTTCCTCTGCCACGCAGTTTTTATCAAAATCATAAAGCAGCACATACTTTTTATTCGTCTCTGTTTCCGGCAATATTTTTTTCCACTGACACTGTTTCAGCAAAAAAACGGGATCACAATTTCTTTGAGACTGAAGTCCCATTTGCTTCACCAATGCAGCTCCTGTCTGCTCTCTGACCGAAACAGCATCAAAGGATTTAAGCCATTCCTTCATACGCTGTCGGTCTTCTTCTTTTAACGCATCAACTGCAAAACTCGCCGCATACGATGCCCTTCTTCCCTTTTCCGTAAATTGCAGAAAGAATGCAGGATCTTTTCCATTTGGAAAGATTGGATTCCATATCTGATCGCTCCCTGCCAGATACAGGTCTGCTTCTTCTATATTTTTTAGTTCTTCACACGTTCTATATGTTGCATCTGTCAGTTCTAACGCATTTTTCCGGAAAGCATCAAATCTATATTTTCTTTTACTGAATAATTTTTTTATTCTTCCCGGCATCTTCACCAGCAAATAAATCTCTCGAATTCCTGCCCTGTCATATTCTGGATTATTTACCGCTTTCAGACTATAATGCCTGCTTAGGTAGTCCGGCTTATAGTCAATAATTTTTACCTCATGACCGCAGTCTTTCAAATATTGCATTAATGCATATGCCTGTAAGCTTGCGCCTGCATTATATACATCATGGCAAGTGATAATTCGTATTCTCATTTCTATCCTCTGCAAATACACTCTATTTTGTTGATTTCCTGCCTGTTAGAATAATCCTTTTTCCTGCACTCCTGCACCAGCTTTTCAAGCCGCTTCGGTTCCCGTAATATTTCACTGATTTTTTCTCCACACGCTCTGTTTTCCAGCGGCACTATGATTCCATCTATTCCGTTTCTCAGCTGACTTTCTGCTGTTGGATATCCCGTAATAATCACCGGTTTTCCAAGCATTTGAGCTTCCCTTACAGCTACACAATTCCCCTCATATCTTGATGGCTGCACATAAACATCACACGCCCTGATATATGGATATGGATTCTCTTTTTTCCCCAGAATTTTTACATATTGTTTCATTCCTGTCTCACATATTCTTTTACGGATTTGCTTTTCATTTTTTCCAAAACCAATTAAATACCAGGTTACTTCCAATCCATTCTGCCTGATTTGCCGACATATATCCGGCACATTATCAAAATTTTTAGCATAGCAGAATCTGCCAATTGACAATATTTTTATCCCCGATGCATTCATTTCTTTTTCCACCGAAAAACTTTCTGCCTGTCTTTTGATGAGCTGTTCCGGTAAAATATTTTTTATCAATATCATTCTATTTTTTAATGTAGGAAATTTCTTCAAAAATTCTTTTGTAACTGCCTCTGAGATAGATGCGATATAATCATATGCCTTCCACATTTTTGTTTCGGATAAAATATCAATCTGCACCTGGGAATAGTCCGTATGGATCCATGCGATCTTTTTCTTGGCATTTACTTTCTTCGTTACAATATAATGTGGTGTCAGAAAACTTACCGCCAGATCATACTCCTTTTGGGGTTGTATTCGCGGCATAAAAGGGCTGGTATATTTATGGCTGTATTCTAAATTCACATCACTGTCTCGGTAATTATGCTTATGATCATAAATCACCGCCGCTGTTTTTCCATATAACCTTGCCATTGTTAATAAAACATGTCCCTCTTTTAAAGTTGCCTTCATTGGGTGCGCCAAAACTGTATACGCAGCTTTTTGCGGAAGCAGATGGACTTTATCCGGAATCGCATCCATTAATTCTCCTTCCTGACGAAGCAAAAAAAGATCTATTTCCCATTTGCTTTCATCCAGTGCTTCTAAAAATCCTATCAGACTTCTTTCCGCACCACCCAATTCCAATGCATGTGATACAATTAACATTGTTCTCTTCATATTCGAAACCTCTTAAATACATCTACTCCCCAAATCCTATGAATCGGTCTTGTTATCTTCCCTCGTAATTTTTGTGTCTTGTTCATCCAGGATGCCGCATACCAGTGAATAGAAACCGTATCTGCTGTTTTTTCCAGCTTTCCCGTTGCACTGTCATATGGATTCAAAACATTCACCGGATACACTGCCGCTTCCCATACTTTTTGTTTCTGCCCATTCTGTTTTAAGCCTAATACTGTCAATGCTTTTGTATTCAGTTCCGGACACATTCTTACTCCATTCTTTCCATCCAACAGCACATCATATTCCTTCAGCATCGCCTGAACCACTGCTCCATGCGCAGCGGATCCAAATCCCAGTCCCGTATTTACATACCGCTTATTTTCAAATCCGAAATATGCATCTTCCTGCAATAGCTTTTCCAGTGGCCGAATCACTTCCACGTCTGTATCCAAATAGATCCCTCCATACTTTTCCACCGCCCAAAGTCTGACATAATCGCTTAAATATGCATACTTTTTTTCCGCATAGCACATTCGTGTATATCCATTCATGTCTATGTCAAAATTTTCTTCATTCCATTCGATCATTTCATAGTCCGGGCAATACTGATGCCAGCTTTCTATGCACTTTAAAGCTAATCGGGATTTCTTCCCTTTCCCAAACCAACAATAATGTATTTTCTTCGGTATCATGTATCCATCCCTTTCTATCACATCTTTTATTCACTGGCTATCATTCCTGCATTGCTTTCTAATTTTCTTTTATGAAAATAGTCATAGACTTTCTCTGGCAAAATTCCCACAAGAATTGGCCGCATCGTATATAGGTATCCGCTTATCGGCAGCCCCAGTTTTCGGACCGCTATTTCTTTTACGTAGGCCTCATTTATTCTGTATCGAAGCTTTCTTCTCTTATATGCTGCTCTGTCATCCCGCATGAGATAAAGCTGTTTTGGAATATTTTTACCTCTGTATCCCGCCTCATACATTTTTATCCATAAATGATAATCTTCTACCCGTAAAATACTTTTTTTCTCTGTGTATCCATCCACTGCATCGTATGCTTCTTTTCTTACCATACATGGTGCATGGCAAAACGGAGATCCATACAGAAAATCCTTTTTCTTTGGATATTCCGGATGACTTATCTTTCCCCATATTCCTGTTTGATCAAAATATCCCATATCTGTGCTTACGATTGAAATTGTTTTCTCTGTTTCCAATGTTTCATATTCAGCCGCAAATCGTTCCGGCAGACAGATATCATCCCCATCCATTCTTGCAATGTACTTTCCTTTGGCCGCTTTCAGACATCGGTTCAAGGTATAATTAAGTCCCCTGTTTTCTCTGTTTCTCAGTAAGATCATTTTTTCCGGATATCTTTTCCTATAAAGCTCTGCCACTTCGTACGTTGCATCGGATGATCCATCATCGCACATAATCAACTCCCATTCTTTCATTGTCTGGTTTAAAATCGATTCAATTGCTTCTGACAGCGTATCCGCACAGTTATACATTCCCATAATTACACTGATCTCTGGATTTTTCATATAAGCCCCCATATAAAATGCATCTGATAATAAAAGAATCCAATATATCCCAAAACAGCAGCACTTTTTATAATTTTCGCCGAATTCTCTGTAAAAATATTTTCCATTTCCCAGGGAAGCAAAATGGACGCAGAATACACAGATCCATAGGAAATCAGCCGTCCTATGAATATACCGGAAGTTTTCATCGATACAACTGCAATTCCACTTGTTAGGATTGCGAAGTTTGTCATAATGTTAACTACCGGGTTATCCGCTTCTTTGATCTGCCTGCGTCCAACCACAGAAAAAATCATAGGAATAGAATAGACGAATACTCTGATTGGATTGGTTCCATTATCCTCCCACTCTTTCCAGTCCGTTACCATATTAGAATACTGTGTATTTGACAGCGCATCGTTCATCCCATCTGTAAACCTGTTTACAAATATCAGTATTAAAATGCATCCTAAAATACACAGCACACTCTTTTTATTCCATGCTTTCCCCTGCACAATAAAGATAATCGGTACCATAAGAAGCGCTGACGCATGGAACGTTGCCCCTAACAGGATAATTACTGTCAGTGGTACATATTTTCTTTTCAGAAGCAATGGAAATCCCGCCATAATAATTGCAATTGCCAAAAACTGGCGAATACCATTCTGACACCAGGACATGTAATCCGTTCCTGCAACAAAAATAAATATACTCATCCAATAGTTTTCACTATATTTCCGGTAGATAAATGCCATGCATAACATTTGTATTGCAGCTATGATCAGAAAAAAACAAACAGATGAATTTCCAATAAAGCTTTTGAAAACCACCATGAAAACGGAAAAACCTTTATCTTTTTTTATTCCCTGAAGATAGAATGGGAGCTCAGCTATCCTATTCGGTGCTTCGCTGAAAACTCTCCGGTATGCATAGGTATCTCCAAAATTATCAGATCGTAATGCTGCTGCTATTATGTACGGAATCACCAGCAGCACCGCCGGTGCCATCTGCCATCTTTCTTCGGTCCTTCCCATAACGATCTCCTGCTTTTTCGGCAGAAATCTTGTCAGAATTATCCCTGCTGTCAAAATCCAAATTAATTGAAACCAATAGTTCGTTATGGACATCTTTCACATCTCTCCTTTTGTTTTACTAAAAGTCTCTTTTTTCATCCTCTCGCAGACTCTGCACTGTTTTCTCCACCACAACTTCTTTCCGAAACTCTCTCTCCATCTTCTCTCTCCCCGCCTGTCCCATCTGCTCTCGTTCTTCTCTGCTGCAATGCAGCATCTCTTTCATTGCGTCATACAGCATCTCTTTATTTTTTACCTCAACCAGCAGACCGCTTTTCCCATTTTCTACGCTCTCCCTGCACCCCGGAATATTGCTTGTGATGACTGGGCGGCCTGTGGCGGCGGCTTCTAAAAGGACATTGCTCATTCCCTCATGGTAACTGGGGAGCACTACGCAGTCTGCTTCTATGTAAAACGGACGTGGATCCGACTGAAAGCCGTAGAAATGGGCGATGCTGTGTTTTTCCAGTTCTTTTACCTGCTCTTTGTATTCATCTTCAAAAAAACCAACCAGATCAAGGACAAAGTTTTCGTTTTCTTTTTTCAGATGCCGGACGGCATAAAACAGTTCGTCGATTCCTTTTTCTTTCATAATTCGTCCAAGATACAGGAAATGGATTCGTGTGTGCTTCGGATAAGGCTGCATTTTGTATCTTTCCAGATTAATTCCTGCCCCGGCCAGGACGATCTGGCGATCGGCGGATATGATTTTTCTTTTACAAAATTCACTGGCATTTTCTTTGTTTTCAAAAAAGACGTATTTCACTTTTTGGAACGCTTTTCGATATAAAATTGTAACAAGCCCAGTTAAGACTGGTTTTTGAAATGCTGTTCCCAACCCCTGTACATTGGCATAATACGGAATTTGCTTTTGGCCGCTGAGCAGGCCTATGTAGATATTCGGTTTTATGGAATAGGTGAGTATAAGATCTGGTTTCACTTTTTTCAGCAGACGCTCATAATCCCATAGTAGCTTTGCTTCCGTAAATGGATTCACCCCACGGCGGTTCATGGATATTGGAATGCACTGGATTCCCATGTTCTGGAAATCTTCTTCATGCCCGACAAATGGCATCGCCAGAATCACTTCATACTCTTTCTGCAATGCTTCCGCCAGTTCTCTTCGAAACTGCCAGAACATATACGAATGGTTTGTTACAATCAGAAGTCGTTTTTTCATTGCTCTTTCCCGTTTCATGTAATATCCCGCATCATTTAATTACTTATTTCATTATTTCTTTTATAAATTATATCATCTTCCCATTAATATGCAATTACTTTTCTCATTATTTTCCAGTAATTTTCTTTCGTTTTCGACAGCATCCACTTTGCTTTTACTTTTTTCTTCTCTCTTCCCCATTTACTGCCATCTGTTTTCCATCATTCCCTCATGAATTCCATCCTGCCGCAGTACCGCGCCGGCTGTCTTACAGAGGCATTCAAGATCCATTCCTAATGCAATGTGATGCACATAATATCCGTCCAGTTCCGCTTTCTCCCGGATCGGAAGTTCATCCCGCCCATGGATCTGTGCCCAGCCGGTGAGGCCCGGACGGACACTGTTTGCGCCGTACCGCTCCCGCTCAGAGATCAGATTCTCCTGATTCCAGAGCGCCGGACGCGGACCGACGAGCGCCATGTCGCCTTTTAAAATATTGAAGAGCTGCGGCAGCTCATCGAGGGATGTTTTCCTGAGAAAGCGTCCGACTCTTGTGATAAAGAAATCGGGATGGTTCAGCAGATGTGTCGGCATATCATGCGGCGTGTCGATGCGCATCGTGCGGAACTTGTATATGTAAAAATACTGCCCGTTCCGGCCCACCCGCTTCTGCCGGAACAGCACCGGTCCCGGAGAATCCAGGCGGACTGCAATGCCGACTCCCAGCAGCAGCCACGATAATGCTGCCGTTCCCACAAGCGCCAGCAGACGGTCCAACAGATTTTTCAGATACTTTTGATAAACTCCTTTTTTCTTCTCCCTCATGCTTTTCCCTGCTCCCTTGCTGTCCGGTCACTGTTCCGGCGTTCCTTCTCTTTCCCATAGCCGTACTTTCCGTAACCGTAACCATATTTTCCATACCCGTAGCTGCCATAGCTGCTGTATCCGTAGCCCGTCGTACCCTCCTGCACGCCGTTCAGCACATAGCCGCAGACCGGAATCTGCGAATCCTCGAAAAATTCCAGCGCGCGCCGGACTTCCCGGTCTTTCGTTGTTCCCTGATGTACCACGAGAACTGCTCCGTCGGCAATTCCGCCGAACAGTGCCGCATCCGAAAGCACTCCGCACGGCGGCGTGTCAATGATCAGAAGATCGGCCTCTTCTTTCAGGCTTTCGATCATGGTCTTCATCCGTACCGAGCGCAGCAGCCCTGCAGGATTCTGCGTGCTTCCCGCTCCCGGCAGGATTTTCAGCGTCAGATCCCGGCAGTCGGTAAGTGCCTCCTCCCAATCCATCTGTCCCTTCAGCACGGCAGCAATTCCACGCTCTTTCCGTCCGATCAGTCCCATACACTTCATCACCGAAGGATTCCGCAGATCTCCGTCCAGCAGTACTACGCGGTATTTCTTCTTCGCGAACGCCTCCGCCAGGTTCACGGCAACCGTCGTCTTTCCCTCCCCCGGCACGGCACTCGTCGCAAGAAGGACCGGACAGTCACTTTTTCCAATTATTCTGTCCTCCGTCCTTGTCCGGATCAGCTGCACCGCCTCTTTGAAGGCATCCGGCACTTTTGGATTGCAGATGGTAATGGTCTGTTCCTTTACGCTGCTTCTTTTTTTGATCTTCGCCTGCGGCAGATTTCCAAGGAATGCCGCATTCGTCAGCTTCTTAATATCATCCGCCCAATGGATGGTTTTTCTTGTTCTCACATAGAGGAACAGCAGCAGGAAGGCCGCTGCAAGTCCTGCTGCTGCACCATACGTGCCGGCCCGCAACGCATCCTGGCTGTTAACCGGCACTGCCGGAACACCGCTTTCATCCACCACCGTCAGTGTCGTCGCACCAATAATATACTCTGCCACCTCCGGATAATTCGTGATAACGGATTTCATCACCCGATACGCCGTCTCCGGTGACGCGTCCTGCACACGGATAGTAAAAAGATTGGTATTTTCCATCACGCTCGCCTGAATTTCTGATGTCACCGCCCCGATTCCAAGATCCCGCGCTACAACATCCTTCAGTACGCCGCTTGTCACAAGATACGGAAAGGTCTTTCCAAGCTGCTCTGCCGTTACATTATCGTAATAAGAATAACCGACCGCACGGTTCGATCCGACCACGAACGATGTATATGCCTCATAGACCGGCTGATACCGCAGCTTTTCCGTCAGAAAGGAGCCGCCTCCTGCAAGGATTACAAGTGCCAGCACACCAAAGAAAAATTTCTGGAACGCCTGGAAATACTCCGCCAAAAAGGCGATCAGATCTATTTTCTCTGGTTCCGCTGCGGAATAGGTTTCATACGTTTCTCTGTTCATGCTCTTTTGCTCCCTCTCATCGTTCTGCCCTGCTATATGCGCCGTATCCGTAACCGTAACCATAGCTGCCTCCGATCCGCTCGCCGAATCCCGGATAAACATTGCCGAACACACAGCCGATGACCTTTTCTTCTTTCTGGTTCAGCGCGTCGATGGCATCGTTGATGTCCCGTGTCAGCACGCCGTCCTGCCGAACGGCAAGAACCGCACCATCAGCCAGCTCCACAAGCTCCTCCGCATCCGCGGCCGCGCCCATCGGCGGCGTATCCAGAATAATATAATCCATGTTTGTCCGGCACGTATCCAGAATCCGCCGGAAAATTTCACCACCGACTGCTTCCGACGGTTCCTCCAGCCGTTCCCGGCAGATGCCCATGTAAACATTCGTGTCCTTGTATTTTTCAAAAACGCTGGACGCCGACTCCTTTCCGACTGCTACCTGCCCGAAATCTTTTCCGGCCTTTTGCGGAAGTTCAAAAATCTTATACAGCGCCGGCTGACGAAAATCACAGTCCAGCAGAAGGACACGGTTCTGTTCCTCTGAAAGGGCAAGCGCCAGATTGGCGGCAAGCGTCGACTTTCCTTCATTTTCCGCCACACTGGTCACCAGCAGCACTTTTCCCCCTCTCCGGTCGAGTCTTCCGCGCACACGGGAAGCAATGCGCTTCAGGGATTCCACATAGGGAAAGCTCCGCACCGGATTCGTGATCAGCATGGAGCTGTTTTTCCTCTTTTTTTCATGGTACACGGTTCCCAGCAGATCCGCATCAATCTTGCGGCCAAATTCCGTTTCATTTTTGACGGTATCCCGCAGAAAGGAAAAGAAGCCCACCAGCGCCGCCGTACCAAGCGCTGCCGCCAGAAATGCCATTGCAGCGTACTTTTCCGTCGGAATCCGATTCGACGGATTGTCGGAAACCTGCGGCTGCTGCAGTGTCTCCAATACTACATTGGGAATAATATAATCTGAAATGGTTGTGTAATTCTTCAGCACCGACCGCAGTACCCGAAAGGCTGTTTCCGGCGAATCGGCTGTCACGGAAAGCTCCATTAAATTGGATTCCGGCACAATTGAAGCGCTCATGTCCGCCGGAAAGGATGAGCATCCCAGCTCCTCCATCACTTTTTTCTTTAAAATATTGTTTTCCAGAATCGCCTGAAATTTCTGCGTCATCTCATACGTCGAAGAAAGGCTCGATGCTGCATTTGCATTCTCGCCGCGCCCCATCACGGCAAACGTGGTTTTCACCGTGTACTGATCCCGATGGACTGCCGTCAGCACCGTGTAGGTTATCATCGCCGCCGAACAGGCAATCAGAAGGATGATCCACCAGTTTTTTGCCATATCACACAGAATGCTCCGAAGATCCCAGTCTGCTTCGCCGTTCTGTCCGTTTCCTGTTCTGTCGTATTCTCCCATCTGGAACCTCCTCATTCATTGACCCAGACAATCAGGCGGATGGAGCTTGTCTGTCCCTCCTCCGATGTCACAGTATACGTTACTTCATAGACACCTTCCTTTCCGGTGTCAACCGGATTCTCTATGGAAAGTTTTTCTTCCCCAAGGATCTTGTCTTCCGCGGAAACCGCGTGAAGTTCATCGTCCTCTCCTTTTTCATACGTCATCTGATCCACATTCACCTGCTCCAGATAATCCTTCGGATCGAACGCCTGCTGCAGTTCCAGATGGATCAGATACTCGCTTAAGGTAATCTGCGGCTTTCCGCTCTCCTCCGCCGGGTCGTAGAGTTCCACCGTCACCGGAAGACTCGTCACATCCCCGGCACGGTTGGCAGCAGAATACGTTACCTGATACAGCCCGGGCGTGCTGCTGATCTCATCCTGATACGAGAGCCGGATGCGGTCCGTAATCGTTCCGTCCAGACAGTCCTCTGCGGAAAGTCCTTCCGTCAGGTCATCTGCATTCACACTGAACCGGAGCGGCCCATCCAGAGAAAAGACCGGCGATGTATAGTCGTTATAGACCATTTCCCGTTCCGCGTGGGTGACATTGTTGTCCGAATCAAAGGCAACGATGCTGATTTTCCGCCGCCCTTTTTCGATAAAGTTGGAAATATGTTCTACCGCAAGCGAATCCGTCACATCGCCGTCCTTCGCATCGTACGCCGTCACGCCTGACAGAAGCTCCGCCTCATCCGCGTGGATACTGACCGAAATTTCACTGTTATCCAT
>ERZ791875.1842-NODE-1842-length-12569-cov-2.144558_pt1 | contig 12569 bp, 7 predicted proteins | sample MGYA00510278_ERZ791875 | MGnify/ENA primary metagenome ERZ791875 (study PRJEB30046, sample SAMN00792078) | human gut metagenome | study: EMG produced TPA metagenomics assembly of the A metagenome-wide association study of gut microbiota in type 2...
GCTGCTTCCTGTATAATGAAAGCAACTTCGGTAACTATCTGCAATATGAGCAAGAAAGGTCAGGACAAAAAATGAGTCTAGGCGAACGAATTTATCAATACCGCAAAGCAAAAGGCATGTCACAGGACGCGTTGGCGGAGCTGCTTGACGTTTCCAGACAGTCCGTTTCCAAATGGGAAAACGATACGGCGCAGCCGGAACTCAGCAAACTCACCATCATGTGTGATCTGTTCGGAGTGTCTTTGGATGAGCTGGCGCGCGGGAAGCAGCCGCAGCCTGCAGCCCAGCCGGAATCACAGGAGTCACAGGGATCGCAGGAATCACAAGCATCGCCGGAAAGCGAAACATCGCTTCACACGGCAAAGCGTACGAAATCGCTGCAAAGAACCCTCGGCATCGGACTTCTGCTGCTCTCCGCTTTTCAAATGACCCTGCTGCTGGTCCTGCGCTTTCAAGCGGATGAAATTCTCATTCTGCTTTTGCCGCTGCTGCTGTGCGGCATCATCTGTCTGGTGTGCAAAAAACACACCTTCCTGTGGATCGGCTGGGTCATCAGCTTGTTTCTCGCGCTTTCACCGTATTACTTTTTCTGGGTTCATGTCAATTACTTTTCATGGCTCGCTGTCTTCATCTGGGCCTTCGTCACTGTCGGCTACATCATTTGGCAGGGCACTGCCGAGAAACGCCGCCGAGAGCGATATTAAAAAAACAATGCAAAATAAAAGGTCAACACATTTTTCCGATGATTTCAATTCAGTTTTTACACATTTTTCGGACTTTTTTATATGTTTTTCTCACATTTTTCTGCTTTTATGATAGCATCAATCACAATCACAGGGCGCATACTTCCTGCAGTGATGGTCCGGAGGCAAACGTGCGCATAACGAAACCTGTGATTCCTTTGCGCACATGGCGCTCACTCATGAGCGTTGCTTCGCAAGGTGCTTTTGTCGATATTTCCTACATGATAACAAGAACCCTTGATACTCGAGCATTTGCCGTTCATCAAGGGTTTTGTTTTCTCAATATTTTTTTGCAGCGGGTCCTATGCGTTTCCTATACATTGAAGAGGAAGTTGACCACATCGCCGTCTTTCATGACGTATTCCTTGCCCTCGGAGCGCAGGAAGCCTTTTTCTTTGGCTGCGGCGAGAGAACCGCCGACTTCCATGAGTTTATCGTAAGCGATGGTCTCCGCGCGGATAAAGCCTTTCTCAAAGTCTGTGTGAATCTTGCCCGCTGCCTGCGGCGCTTTGGTGCCGCGGCGTATTGTCCACGCGCGGCATTCGTCTTCTCCGGCAGTCAGGAAAGAAATCAGATTGAGCAGGGCGTAGGAGGCTTTGACCAGCTTGTCCAGACCGGATTCCTCGATGCCGAGCTCCGCAAGGAACATCGCGCGTTCGTCCTCTTCCAGTTCCGCCATCTCCGCTTCGATTTCCGCGCAGATGACAACAACCTCCGCACCCTCCGCGGCAGCAATTTCGCGGACGGTCTCGACATAAGGATTCTTGCCCGCCTCCGCATCGGCAACCCCGTCATCCGAAACGTTCGCGACGTAAATGATCGGTTTGTAGGATAAGAGCCCGATCGTCTTGACATATTCGGCTTCCTCGTCCTCCAACTCCATAGATCGGGCGTTTTTGCCCTCCGAAAGATGCGCGTAGACACGTTTCAGAAGGTCAAGCTCTTCTCTGGCGGATTTGTCGAACTTGGCGTTCTTTTCGGTCTTTTGGATGCGGCGCTCCATAATTTCCATATCGCTGAGCAAAAGCTCGGTGTTGATGGTGTCGATATCGCCCGCCGGGTCGATATGTCCGTTCACGTGTACAATATTGTCGTTTTCAAAACAGCGGACAACGTGCACAATGGCCTCAACCTCTCGGATGTATCCGAGGAATTTGTTGCCGAGACCCTCACCCTGCGACGCGCCTTTGACCAGACCCGCGATGTCGCAAAATTCGATCGTGGCATAGATTGTCTTTTTGGAATGATAAATTTCATGCAGCTTGGTGATGCGTGCGTCCGGTACGGTGACGATGCCGACGTTCGGCTCAATCGTGCAGAACGGATAATTGGCTGCCTCCGCGCCTGCCTTGGTGATTGCGTTGAACAAGGTACTCTTGCCGACATTCGGCAGACCGACGATACCTAATTTCATTTTATGTTTTACCTGTCCGAAAACCCTTGATTTATTTGGGTTTTCGCCTTTCTTTAGATTTCTTGTACGCCCTTTTTACGCCTTTTTTGTAACTGGCGGCGTAGTCTGCTGCAACTGACGCATGGCATGACCGGTGACGCGTCCGTAGCATGGACATATCTGTCCATCGTTGTTTTCATGTTTGCGTGTCCGCATAGCTGCTGCAGCACTTTGGGCTTGTATGCCGCGTGCACAGATTTCCTTTTTTTATGTAGGGAATATCGCTGTGCGCTGTTTTTGGAATCACGACAAAAGTACCATACGAAGCGGTGCTCATTCATGAGCGCCATGTGCGCATAGAAATCGCAGGTTTCGTTATGCGCACTTTTGTCCTCTCAAAAAAAGAGTCTGACATAACTATGTATTATAGCATAAAAGCTATGTTGGTTCAATCCTAACAGGAATTTTTTATTATATAACGGAACAAAATTCCGTCACATATCGCAAACTGTCTCCATACAAACAGGGCTGCGCCCCAACGGTTTTTCCGTTCGTGCGCAGCCCCTTGTCTTTGCTTCATTTCTTCTTTGCTTGGCATGGTGCTGAAATGAAGCCTACCTTGAACTTATGCTTTCGCTTATGCCTTTGCTTTTTTCGTCCATACTTTTTCTGCGTATTTGCTCTGCTTGAGGGCTGTTTTCGCAATCAGCTTGCCCTCCTTGTCATAGACGCAAAGCTGTGTCTTGTAATAGTAACGCGTACCTTTCTTTCCCTTGACAGAAGTGTAAGCATTTGTCTTTTTCGTTCCCAATCTCTGATAGCCTTTGCTCTTCTTTGTCGAACGGAAGAAACGGTACTTTACATTGTATCCAAGCGATTGCAAGGCTTTGATGTCCTTGTGCGTCTTTTTGTTCTGCTTCATCTGTAGTTTTACGCTTTGCTGCTTGGTCTTGGATGCAGTAGTCGTCAGGCGCATCTTGGAAACAATCTTTTTCGCTTCCTTGCGGTCGCTCAGCTTGTCCGTCTCCGGCTCTTGCGCATCTTTTTCTGTGATTCCTGCCTCCTCGGCATCCACCAGTCCGAATTCACTGAAATGGGTCGTTGCGAATACATAGAAATCCTGTTTGTTGCGGCTTTCTCTCTTGCCCTGCATCTGCGTAAATTTCTCTGCGCTGTCAAAATGTACGGCTGCCACCGTTTTCTCCAGCAGTATTGCAGGAATCGGCAGCTTCACCGTAATCTTACCATCAAATTGGCTGATGTTTTGATTTGCAGATGCGAGCGTCAATCGGTAAACCTGTGTAGCCGCACCGGTCAGCTTTTGCTGCGCTTCTGTCGCAATCTTCGCCTTATGAATCGTCAGCGTCAATGCGCTGCCCTTCGCTTCCTTGGCAAGCTGTGCAAGCGTTTCTCTATCGAGCGTCAGCGCGCCATGCTCCGCGTCCACAGTGACTTCTGCCTGCGTATTGCGAACGATATCGCTGACCATGTCTTTCGGCAGTTCCAGCTGGATGCTGTCAGCCCCCTTGGAGGCAGCCGCCGCAACCATAAGGACGATTTCCCTGGACTGCTTTTCTTTCGCCTGCTTCAAGATTTCGGTTTGATTTTCTTTCTTTACCGTAACAGCAGCAACGATTTCCTTCGCGCCATCGGCATTGGTCTTTTCTGTTACCGCCACCTCTGTCGGTGCAGTTGTCGTACCGCTTCCCGCAGCACCGGAAGTCGTGACATCCGAACCTTCCGCCTTTCCCCAGCCTGAGCCGCTTACGTCCTTGGTGTAGTCGTCGGTGTAGAACCATTTGACAGCATCGCCGTTCTTCAGCACCACTTCGTTATAGGTTTTATTCGGAATTGCGCCATTTACGGAAAACATCCATCCACTGTTTTTGCCGTTGTCAAGTTCACCAAGTCCCTTGATAGATGAAACGTAGCTGCCATTTGAAACAAATGACAGGTTATTGTCGATAAACAGTTTTTCAGTCAAAGCTTTCAGGGTTGTGCCCTTTGCCACTGTGTAGGTGGATCTTGCAATCCATGTTTCGAAGTTCTGGTGTGGCTTGTCACCATGTTTGCTGTCGCCTACAAGTTCGAAGGAAACGCTGATGTTTTCTGCTTCTACGGTCGATCCGCTTCTTGAAATAGTAAGCGTATATTCTTTTGTTGCCTTTTCATCAGAAGAAGTTACCTTAACAGGAATCTGAATGTTTTCGCCCTTTCCAACCCCAAAAGTTTCAGAGCTTGTCCAGTAGTTTTCCGGTGTAACTATAGTCTTGTTAATTTCTGTAGTCGCCTTCGCATCAGTTGTTAAAACCTGAACACGTACTTTATCAACATTTGCAGGAACTGTTACGGCATAATTCCCGTCTTCCTGCTTGCTTGCCTTATAGTCGCCCGGAAGCACTGTGATGCTTTTGATTGAAGTATCTGCCGATGTACTGCTCGTTGTTCTTGGAATCGCGTAGATTGACTTTCTTGCAGCCGCGTATGCCGAAATAACAGCCTCTTTTGTAGTTGCATTCCGAATGTCATTTATTGCACCATTTCTGATATCCTCTACTTTTTTCCAGTTTTCTGCTGTAAATTCTGTAGGGTCATTATAGTATTCCTTTAGTTCCTTAATGTATTTTTCTTTTTCTGCATCTAATGCAAGGTCTGCAATCTTAGTTTTAGCAGCATCTAATTTGTCTTTTGATTCTGCCCCAATAGTTTTCTTTTGTTCCTCGCTAAGAACATCATAAGACTTGCTCAAGCTATCAACTTTTGCCTGATAATCCTTGTAGTTTTCCTTCGTGATTGCATCTGCAGTCGGTAATTTGTCAATTTCAGCCTTCAAGGCTTCTACTGACTTGATAATGGAAATCGTATAAATCTTTTCAGCCCATTTTTCATTTAATGTATTACGTACACCATCGTTTACCTGAATCGTAATGGCGGCTGCATCTCCTGTAAGGTTAATCTCCGTCTTGCCGGTCTTCAATTCAGTTCCATTAACAGTAATCTTTGCGTTTGGAATGTTTGCAATCGCACTTAGGTTAATCTTTTTAACGTCACCTGAATTTGTGATTGTGTAGTTTGTCTCGCCTGTCTTCAGCGTGAATTTTGGGAATTCATCAATTTTTACTTCCTTTAGACTTGCGTCATATGGAAGAAGTTCGAATGTTACATCTACATCTGCTGTAACTGATGGATCAGCCATGTGAGTAAGTTTTGCTTTGAATGTAACAGTAACTGACTGCTTACCGTTTGGTCTCTTATTTAGCTTGAATGCCTCGACATATCTTCCATCAAAGTCATTGCTGTTATGAGTGTTTACATAGTCTGGCTGGTTACTTGAAATCCAGTCGATTTTGATATTGCTGTTGTCAGCATCCTTTGTCCAATTTACTCCACTTAGTTCATTTGCATCATCTCTAGTGATAGTTCCAAAATTAACACCCTCAAGGTCTGTATACACCTTGTTACCTAGTTTGTTATATCCCTTTATGCCATCAAAAAGATTGTTCTTCGCAAACTCTAATTCTTTTTCCAGCGTTTCCTTGTAGTTTCCAAGTTTACTTCCATAATCTTCTAATTTTTCTTTTCCGCTAATAGCTGTCTTATCTTCAGCACTTAGTCCGCTGTACTGATTCCACAACTTCTGAGCAAGAGCCTTATCTACCTCTGTTGCTTCGCTGTATTTTGGCAATTTGGCTATATTATTTTCTAAGTAAGTTTTGCTCGCTACGACTAGCTTTACGTTCTTTGTTACCTTAGTGCCATCTGTCTTGCTGTCTTCGTCGCTAATTGCTACTGTGAACTGAGCAAAACCATCAGCTAATGTGACTTCTTTACTAAACTTATGTGTGCAATCTGTACCGTCAATTACTAGCTTTGCGCCCTTATTCTGAAAAACAACTTCAACGTTTGTCTTCTCCAAAGTGTCGTTTGTCAGAACAGAATATTCGTTAACATCTTCTACTGGTGTTATAGTAGTATTTCCAACTTTGATGGAATCCCAGTTAGCGTTTACTGCTTTAACTGTCATTTCTACAGTAACTTTCTGATCCTTAAGCTTCTTCAACTCAGCGTTTTGCGGATAAAGTTTGATGTACTTATTTAACTGAATACTTTCAATGCTATGAGTTGCGACTACCTCAGTATCCTTAGTTGGCCTGTGTTCAAGAACCATATTATGAGAGCTGAATATTCCACCCTCTCCTGCAGGATACTGCACGTCCCATGATTCGTTGTCAGGTAACTTTAGTCCATAGTATTTCTTAAGTTTTGCTTCGTTGATCCACTCAAGCTTACCGTCCTTGTCATAATGAACTTCATTTACTGTATATGATAAGCTATCTGTAACATTGTCCTTGTCATAGTTATTGTATTTAACTCCATCAAAGATGTTTTTCTTTGCAGCTTCCATAAGTCTTACTTCTTCAGCAATTTCCTCACTTGTTAATGCTGGAATAGTTACCTCAATTGATTTAGCAGCTGAAATACCATCTTTTGAGATTTTATAGGTAACAGTAGTTTTCTTAGGCTCTCCATTCACATCAGAGCGGATTGGTTCTAAAACTCTGATGTTTACTGAAGGCTTTTCAAGTGCTTTATCATCGTATAAGATTTCTGTCTTTGCTTCATTCCACCCGAAACCAGCTTCATTTGTCACGTTTGGAAGTTGAAAACTGAATCTGACATTGCCATTTTTGTAATCTTCGATGAAAGAAGTGCCTTCCTTCTTGTATGTCGTATAGACTATTTTCTCAGGCTTCAAGTAAGTGTCTAAAGCGTTCTGAAGTCTCGACTTTGTTTCAGCCGCTGCCTTCCCCTTAATTGTTAAAGGCACTACTATGTTTCTGCTATCATTAGTGCTCGGGTCAGTAACAGTAAATGTTAGGTTCTGAAGAGAATCCTCTACCGGCAGCTTCTTGATTTCAACGGCGTTCTTTGCTTCATTAAGTGCAATGTATTCTGAGTTAATATTCTGTAAAGAAACCCTTACTTCTCCAGCGATCGGAACGTCTGCGGCTTCTCCACCCTTCCAGCTTAGGATTTTGCCTTCGCTGACTACAGCAACCATTTTATCAAAACTCATAACGCCAACAGGCACTTTTAATGCGCTGTAGATATTGCCTGAGTCTAAGTTGTCACCCTTTATTGCCTCAAAAATGCTTTCAGCAGTGAATGCATCAAGAATGGATGCCTTGGGCGCAGCCTTGACAGTTAATTTGATAGGGATATCTTTTGTGTTTGATGCATTGCCAACTTCAGTTACTCTGAAAGTAACTGTGACTTCAGTGTCCGCATCAGGTGTCTTAACAACGTCGATTCTCTCGCAGCCTGCATCCTTATTAAGCACAGTTTTATCACCGATCGACTTTAACTCAATATTCGCCTTAGCACCATATCTGCCCCCATACCATTTTTTGAATGTTCCATCTTCATTTAATACCGCGTAAAAGTCATCAATGCTGTTTGTACCCTCTGGTTTTGTTAATGGTGATGTTATTTCATCCTTACTATTATTTTCACCCTTTATAGCATCAAATATCAAATCTGCTGTGATCACATCAAGGGCATTTGCCGCAGGAGCAGCTTTGCCAAGAACAGTTAGCTTCATGTCAAAGTTTTCTGTTAATCCTGTACCCTTATCATAGATTTTAGCAGTAAGAGTAATCTGCGTATCTTTATCCGGCTGTGTCACTTCACCTGTAGAAGCGTTGATGATTTCTGGATTGGAACTTGTATAGTCGATTTTACAAGTATAGAAATAGCTTGCTGCTTTCTCAATTTTCCCATTGCTATCGAATTTTACATATGATACTCCATTCGTAATCAATTCTTTGTTTAGTGACTGGGTAATATGCTCTGCATCTTTATTCTCACCTTTAATATAATCAAATAGACTTTCCTTTACTTTATCTGCAGATGTTTTTACTTTTTCACCAGGTGTAATTGTAAGTGGAATTTCTAATGTTGCTGGCGTACATCCTGCACTGTCTCCTACTCCAATAAGCTCCATAGTTAAAACAACATTCTTAGCATCTTCACCATTGGCTGCAATAGGTCTTTTACGAAGTTTTAGAATTAGTTTTTCCACTCCTGCCTCGTTCTTATTTACACCTATATATTCAGGTTCATTGCTCTTTACCCAGCTTAGTTTAACATTGCAACGATATGGAGAACTATTCCACTTTGTAATCTGGTGTGTTGTGGGATCTACATTAGCAAATAGCGCAGCTCCAGTGCCTGATTCATCTACTAAGTCAGTTGTAATATTATTCATAGATGTATTATTACCTTTAATCTGATCGAACACATCTTCCGCCGTCACATACTCCGTCGGATTAAAATTTTCCTCTCCTGCCTGCTCTCCATCTGCCGCAAAAGCCATTGCCGGCATGGTTGAGAAAATCATGGCAAATACCATGAACAGACATAAAAATTTCTTTCTCATTTTTTCTTTCTCCTCCTCACATAGGTCTGTATGTATTGACACACACTAGCCGTCACATGACGACCGGCATGAAAATAGGGTTATGCGGCTTTTGGTGAATGTGACGTTGCCTTTTGTCGTGCTTGCAAAAATATCGCTGCGTGATAATCGTTCCATAAGCAGAAAAAAAAACGATGACTCTGACAGACATCGTTTTTGTGACAAAAAACATGGGATTAGAAGTTTTTCCCTTCGTTTTCCCTTTTTCAGTCGGCAGGGGCATGATGGCGCAACGGAAAGAAACCGTTCGGGCGCAGCCCCACTTTGTAGGTCTTCTGACTGATACATTCAGCCATATCTTCGCGATATGACACCGCAGCATCTCAGCCTTCTCTCCAAGCCATGACAGCTTTTCCAATGACCGATTTTCATCGCACACAGCGTTAAATTCTGTATGGAGATGGTGCTTTGTAAATACAGCTACTAAGGAAACCGCCGCTTGTTTCGCCATTCGGTCTCCACGTGTTCGGGATTCTCACCCGATTCCCTTGTCCAGCATCGAACAAGAATGCGTGTCCAGGCGGTCTTGGCTGCGATGCGAGTGCTTCGCTTGTCCTGCCTTGGGTCGCGCATTTGCCACAAAAGCCTTGTTATTCAATTTGATGAAACCGATGATTTCCTCGCTTCTCGCGGATGCCATAGGTTTAGGTCAATCTATAGTCGCTTCCTGCCAATCAAGCTTTGCTGTGGCACCGTTCTTCGGAAAACGCCGTATATGGAGTTTTCGCTGTTTTCTCGAAAAACAGAACCGGCTTCATAGGCAAAATGTGTGTAAAATGCGTATAACGAAATTTAAGATTTCTATGGTTCTGCGGTGCGCATAGGAATGTGCCATATGCGCAAGGTGCTTTTGCCTCAACTCCGAAGATTTCCCTGCGTGATTGTCCCCATGAAACAAAAAGACTTCTCTCGTTTAGGTAAACAAACAAAAGAAGTTTCATTTTTTCATAATGGTATCAATTTTGAGGTACGAAAAAAGAACAGACTTATAGGTGTCGTCTGCTTGCTTGCTTGCTTGCTTGCTTGCTTGCTTGCGCAAGAATCATGCCATTTCAAAGCCATCGCGTGCATCAATCGTCTTCCTTTCCCTCTCGTATCGCTTTTATTCTACACGAAGTTTGCCCACTTGTAAAGGGGGGGAAAAAGGATTTTTGTACGTCTGTTGAAGAAAAAAGAAAAATTTTGTGTCTTTAATTTAATTTTAATTTTTCTCCGGTATGATACAGGTAATCCAACAAGGACATAGACAAAATGGATTACCATACATGGACAAAAGGGAGGAATCACATATGAAAAGAACAGAAATGAAAAAACACTTTACAAGCATGAAGGCTGCCGCGCTGACGGTGCTGCTGAGTGCATCGCTTATGGCTGCTGCCGTACCGGCGTCCGCTGCAGTAACTGCTGCGCTGACCGCGCCGACAGGACTGGAGACCGTACAGAGAGATGACGATGAGCTGACACTCGCATGGAATCCGGTCGCCGGGGCCCATGGCTACAATGTTTACCTCTATGATACCGACACAAACGGCTGGCTGCAGGTAGAAAGGACTTCCGGCACGCACGCCGAAATTGACGATCTGCTCTCCGCAAGCGTCTACAAATTCAAGGTCAATGCCTACGCAAACGGGCAGGACGGTGCTTTCTCGACAGAGTTCAGTACAGCCACAGCACCAAAGGACGTGGATAATCTGCGCGTGAAAGCAAAGACCAAAAGCAGCGTCACGCTGAGCTGGAGTGCAGTCAGAAGAGCGGACAAGTATCAGGTCTACAAGTACAATGCCAATACCGGCAGCTGGAAGCGCCTGATCACAACGACAAAGACCACATATAAGGCAACCGGTCTTTCCTCCGGAACCTACTACAGATTCAAGGTGCGTCCGGTGACTGAGGTCTTAGGCTCCAAATACTACGGTGACTTTGAGGATATCAAGGTCAAAACCAAGAGTGTGTCCGGCACCTCCACAAGCTCCGGCTATATCGGCACTGCGAAAGCAAAGAAAATAGCCCTGGAGTACGCAGGGGTCAGCGCCTCCAAGGCTGATTTCATCAAAGTTTCTCTGGATTATGATGACGGCGTCCGCATCTACGATGTCGAGTTCTATGCAGGCGATTATGAATATGAATTCGAAATCAATGCCCGCACCGGTGCCATCTACGATTACGACAAGGATTACAGATGGGACGACTAAGCTTTAGTCCGCAGTCATCTTTTCCTGCTTGACCTTGTGGTCAATGACATGACGGGAGGCCAGTTCCTTGCGCACATCGCCCAAAGAGATGCCCATTTCGACCATCATCACCATGACGTGATAGGCCAGATCGGCGATCTCGTAAACGGTCTCCTTCTTGTCATTGCCCTTGGACGCAATGATAACTTCGGTAGACTCCTCGCCCACCTTTTTGAGGATCTTATCGATGCCCTTTTCAAAGAGGTAGGTCGTATAGGAGCCCTCCGGCAAAGTCTCTTTCCTGTCGGTAAGCAGCTCGTAGAGTCCATCTGCCGAGAACGCAGCGCGGTTCGGGCTTTCGTATACCGGCTTGGTAAAGCAGGAGTCCGAACCGGTGTGGCAGGCCGGACCGTCTTTTTCGACCACGACGACCAGTGCATCGTTATCGCAGTCCACAGTGATGGATACGATGTGCTGGTAGTTTCCGCTGGTCTCGCCTTTGAGCCAGAGTTCCTGCCGAGAGCGGCTGTAAAAACAGGTCAGCTCTTTTTTTATGGAGATTTCGAGGCTTTCGCGGTTCATATACGCCAGCGTCAGCACTTTTTTGCTCTCTGCATCCACGACAATCGCCGGGATGAGTCCTTTTTCGTCAAATTTCAATTCATCAAGATTCAGCATCGTTATAACCTCACTGTAATATCATGTTCCTGCAGTAATTTTTTTAAGTCCCGGATATCGACTTCCCCGAAATGAAAGACCGAAGCCGCAAGCCCTGCGTCGACCGCCGGGATCTCCTGAAACAGCTTCACGAAATCCTCCGCGCAGCCCGCACCGCCCGATGCGATGACCGGGACTGCCACCGCATCGGTGACAGCACGCAGCAGCTCCAGATCGAACCCGTTCTTGACACCGTCAGTGTCGATCGAATTGACGACCACCTCTCCGGCACCGTCCGCCACACAGCGGCAGATCCAGTCAATGGCTTCCATACCGGTATCGTCTCTGCCGCCGCGCGAAAAGACGCGGAACACACCGTCCACACGTTTGATGTCGACCGAACTGACTGCCGTAACGCTCTGCTGCCTGCCGGATCAGGGCAGGATTTTTGATCGCGCCGGAGTTGACGCTGACCTTATCCGCCCCGCACTTCAGCACCCGGTCAAAATCCTCTAAGGTTTGGATGCCGCCGCCAACGGTCAAGGGGATGAAAATCTGCGAGGCGACTTCTTTGAGAATATCGGTAAAAATCCTCCGCCCATCGCTGGAAGCGGTAATATCATAAAAAACCAGCTCGTCCGCGCCTGCATCGCTGTAATATCTGCCCAGCTCCACCGGTGAGGAAACATCGCTCAAGTCCTTAAAATTGACGCCTTTGACAACGCGCCCGTCCTTCACGTCCAGGCATGGAATAACTCTCTTGGTGATCATTTCGCTGCCTCCAATGCTTCTTTTAAGTCGATCGCGCCGATATAGTAGGCGCGTCCGATGATCGCGCCGTACAGGTCCAGCGCCCGCAGCGCCCGGATGTCCTCGATGGACGACACGCCGCCCGAGGCCACAATATCCATATCATAACGCGCACGCAGCTGCTGATACAGCGCGCGGTTCGTGCCCTGCATCGCGCCGTCCTTAGAAATATCCGTACAGATCAGCGTCCTGACGCCAATCTGTTTCATTTTGTCACAAAAATCAAAGCAGGTGCTGGCGCTGGTCTCTGTCCAGCCCTTGACCGCGACAAAGCCGTCCTTGATGTCCACGCCGACCGCGATCTTTTCGCCGTAGGC
>ERZ791875.1847-NODE-1847-length-12538-cov-3.252263_pt1 | contig 12538 bp, 6 predicted proteins | sample MGYA00510278_ERZ791875 | MGnify/ENA primary metagenome ERZ791875 (study PRJEB30046, sample SAMN00792078) | human gut metagenome | study: EMG produced TPA metagenomics assembly of the A metagenome-wide association study of gut microbiota in type 2...
AATTGAGTTTAGTTATAATTGTTTAATCTGTAAACTGATTTCAGGAAAGGTCAAGCGCAGTGCCATCCCACAAAACAAACAGGACGTGTAGAAAATTTCCACACGTCCTGTATATTATTCCACAATTGCCACCCGATGAGCTTACATCTCCGGCTTGCAATAGTTCAGCACCTCCACATTACGGATCGAACTCTTGAAACTTCCCGCTTTCTCCAATGGGAAGACCAGCGTACGGACGTAGTTCATCGAGTCCTTGCCGGCATTGAAGTAACGCTTTTGGATATTCAGATCTTCCTTCAGCTTGCCGTCGATATAAAGGCGGGTGGACTTTTCATCGCCGGTAATCGTGACGGTTGCAGTCTCTTCGGGATAGAACTGGTAATTGAACGTGTTCAGATAGCCGTCACGGGCAAAGCCTAATTTGCCGGAAGCCGGATCGGAGAGATAAAAGACTGCGTCCGGAGAGCGGAACAGCTCTGTCCCCTTTTCCTCGGGGGCTGCTTTGATGTCAAAAGAAACGGTGTAATGGTAACCGATCTCCTTCAACCCTGTCGCCATTCCCGGAGTCAGTGTTTCGAGGTTATAGACGGCACGCGGTTCGGCACCGATACGGCCGGCGACGTTCACACCCGGAGCTTCACTGATTGACCGGCGGGCGCTGTTGAAGTCTTCATAAGGAGTCGTGCAATCTTTTCCGGTCCACATCTTGACCGCTAACGTTTGCATAGCAGGAAAGACGCGATAGTGGATATCCTTCGTGCTGATCCCGTTGCCGGCATGGTCGTTCCAGACGGCAAACATGCCGCCTTTGATCTGCTTATGTTTTTCGGGGAACACTTCTTTCCCGATGTGGGCGGGCGTCCATTCCTTATACAGCATTTCGGTGTTCAGGTAATCATAATAATAACCGGCTGCCGGGACGATATACAGATAGCCGTCGGGGATACTGATCAGGTCATAGCCTTGCTTGATCATCTCCTTCGGATCGGCATAGCCGTTATACCAGGCGCTCATCAGCACGTTTTGGGATTTGACGGGCGTATCGCCTTTTGCATGTGTCAAAGCTCCCCAGACACAGGCCTGCTTGCCGAAGCTTTCGACAAAGCGGATATAATGGTCGGTGAAGGCACGGAACTTCTCGACCACATCTTTCTTCTTATTCGAATATTCGTCCGTACCGATATGCACGCGTTTACCAGCAAAGACGGGATTGCGTCCTTCCAGGTATTCGCGGAAGAGGGCGTCGACGAACTCGTATGTTTCCGGTTTGAACAGGTCGAGGTGGTCCATGCCGTACTCTTCACTACCAATCTCCGGCTTATATTGCGTCAGGGCAAGGGAATGAGCCGGGACGTCTATCTCCGGAATAATCTCCACACCTAAGCTGTCGGCCAGTTGTTGCAGGGCGATAAACTCCTTCTTCGTATAGAAGCCATCGCGGGCGGTCAGGCCGGGGAAGGTTTCGCATTCCAGGCGGAAAGCGGAATAGGTCTTGTTCCAGTCGTGATTGTAGTATTGCTTGAAGGCATTATCGTTCAGGTGGATCTGAAAAGTGTTCATCTTGTAGTAAGCCATCATCTTCACATAATCGCGCAACATGCTCATCGGGATGAACTTACGGCCGCAATCCATCATAAAGCCGCGGATGGCATAGTCGGGATAATCGCGTGCCGTGCCTTTGGGCAACGCCTGGCCGGCCTCTTGTTCGGACAGTTGGAGCAAGGTGCGGGTAGCCCAGTAAAGCCCTTTGCTCTTGGGAGCGGTCACGGTGACACGATCGGTGATCTTCAAGTTGTAGCCTTCTTCACCCAAGCGGCTGTCGGAAGAGAGAGTGAGGACGAAGTCGCCCACCGACGCACCGCCCTGTACGACCTTCATCTGCCGGCCGAACATCAGCTCGTAGTCTTCGGCAAACTGCGTGGCGACACGAGCTACAGCCGGGTCTTTACCGGTGTAGACAATACGGGAGGTTGCCGCCGGGGTAAACATTCCCTGGCTCCCTCTCCACTCCTGAAGTTCAGGGATAACGAACGGTTTTTTGTTGTTAGCGGCGTCTGCCTTTCCGGGCAATAATAACAAGGCTGCAGAGAGCAGCCAATAAAGTTGTATCTTCATAGGTATTTGAATTAAAATGTGACAAAGATATATAAAAGAACGGACGTTTCTGATTGATTTATTACTTTTGCAACCAAAATCTTTCTAATGAGTTACAATTGGAACACGCGGACGGAACTTTTGTTAGGCGCCGACCGGATGGAACAGCTTGCACATAGCCATGTATTGGTTGTCGGATTAGGAGGCGTCGGCGCTTATGCTGCCGAACAGATATGCCGGGCAGGAATCGGACACATGACGATTGTCGATGCCGACACCGTGAACGAGAGCAACATCAACCGGCAACTTCCGGCCTTGCATTCCACATTAGGGATGCCGAAAGCCGAAGTCATGGCCCGTCGTTTGTTGGATATCAACCCGCGTCTGAAGCTGACCGTTATCAACGAATTCCTGCGTGACGAAAGGACGGAAGAGGTGCTTTCCGCCACCCGATACGATTTCATTGTCGACGCGATCGATTCCCTCAGTCCGAAAGTATTCCTCCTGTATCATGCTCACAGGAAAGGGATTCCGGTCGTTTCTTCCATGGGTGCGGGAGCCAAGACAGACCCGTCGCAAGTCCGGATTGCAGACATATCGAAAACCTGCAACTGCGCCCTGGCAAAAGCCGTACGCAAACGGTTACGCGGACTGGGCCTGAACAAGGGGATTCCGGTTGTTTTCTCCACAGAGATTGCGAATCCGGATGCTGTCGTAGAGGTCGAAGGCGAACAGTGCAAACGCACGACTACCGGAACTGTCTCGTATATGCCGGCGATATTCGGCTGCTATCTATCCTCATTCGTCATCCGCCAACTGGCAAATAACGAATGAGGATAATGGACAATTGACAATGAACAATTGACAATTATTTGTCATTCCGTCCAATTGTCAATTGTCAATTATCAATTGTCAATTAATAAAGGTATGATAAAGACAGAAGGAATAACCAAGAGCTTCGGCTCCCTGCAAGTACTGAAAGGCATCGACCTGACAATAGGCGAAGGCGAGGTTGTCGCTATTGTCGGCCCGAGCGGAGCAGGCAAAACAACCTTGCTGCAGATTGTCGGGACATTGGATGCGCCCGATAGCGGCAAACTATATATCAACGGGACGGAAACCGTGCGTCTTTCGGAAGAAAAGCTGGCAGCTTTCCGGAACAAAAACATCGGCTTTGTCTTCCAGTTCCACCAGCTTCTGCCGGAGTTCACAGCTTTAGAAAACGTGATGATCCCCGCCCTTATCGCCCGCGAAAAGCCGGCTGTGGCAGAAAAAAGAGCTAAAGAGATACTGGACTTCATGAGCCTGGCCGACCGGATGTCGCATAAACCGAACGAGCTGTCAGGCGGCGAGAAACAGCGCGTAGCCGTAGCCCGCGCCCTGATCAACAATCCGTCCGTCATCCTCGCTGACGAACCCTCGGGTAGCTTAGACACCCGCAACAAAGAGGAATTGCACAAGCTATTCTTCGACCTGCGCGACCAGATGCACCAGACCTTCGTCATCGTCACACACGACGAGCAACTGGCAAACGACACGGACCGCGTAATCCACATCAAGGACGGGGTAATTGACAATGGACAATTGACAATTGACAATTAAAGATTGGCAACTCATAATTCATAATTCACAATTCATAATTCAACTATATGTCCCATCATCATAACAGAGCAACATTTGGTAGTAAAATAGGTGTAATCCTGGCAACAGTAGGCTGTGCCGTCGGACTGGGTAATATCTGGCGGTTTCCTTATATGGTCGGTTCCAACGGAGGAGCAGCATTCCTCCTTATCTACATCATTTGCATTATCTTATTAGGGCTTCCGGTGATGATCACAGAGTTTTTCATCGGACGTCATTCCCGCAAAAACGCGGCCGGCGCCTTCAAGGTTATGGCACCGGGAACAAAATGGTCTCTTATCGGCTACAACGGCGTGTTGGCGGCATTCCTGATCCTGGGCTTCTACTCGGTAGTGGCAGGCTGGACGCTCGAATATATCATGCAGGCACTGGACGGTTCACTAACGGGCAAGACAGCGGCCGAATTCAAACTGGACTTCGAACAATTCTCATCCGGGATCGTACGGCCGATAGGCTGGACAATCGCCTTCATCGCCCTGACGCATATCATCATTATCTCCGGCGTAAAAGAGGGTATCGAACGGGCATCCAAAATCATGATGCCCATGTTATTCCTGATTCTGATTGCCCTCTGCATCCGTTCGGTCACGTTGCCGAATGCCGAGAAAGGGCTGGCATTCCTGTTCAATCCGGACTTCAGCAAAATCTCCTCGTCAGTTGTGCTCAGCGCAATGGGGCAGGCTTTCTTCTCGCTTAGCATCGGAATGGGATGCTTGATTACTTACTCGTCCTATTTCAAGAAAGACACGAAACTCCAGACAACGGCCCTGCAGGTCACAGTCCTGGACACGCTGGTGGCCATATTGGCAGGAGTGATGATATTCCCGGCAGTATTCAGTTTCGGCATTGCTCCGACAGCAGGTCCCGAACTCGTGTTCATCACACTACCGAACGTTTTCGAACAATTGCCCTTCGGCTGGATCTGGTCCACTGTCTTTTTCGTGCTGCTCGCCTTGGCGGCTTTGACTTCGACAATCTCGCTTCATGAGGTAGCTACAGCCTATGTACACGAAGAATATCATATTTCACGAAAAAAGGCGGCCTGGTTCGTTTCAGGCGGCGTGCTGACATTAGGGATTCTCAGTTCGCTCTCATTCAGCGTGCTGAAAGAGTTCACGATCGGCGGCTTGATTTTCTTTGATGCACTGGATTACCTGACAGCAAAAATAATGCTTCCCTTAGGTGGCATGCTGATCTGTATCTTTGTCGGAACACGTGTCGACCGCAAGATTCTGAAAGCCGAGCTGACGAACGAAGGGACCGTCCCGTTCCATTTCTTCAACACCTACGCCTTCTTCATGAAGTACATTGCTACGGTCGCCATCGGCCTGATTTTCCTCAACGAGTTAGGACTGGTCAACAGGATTATAAAACTGTTTTAAAATACTCGGGGAAGTTCCTTGCATATCTGCAGGGAACTCTTACCTTTGTGAAGCAGTACTCATTTAATAAACAATCGCCTTATGGAAATCAAAACCATCAAGAAAAAGAGAAAGCTACTTCCCGGTCTTGACATGACGCAGGAAGAATTAATGGCACGCGTCCGCAAAGCGGAGGAAGGACCATTCTATACATTGGAAGAGTTCAAACAAAAGATGCAGGAATGGAAAGCCCAAAAGTACTGAAGTACTCGATATAATTTCTTATCGGGAAAGTATTTCAAAGATACAGAAAAGACGACAAATAAAATTATAACAAATACAGCCTCTTACTATGAACTGGCGAGACCTTCTCTATTTCTCCAAAGGCGAAAGGCGGGCGTTGACCTTGCTGCTTTGCCTGATTACAATCTCTTGGATTTTATTGCTTTGGACAGGTAAAAAAGCGATGCCTGTCGCTTTGGAAACGGATGCCCATCGAACAGGAAACCGACTGGCATCGGACGAAAAACGAATCATCATCGGAAAAGACACTTCCGAAAGGGAAAAAGAATCCATCCGAAAGGAATCCGAATTACATCCGAAGGGGAAGAAAAATACCCATAAAGAAAACGCTCCTTTCCCAACAAAGAAAACACGGAAAGAATACAAGCCATACGTCCGGACAGAAAAATTCCCAGCCGGAACAGTTGTCGAACTGAATGCAGCCGACACGACCACCCTGAAGAAAGTCCCCGGCATCGGCAGCACCTTCGCCCGCCGGATTGTGAAATACAGGGAACTGTTGGGCGGATTCTACACCGTCGGCCAATTGTCGGAAGTGTATGGCATCGACGAAGAGCGCTATGCCGTCCTCGCCCCCTGGTTCTTCACCGACACACTGTACATCCGCAAACTGAATGTCAACGCCCTGCCCGCCGCAGACCTCCGCCGTCATCCTTACCTCGACTACCGGCAGGCAAAAGCCATCGAACAGCTCCGCAAACAAAAAAGCAGACTCTCCGGATGGGAGAACCTGCAACTGATAGAAGAATTTACAGATATGGACAGGAAGCGGCTCAGGCCATATCTGTCGTTCGAATGAGAAACTGAGACCAAAAAAAGGGCATCCTCTCGGACGCCCTTTCTCATTCAATACTAAAACTCTCTTATATATGGATTAGTATACATTTACCTTGGTAACAATCGTATTGCCGGCATTGGTTAATTTCACAATGTAAATGCCATTTGCTACCGGTATTTGCGCATAGCTGCTGATGCGTGCATTGTAAACTGTCTTACCGAGCATGTTCACAATCGTCAGCTGCAGCGGCTGAATCGGATTCACATAAATACTACCCTGTTTTGCATATACCTGCGTATTGGCAAGGGCTTCTTCAAGGCCGGTAGCAAAGTCTACCGTCACTTCGCAAGTGGCAGTTACATCACCGATCTTAGCAGTAATCGTTGCCGTACCTACCTTCAGGGCTTTCACTGTTGCACTGTTTCCGTTAGCTGTCACACTAGCAATCGTCGGATCGCTACTGCTCCATGTCACGGTCTTATCGGAAGGAGATACAGTTGCTTTCAGTACGAACTCTTCATTACGCGGCAACGTCTTTGTTGTTGCATCCAGGGAGATTGTAACGGTTTCATCGCCTTCGTCACCACCACCGGAAGGAGGATTCGGGGCAGCTGTGTAACCAAGCTGGTTCTTGTCGTAAACAACAGAATAGTTAACTGTTTCACCACCGTTCACATAATAAACAGTATTGCTACCGCTACCTTCGGATGTTATAGTCGGATTGAAAGCAATTGCACTGCTTGCTACAGTCTCACCTGTTTCACGAATTGTCAGCTTGATGTTGCTTTTCAGATTGCTTGCAGAAGAAGCATTAGCAGGTAATTCGGCAACAACTGTTGATTTAAGGATATTACCATTTGTTGGTTGGTTAGAGTCTGCCAGTTTATAGTTAGCAGCATCACCAGTCGTACCCATTTTAAGCTCTGTTATGGCCTGTTCGCCGGCTGTTGAAGCGTCAAAGTTAACCCTGATCGGAACGATATCGCCACTGATACGGTCATTCGATGTATAATCAGTCAGTTCCATAACATTCTTTCCGTTATAGTAAGCGCTAAGCGGAGTTCCGACTGTCACTTCTTTCTGTTCGATCTCACCTGTCAGGGTTCCTTTCAGGATGTAATTGTTAGCTTCGCTACCGATCAGGATCAGCGATTGAGACGGAGTGATTGTTTTGCCTTCACCTGCCGCTTTATCAGCAAAGTTGAATGTAATACCGGAAAGATCCAATGCTACATCCTTACCTTCTGCACCAGTAAGTTCAAGTGTTCCTGTAGCAAGAGACGTTCCGTCGTAGGTCTTATCCATATCGGTTGCCTTGACAGTCAGTTCAGCCGGAGATACTTCGAGGTTCAGGATCTTCACTTCACTACTACTGATTGCCAATACCGTAGCCTTACCTGTTGCGACAGGAGTACAAACGATATTGCCTTCTGCATTTGTCGAAATAGTCAGAACATTGGTATTAGTCGATTCATATGTCCAATCATCTCCTAACCTCATCACTTCTAATGGAATACCATAAGATAGACCTTTAAATGTTGTCTTATTCCAATCACCGTCAACAGCTGCTTTCGTTTGCATAGGCGCTTTAAACGAAGTTGTTGTAACAGCAGAAGTAGAAATCTTATTCAAACTCTGACCTATCACCTTGCCATCTGCTAAAATATTAGCATAACCATCATCTTCTCTTAATTCAACCGTTAGTCCGGTATAACCGGCTTCGTCAACGACCATTGCATATTTGCTATTTGGCGTACCATATACTACAGCCTTTGGAGTACCTTTATTAATAGTCAGCGTACCCGGAACAGTCGTCAGTTCGTAGTTCGGGCATTTAGCAGTTTCCATTGCCAAATTCAGAGTAGTACCTTCTTCTGTTACCGTAAAGGCTCCGTTATAAACATTACTTAATGTTTCGCCATTTACCAAGCCTTCAGCTTCGAACTCATACTTCGTATAGCGCTGGTTCCACATGCGTGTCACATCTTTCACCTTTACTGAAAGTCGTGCTTTCGTGATCTTACCGGTTACGTTCTTCGGCTGGATTAGGGTGTAGTTGGCAGCATCATCACCTGTCAGCTTCAGTTCAGGCATCAGGACATCAACCTTATCGCCTACATTCTTGTTGGCAAAGTTGAATGTCAAATCTGTTTTGTTTACATCAACATTGGCTCCTGACAATTGTCCTGCTAACGTAAATGTCGGTAACGTAACAGCTGCTGTTCCGTCATAAACCTTTTCGATCGCACCTACTGTAACCGTGATCGGTTTCGGCATAATTTCGATTGTCTGAGTTGCGACAGCGGCAGAATAATTACCATCGGCAACACGACTTACAGTCAGAGTCACTTTACCGGTTGCTGTTGCTTCCAGTATAGTATCATTTATAATCTTTGCTGCACTACCGTCTACGCTATAGGTAAATATACCTTCAGCAGCGGCCTGATCGCTTGTTGCCGATAATGTCATCGTGTTACCGTAAACCATTGTCGGCAGAACAGATTTACCAAAGGAGATTACCTGCGGAGTCTTTTCATCGATCGTTACACTAACGGCTTTACTTGTTCCTGTTTTTCCGGAAACAGTAGCAGAGGCAGCTATTGAGTAATCTCCTGCACTTGCATTCGATATTGTTCCTATATAGAAATCATTTCCGAACGTTGCATTAATATTCTGATTATTATAGGTAAATTTAACAGTCGGTTCAACATTAACGCCACCATTGTTAACCAAACGAGCTTTCAACTGAATATCACGATTTGTACCATTCAGTACCGTCTTAGCTTCCACCATTTCGATAACCGGATTAACAGCATTGACTGTCAATATTCCCTTTGTAAAGGTGATTGTATAATTATCGGAAGTCAGGCCGTAAGGCATAATGTCATAACCGCCATCTTTCACTAAAGAATCAGGAGTAGCGGAACAGATGAACTTCAAGGTACCGTCAAGTGCATCCCCTTTTTTCACATCTGCAATAGTAGCCTTAAAGGTCGGCAGTTCTGAACCAAATGTATAGTCAGCTACATCATCGGCTTTTACCGTAGCCTGTGCTTTCACAACCTTAGCGGTTACGAAAGTGATCGGAGCTAAAACATAATAGTCAGCTGAATCCTTAATAGTAATTTCATTAACCATTACCGGAACTTTAGGACCTACATTCTTATTAGCGCGGCTTCCTGTCGGTGCAGTCGATGTTTCAAAACATTTAGAAATAAAAGCATTCGCATCCCAAGGAAGTCCGGAAACTGCGATATTTGCAGCATCCCATTTCAAGGTTACATCTGTATTGGCATTGTAGACGATTGAATCGCCCTTATTTTCCGTTCCATAGTCCGGAACAATACCAGCCGTCAGGGTCAAAGTACGTTTCGTGATCTTCAACGCTTGTGTATTAGCTGCATCTGCATCATCAGTAACCGCCAAGCTTAAAGTAACAGTACCCGGTTTCTTGATTGTCAAGACACCGTTGTTAATTTCTACGACATTACTACTGCCATCAGAAACCGTAGCTGTCACATTTTCCAGATTAAACTCCAGTTTAATCGGCGCCGTACCATACACTACACTATCCGGCAGGTTAGTAATCTTAGCCAATGTTTTCTGATAAGAAGCAATAGAATAAGTTTCTCCCGAGAAGCTCAACAACATCACCACCTTGCCGGCTTTCAGCAATTCTTTTGCTACTGTTTTGTTGGAAGCGATAACACCGTCTTTGCATTCGATTGAGAAAGTCTCACTGGAAAGGTCAGACTTGCTTGTAGCCTTATTCATTTCATCAACAACAACAGTAGAAGTAGTATCAACAACCAGAGCACCACCGACAGCAATACCTGCCATGATATCTGTTGCCGGAACCACTAACGTACCGTTATTTATCAGTTTACAACCTTCTGCAACGGTTAAACCTTTATTCAAAGCCCAAACATTTCCTTCCGAAATTGTAAATTCTTTAATATCAGTTCCGTTCTTCTTCTGGCTAAAAGGACCAACATTAGCAACAGCACCATTCAATACTACGTTTTGGATTCCTTCACTTACACCAACAACTGGAGTATTTGTACACTTATCATCAAACGTGAAAGAGATATTCTCTGCTGTCGGAATGGGGAAAGAACCGGTTTGCCACTGGTAAGTTGCGCCTAAATAAATATATTTAGCCTCTTCTGTAGCAGGGAAAGTACAGTTTTTAAAATCCATACTCACTGATCCTACCTTACCACGATTAACAGCAGCTATCTCTAAAGGCCAATTTGTCGCTTTTACGAATTTACAACCTGTAGCCTCTATTTTCACATTATCAGAACATCCATTTGAACCTGTACCCAACAGGGCAACACATTCAACACCATTCAATATAGCAGTTACATTCTTTGAATAAGAGTAGCTATATCCACCGCCAACAAAAAGATCACCCGTAATTTTACCGTTTGTCATCTTAAAGTTAGTCGTTTCGACGCCATTAGCAATCGTTGCATAATCCGTTTGTTCCGTTTGTCCAATACCCACCGGAGCATAACCTCCACCTAATATATATGTTAATTGTGTATTTTCTCCTGTAATTTCAACATCCACTGCTTTCGTCTTAGCATACATCAAACCGGCAGAAATCAAATAACGAACTTTAGCGTTATCGATCTTAACTGTTGCTTTACCCGTGATGTCAGCAGTTTGTCGTTTTGAAGCATCAAATGCCTGCTTCGGACCATAGCCACCGCCAACCAGCAAATTGACAATCTCACCACCGGAAACCGTTACATTGGCATTCTTTACATTACCTAAATAACCACCACCGATAATCATTTCTACTTTACCACCCTTCATGGTAATATTGGAAGACTCAACATCACCAAACTTAGCTCCACCGAAAATAATCGGATTCTTAGCAGTCTCTATTTCCAGTACATCATCTGTTCCAGCACTGATTTTAATTTTATCACTACCCGATGCTTCTACTGTAACAGGATTACCATTAGCATAAACTAAAGTATATCCTTTATTTAAAGTCTTATCTGTATAAAAGTTTGCAACATTTTCGAACGTCAGTTTCGAATTCGTCCAATACCACATCTCCTTCGAACTTGTTCCTTGCACACCAAGATAAGAGGTCCAACCTTCCGGAGCATTCACTGCTGATTCGGCATCTTTCAATTCCGACCAGATCTTAGATTGTTCAGCAAAAGTAGAAGTGGCGTCAAAAGTAAAGGAGGGAGAATAGCTCGTCTTTCCTTGATCAATATTTACACCACCCCATTTATTATCTATAGTATAGATGCCTGTTGCTTCAACATCAGAATGAACGAGCAAACCTGCATTCGCATTATCAACCATACCAACACTTTTCAAAACGACTTTCATCGCTGATTGTGCATTTAAACCGGAAGCCAAAGCTCCTGAGATATTTAATCCTTCAATCGTAACAGTTTCTCCTGCACTACCATTGAGGATTGCAAGCAAATGCTTATATTCGTTTTCTACTTTACCAGCCGGTATAGACCATTGCTTTTGTCCTTCTACGATACGACATTGAATGCCAGTCCCTTCCGGACCTGTACCAGCACCAGAAATCGTAAGCGGTTTGTCTATCACAAGCATCTGATTTAAGTCAAAATCACCTTTTGACAGTTTAATCGTATTACCCTTTTCCGCAAAAAGAACCGCTGTCGGCAAAGAAGCATAATCCGTATCACCAATTGAAGCAACTGGAGATACAGGTTCGTCTTTTACCTCTAACTCGCAAGGCATAGAAGTAACCTCTGTTCCATCAACTTTTGTCACTTTCAATGTATAGCTGAAAGTTCCTGTTTCCTTCGGTACAACCTTAATATAAGAAGTTGCATCCATCAAAGAAAATCCTTCAGCCGGACCGAATCCTTCGTTTTTAGGATCCCATTTTACCCAACCAGGATTCCCACTATTAGGTTCATAATAGTAGGAATCCCAAGTATCAAAAGCATTGTCGGTTGCCGTTAATGAAGCACGGACATTCATATCTCCGGCATTCCCTTTCTTCGTTGTAATACCAAATACGATCGCTCTCCCCTTCTGGGCAACGGTTAGATCCGTCGTAATCGTTGGGCCATCTTGCGCATGTACCCACCCCACACTCGTCACCGCCATAAAGGCAGCGAGTAACATAAGTAATCTTTTCTTCATAACATTTTTAATTAAAGCATTAATAATGAGTTTATTGATTGAAATAAAATTCTGTACCCTATCATCGCTCTATTAACTTACCCTATACAATGTACGCCTACAAACAGTAGTTAACAAGTGTGATTTTCTGTATTTTGACGACCGAAAACGATCCTTTTTTTTAGTCATTTTTAGGCTGGATGCGGGTTTGGAGCATTTTTCTACA
>ERZ791875.1852-NODE-1852-length-12499-cov-2.764465_pt1 | contig 12499 bp, 13 predicted proteins | sample MGYA00510278_ERZ791875 | MGnify/ENA primary metagenome ERZ791875 (study PRJEB30046, sample SAMN00792078) | human gut metagenome | study: EMG produced TPA metagenomics assembly of the A metagenome-wide association study of gut microbiota in type 2...
TAAATTTTACTCTTCAGACGGCATTCGTCACATAGGTGGTATCGATAAACCTGAGGGTGTGGACGCATTCCATACCACTTTTATATCCCTTAAGCAGTTACGCTGTACCTATGCCGATTGTGCGTACAATATTTTTGTGCCGACTTGGTGATGGCTCGATTTGATATCCGGGTGAGGCAAAGGAACCGTATGCGGCCATCCTGCAACTGACGGAGGGGATTCATGGATCAGAATGTCATTCTTGTCGAAACCGTGCCGTTGGAATTTGATCTGGAATCCCTAGGGTGCAGGTTGCGCATCCGGCCCGGGCAGACAAAGTTCATGGATCGGCTGAGCCGGTTAGCGGAGGAAGCTGTGCGCGTGGCTAGGCCCAAAGCCGTGGCTAGGCTGTGCGGCCTGACCATACTGGACGAAGAGAAGGTACAGGTCGGAGAAGTGACTTTTTCCAGCCCGCTGCTGCGCCAGAAGATGGATGGGCTGGGGCGGGCCTTTCCCTATTTGGCGAGTGAAGGGACGGAACTGGCCGACTGGAGCCTTTCCCTTTCTTCCTCGCTGGAGCAGGTATTCGCCAGTGCCTTGCGGGAAGTGGCCGTTCAGCAGGCTGAAAACCTGCTGGAAAGGACGCTTCTAGAGCGGTACGGTATTGCTCAGGTTTCAGCTATGAATCCCGGTTCGCTGAAGGTATGGTCTCTTGAGGAGCAGGTGCCCCTGTTTGAACTGTTGGCCCCACTGCCCGAGAAACTGGGTGTGACCCTATTGCCCAGCCTGATGATGCGGCCCGAGTACAGTGTTTCGGGTGTGTTCTTCCAGACTGACAGCAAGTTTTACAACTGTCAGCTCTGCCCCAAAAAAGAGTGCCCCAACCGCAGGACTCCCTCTTTGGTCACCTGAGAGTGGGACAGGCGATGCTGTTGAAAAGAATCGGTGGGCCGTGCCGTGATTGAAATGAGGCTGACGGGCGAAATGAATCCTGAGGGGGGCGCAAGATGGTGCGCAAGCGAAACCTGTTTCCGTCTGTACAGTTTACTTATGACGAATGGTCAAGAAAAAGAGGGGAGGCATGAAAAGTGTCCGTACGTAGATGTGAAGTATGTCGTTTCCGGAACTATGCGGAAAGAAAACCAAAATCGCTACTGGCCCACATTTGGCGCTGGCATACGGGCTGGTGTCCCGGCTGGAAGAGCTACATCAAAGAACGGGAGGCCGAACAGACCCCTTCTCCGACGTCTCCGACGGATTCCTGATGGGAGAACATACCTGTCCCGAAAGGGGAGTCCGCAAACGGGAATGCATTATGCGAGGCCGAGTAGCTTTTCGAAGGAAACCGGTTTCAAATCCTTAACCCATCTCCCGGCTGAGCCAGGGGATGGGTTAAGGATTCGATGAAGGGGGCGTTCCGGACATTGAACAAATCAGGGCGCATCTTGAACTCCGGGCTGATTACTTACGTGACCTGATGAAGCTGCAACACCCATGGAGTCCGTCGAGGAGAAATGCGCCTTGCTTTCCGTCCCCGGATTACAGGTCAAGTTTGATCCGGAGGAAGCGGAGCAGGGTAAAGCGTTTATGGCGATCGCTCAGAGCGAGGAAGATGCCTGCACGCTGCTTAGGCACAGATAGCTTTACGGAAAGGTGAATTTCATACCCTCTTCCAAGCTGGATATGCGGAACTCCTATTCAGGGGCTCCGCAACATATACATTGTCATCAACGTCAAAGCCAACATCATACTGGGCCAAATCGCGACTGTCCCCAATCGAAGCGCTGCTGTCTAGGGGCGGCGGATATTATCTGTTTTGGCTTATATTGATGGATAATTTTATTTTCTGCAGATACAATTTACCAGATGATCATTCACAAATCCTGTGGCCTGCAAGTAGGCATAACAGATGGTCGATCCAAAAAATTTAAAGCCACGTTTTTTCATGTCTTTGCTCATGGCGTCTGATTCAGGAGTGGAGGCTTGGATATCCTTGAGCGTTTTGGGTTGGTAACTGATCGGTTTTTGTTCTGGGAAAAATGATAATGTGTAGTTGTAGAAGCTGCCAAACTCTTTCTGGATGGCGATGAAAAGTTTGGCATTGCTGATAGCCGACTTGATCTTGAGCCGGTTTCTGACAATGCCCTCGTCCTGCATGAGCCGTTCGACATCTTGCTCAGTCATCTGGGCGACTTTATTGACATCAAAGTCATAAAATGCTTTTCGATACCTTTCTCTTTTACGCAATATGGTGATCCAGCTCAGGCCAGCCTGGGCACTTTCCAAAGTAAGGAACTCAAAGAGAAGCCTGTCGTCCGTAACGAGCCTCCCCCATTCTTCATCGTGGTATTTGACATAAAGGCTGTCAGTGCCGCACCAACCGCATCGTCCATTGAGCAGGTCTTGCATTTCCATAGTTGCTTGGCTTCTTTCTTTATGTATCTTTACGGTTATGGGGAGCAGAATGTGCTCTGGCCTCACCAATTGACGCAATAACCCGTCAAACCATTTATCAACCACGCCGTTCATCAGCAAGCGGCACCAGCAAAGCGGAGCTGGCTGTTAGAGCAAGCCTGAGACTCTACAATTTACAGAGTTCTGTAATAATAGAATTACATAATTATGTAATTCTATTATTTTATAAGATATAGTCACTTTCTCTTGGAAGGCGTCAAGCAGAAGCGCCTAATCATGGACAACAATGAGAATGGGAATGTCGCTTTCTCGGAGTGCCGTTCTGAGGTGGTCGGCTTTCTGGCTGGGGTGATGGAGAGCTCCTATGGTGTGCGGACGACAAGAGCAAGAACGCTTCCTGAATGCGCTCTTCCTGATATGCGGTTCCCAGCCCATACCTCGGCATTCGGAACGAAAGTACAAAGCAGACGCATACGGCCTTTTTTATGACAGGCTCAAGAAAAACTTCATTCTGTTCCATCTGTCTTGTCCATGCGTTCGCCAGAGCCCGCGCATCCTCTACGAAGGTTTCAACCTGAGTGCCTCTTCCGCCGGAGTTTCTCCGTAATCGTGAGCTGTAAGATTTCTGTTGTCCCGATAGAAAAAACAGCGTCTGACCTCGTCGGGCGTGAGCAGGCCATGTTTGGCGGTATGGCGTAGTACATCCTTGAAGTAGAGCCTGTCCACCTCAGCGGGAGAAGAGAAAAACTGTTTGAGGACTTCCCCAAAAGTTTACCTCCCGTTTCAAGGACAAGCTCGAATCCCTTAATAACGGCGTTTCGGTAGACGTCGTACTCCACGCTGTCCGGTGTTGCTTGTTTCAGGAGGGCAACACCGGGCCTCCACGGTTTGGGATTCAGCGTTTGAAGTGTGCCGTCTGCAACATGCGTCTTCCTCAATATCCCTGTTTCTTGAGCCAGTCGTCCAGTGCTTCCCGCACGATGTCCACTTCCTTCCGGCGTTCATCGAAAGCATACTTGCGAAGACGTTCCGACAATGACCGAGATATGTTGTACATTTTCCTCTGGTCATTTTTTTCAGGTAGGGGTTCATGTATTCCTGTATTTATAGGATTCTGTATTTGTGTATTACTGGAAGTCTGTATTTCTGTAGTACCGGGCTCCGTTCTGGCAAACAGCCCGCTGGGGCTCCCTTTCTTCACCTGGTTCTTTCCTCTATCCCCGAGTCCCATAGCATCCCTCCGTTCTTTCCAGAAATTCGGCAGCAAAGGCCGCATAGTCTTTTGCGCCGTAACAGCTTCGCTTGTAGCTGAACACATCCTGCCCATTACTGGGGGCTTCCGCAAGGCTCACATTGTCCCGGATACGGGTCGAGAACAATGTGTCTCCCCATTCGTCCGCGAGAGCTGCGGCCACATCTTTGTTGAGGGTCTTTCGGGCATCAAAAAACGTCAGGACGAGCCCGAGGATCGCCAGATCAGGATTGAGATCGCGGACAAGTTCAGCAGTCTGCCTGATGAGCGCCAGCCCCGCCAGAGCGTAATACTCGACCTGTACAGGGATGAGCAATCCGTTTGCCGCATTGAGGGCGTTGACGGTCAAAAGTCCGAGAGAAGGCGGGCAGTCTATCAGCACATAATCGTATTCGCCCGAAACAGAGAGGAGGGCTTTCTTCAGCAGATTCTCCCTCCCGATTCGCCCGGCAAAGGCCAGTTCCGCTTCTGCAAGCCGGATGTTGGCCGGGAGAATATCCAACCCCGCTTCCAGCGTGCTCTTCGCCTCGGCGATGGAGGCGTTTCCAGCGAGGACATCGAAAACGGTATATTCCAGCGTTTGCGGATCAAGACCACAGGCGTCGCTCAGGTTCCCCTGAGCGTCCAAGTCGAGCAGCAGCACGCGTTTTTTTGCATTTCTGGCAAGCTGAACTCCCAGATTGTGTGCCGTCGTTGTCTTGCCCACGCCGCCTTTTTGGTTGGCTATGGCACAGATATACATGGTTTTTATTCTCCTCATAAATATGTATTTATAGTATTACATGTACATGGAGTATTGTAAATACATATTTACGTAAATATATATTAAACAGAGCCCGACCGGGGCATCATCACCACCTTCTTGCGGTTATCGATAATTCTCCACTCCCATCGAAAAGGAAGAGGGCGTGCCAGGGCCGCATCTTCCGCACCATCGTTCCTCCGGGCCTTTGCGGGGTACTCCGTTCATTCTGTCACGGAAACAGCCCCTTCCTTTCCAGTTTTCAACTCCAGGGAAAACTCGCAACGTCCAGGGAGGGCACAAGGGAAGATTTGGAAATGGAAGCCATCACAGCGGCGAGGGTAGCCAATGAAGAGCGACTGGGTTTCTGCCCCGGCATGTGGGAATGGCAAAAATACTCGCGTTTGAATGGCGTATCGTTAACTGAATGGGAACTCTTTGCAGAGCGGGTACGCGGGAGGTTTCTGGAATTTCTATGATCTGAGCAATGGATGCTTTTCCATCGCCCCGGAGCTACCACATCCCATGAGGCTCATGCGGCCCGGAAGCTTTTTTGATGGGGAGATGTCTCCCGATGTGGCTGGAAGGTGTGGCGATCTTGTTTGTCCTTACCAGGTTCGCCGGGCACAGTCCTGCCTTTGCAGAGAAGTACTGGCAGATCTACGAATATATCGGCTCGCACCCTGAAGCGCAGAAGATCTACGCGGCCGTTGAAACAAAGAGTCCTCTGCACTATACTTGAAATTTGTTGAACAACAAATACAAATAGCTGTGTCATAAGAAATAATTGATGCTTTATTTCTTGAATCTTCAAAGAGATAACAGACTAAATGCTTTAGCTATGGATTTCGTTAACGGAAAAAACGGAGAAAAAGACTGTATCTTGCATCATACTGTGGAGATCAAACAATCACATTCTATGACAGAGCCTGCTCGTCTGATGTTACTGTGAGCATCCCATCGGGGGTGCCCCGCCACGGAGTTTTTCATGCTCCGCACTGTCTTTTCGGGGCTGGGTGTGCTTGCTCTGCTTCTCGGTATAGTATTTTGCCTTGGCGACGAGTGAATGTGGCTTCTGGAGCTTCTTCAGTTTTTGCTGCGCTCTCGTAATAGCTTCAGAATCTCGAAATCAGCCGTAGCAAAACTCTTTCCCCGGGCCATAATGGTATCTTCCAAAATTTCCTCGGTGCGGAGCAGCGCTTCATCGAGTGAGGGGAAGACGTTCTCTTCGCCCACGGTGCGCAGGATGCCGACCCGCTGGAACGTCCTGTGGACGGGTTTCCGCACGGCGGCGAATAGCACGCGACAGCCTTTCCGCCGGCGCTCAAGGAATTCTTCCAATGCGTGGATACCTGTCATGTCGATGGCGGACATGTTGTGCAGATACATTATGAATACCTTGGGCGACGTCTCCATCGCGTTCAGCGTGGACTGGAATCGGTCAGCCACACCGAAGAACAGCGGCCCGTTGATGGCGAAAACTTCCACTCCGTCGGGCACGTTGTTTTTGTCCGGGATAGGGATTTCGTGCCCAGATGCCTCGTCCTCCCTGGAAACGCAGGTATGGAGACCCGTTAATTCGCCCATGCGGCGCATGAACAGCAACGACGCCGGTATGACTCCAGTATATACAGCCACGGTTAAGTCAAACACCACCGTGAGCGCGAAAGTCAGGAGCATTACCGACCAGTCGGACTTAGGTCCCTGAAAAATATGGCGCACAGTGCGCAGATCGCTTATATCGTAGGCAACTATCACCAGTACGGAGGCAAGGGCTGCCAGTGGGATGAGCTCTATCAATGGCAGCAACCACATGACCACAGCCACGAGGAACAGGGAATGCACAATGGCGGAGATGGATGACATCGCGCCTGCTCGGATATTCGTCGCCGTGCGGGGATGGCGCCCGTGGCGGAGAATCCGCCGAAGAACACGGAAGCCACATTGCCGATGCCCTGCGAAATCAGCTCCATATTCGGATTGTGCCTGTCGCCCGTCATGCTGTCCGCCACCACACAGGCCAGCAGCGACTCGATGCCCGCTCTATCAATGTTGATATCCGCGTGCTTTCCGCCACCAATATTGATTTGGAAACGTCGCTGGCGCAGGGCCGGCTACGACGGGACCTGTTCTACCGTCTGGCCTCGGTCACGCTACGCCTTCCTCCACTGCGCGATCGGCAAAGCGATATACCCATATTGGTGGACTATTACATTAAACAATTTTCCAAGTCGTGGTTGATAGAGCCTCCGCATCTGTCCGCAAGTGTCCTCGGTGCGCTCTGTAACCACGATTGGCCCGGCAATATCCGTGAGTTGCGCAATGTCGTCAGCAGACTTTTACTGCACTCTCTGGATGGGGCTGTAACGGGAGCATTGGTACGGAAAACGCTGCATGAATGGGACAACATTTCCGGTCAGACGGCAAAACCCGCGCAGCTCCTCTCGCTATCCGCACCAGCCGAAATTCCACTACAGGCGCCTTCCAGGGGAAATGACACCGATCTGCCAAGCCTTGAGGAAAATGAACGTGCCCATATTCTGGAGGCATTACGCCTCACTGGGGGGCGTCTGTCTGGCCCGCGTGGTGCTGCGGCCCTGCTGAAGGTGCCACGGTCCACGCTGCAACACAGAATACGCAAGCTGGGTATAGTGGTGTAGCGCCACCCGGACATCCGACGCCTGAAGGCGTTTCGCGTTGTCTGTTCAGCAGGGGGAACAACCCGGATCATTTATGGGAATATCCCCGGCCACCAGGGGGCGACATATGAAGAGACAGGACGGAACACAGCCTGCAATAGATGAGAACCATCCATACAAGAGCTTCCAGAAGCGAGAGGGAATCCCCGCAGGAGAGCGCTGTGACTTCGGATATGCCCCTGCCGCGGTTGATTGAAGACCGAGCAGCAAGGCCAGCCTTGTTATCGAGGACGATGAATTTCCGCCTTATGCCACGGCGAATATCGGCAAGGAATTGTGTACAGCCTGGAAAATCGACTAGGAGGCGGACTCGAAGCGGGCAGATGGGCCTTTAGGCGCGGCCAGAGGAGGCGCGTACATCCTGTGGGCAGGGAAAAACAGTGCGGCGCGCAGGCCATACGCTTGCCGGATGAAGGCGCCATCTTCATGACGGAGGTTACGCCTTGAACAGGAAGGGCTCGGAGTTTTTGGACGTAGGGGGAGTTTTTTCCAGAAGGCCGCAGGACGTGGCGGGGCTGGAGAGAGCGGAGCGGCTTGAGGGCCGGGAGGGATGGCTTTACAAGGGCGGGGTGCTTATAATAAAAAGGTGCACCACAAAACCTCAATTTTTGAGGTATGTGATGCGCCTTCAGATGTCTGTTGGCGTCCCCAAGCGGATAAAAATTCAGTAATAATAATTTGAATTAATTGACTTTTATGTCAAACCTGTATCTAACACCTACAAAAATACCTCAAAAATTAAAGTTTTTTAAAACTCTTTTTGGAACATGCCTGGACAATTATCTGTTTATTTCATTTTTTCCGTCAGTTAACACCTTTACGGCTTTAGCAAAGTCACTTTCTTTTTTTCGGGCCTCAAGTTGCCGCTGCCGGTGAAACTTATCATATTCCTGTTCCGCATGGGCAACAGCCAACTCATGATAAATACTTCCGGCATGCGTGAGAATGTTGCCTTCGTTGAGCGTAAGAAAGGCGTCCAGCTTGGCAATCCAGTCGGTCATGTGCATGGGCCTGCGTAAGCAGCCTGCCTTTCGGCAAAGAGCAGATATTGCTCCACCAGATTGTTGAGCGCGAGGAGCTCTTTTCCATTTGCGGAAACGAGTGGCAACATGGCTTTTGACCCGGTAGCCAACGGAGATGATCATGTCGAGGTTGTAGTGGGTGAGACGTCGCTGAACCTGTCGGGAGCCTTCCTGACGAACTGACAAGTATTCCTTGTGAGTTGCCTCGGGCTGGAGTTCGCCTTCCTCGTAACTTATTGGTAATATGCAAACTTATGTTCTGCTGGCTCGTTTGGAACAACTCTGCCATTCTCTGCTGGGTCAGCCAGACGGATTCATCCTCAAATCGGACATCGATTTTCACCAGGCCGTCTTCAGTCTGGTAAATGAGAAAGTGGCTTTGCTGAGGAAGGTTGAGCATAAATTGCGCTTTAAAATATAGTTGTCTCTTAAAATTTTGAAGTTCTTGATGCCATCAAATATATCTTTAGCCTCTTTATGGCTAAGCGAAGGCATCTGACTATCACTAAAACACCTTAACCTTAACCATTTTATTTTTTCTAAGAGTCATGCAAATTCCAGGCTGCAATGAAGCAAAGTTGGGTTTTCCTTTGAACATATTTTGAAGTACCTGATTGCTAGTGGCGTTTGTGGTAAAGCAAATAGGTAGCCCAATATTTTCAAGGTAATCATCTACCTTACCATCATAATCATCAGGACTTTGAGATGAGAGCATAGTCACAAGACCTTTTGAACGATGCAAACGTATGTTCTCAGAAAGCGCCTTGTGTTTGAGGGCAAGTAAATCTCTAGCCTCATCAATGGCAAGTGTGATAGTTATCGCTCTGTAGCCTGCATTATCCTTAGGAGCTTCTTCGCTGCGTTTTAAAAAATTACTAAGTGCATCGAGCAAGAGTGCTGTAGCAAAATTTTTACTTGTTTCCCTTGCATTAGCGAAGGTTATAATCCAGCTTTTTGAAAAAAAATCTTTAGGAGAAAAGTCCGGTGAAAATATTTCACGTTCGTTCAAATCATAAATAGTAGATGTTACGATATCTCTATTTAATCCATTTGTTTGATAAAATTCGTCGATTTGTATTTTTATATCACGTAATGAAATTTCTTTTTTACAAGAAAATAGAGGTTTTAAAGATTCCGATATGTTTTGAAGTTGCTTTGCTCCCGGTTTACTTTGCATTACATTACAAAAAGAATCTCTAAATCCTAAGACGGCATCAGAAGCTGTATTCATATTTTCATCTGACCCGTAAAACATGTCTAGAGGAATCGGTTTGTCCGGAACCTCTAGTACTGTCGCATTGAGAACATTTTGCAAGGCCAGATCTTTAGCAAGTTCGCCTTTCCCCAAGTCAAGCAAGATCACAGGTGCATTAGTTTGTTCTCTAATTTGGCGAAGGATTTCGAGCATTGTCCTTGTCTTACCTGAGCCAACTTGCCCCATGATCGCCATATGTGGAGAATAGCCAACACCGTTCACTAAATGAGTAAATGCTTCACCTGAATCCAACTCTTCTCCAACCTTAATTGTAACCGGACAAGGATCACCACCAAGAGATGGATGGGGGTTACCAGGGATAATAGGCTTGGCTTTTACACTATCGGGTAAAACGGCTCTTCGCGTAATAAGCATCTCGATAAACTTTTCGTAGTCTTCGTCAACAGAAATCCAATCATCTTTAAGAAGCCTGACACCGCGCGACCAATGTCGCTTTACTGCATTTTGCAGAATTTGAAGATCAATTTTCGTTTCGGGGTTATAGTGCAAAATATTTGTTATTAGCAATCCGACCCACAAGCTGACTTCTGCTTCACCAAAAAGAAGATTGCCTTTTAGGGGGCGTCCTGGTGTATCGTTTGTTAGGTCTGGATAAGTTGGTTCGCCCATAGAACGCCCCAGAGCTAATCTCCCGATTTTGTAATGGGTAGAAAGTCCAAGGAGTCTTCTCATCTCCTCCGAAAGAATAGAACCTTCTTTATTTGCCTGAAAATTAGCGAGTAAAATCTCTGTAATTGAAAGTTCTCTGGTCATATTAGTTCTCGAAATAACTATTTTCAGTTGCTATGGTCTTCCCGACACCATTGCTTAATTCCTGATGGGAGAGCATGTATGTTTTAAGGACATGCTTCTTTATTTTTTTATAAAGAGCATTATCGATTTCCTTATCCTGACTCAGTAAGATAACTTGACGATTTGTATCAGAAACCCAGAAATCCAAAATATTACTTCGGTGACGACTATCTAAACGTCCCAAAGGAGTGTCCACAACTAATGGGGCTTTTATGCCTGACACTTGTGCCAATGCTGCTATTAAGGAAGTAGCAAAGAGCTGATCTTCTCCAGCAGATTTGTCGAACTTAATTTCACTTCCTGAAGCACTAAGCAGCCGTGATGAACCATCTTCATTGATTTCAATAGAATTAATATGGGTTTTATGCGCCAGATGTTTAAAGACGCGACTCATTGCTTCTGCAAGATGCTTTGTCTTGAGTGCATATAACCGTGGGATAAGGGCCTGTATAAGCTTTTGAACTCTCTCTGCTTTGCCGATGAGGGAATTGACGGGGTTTGCAAAGATAAACTTTTCATGTTCGCGTTCATATGTAGCACGTAGGTCTTTTACCATTTGATCAAGGGCGGTAACCTCACGCTCAATGCCTCCTAATTCTTTTTGTTTTTGTTCTAGCTGGGCTGATATTCCAGCCATAGTTGCTGTCAAATTAGTCAAGGTTCCATCTCGATCAATGCCTTCAATTCTTGCCTGTTTGCTTATCAGATCCTTAAGCAGAAGCGATAACCTGCCCTTTTCGCGAATCAAATTCCGAATTTCGTCAGCACCAACCATCGTAGCGTTTATAAGCTCAAAAACTTTTGCATGTCCGCTTTCAGACAAATAGCTATGTATGATTGTTTCTGCACAATCAACAGGAGGGGGATAAAAAAGGCGTGCCCAAGCGTTCTCAAGTCGTTCTGTAATTTGTTTTTTTTGTTCAGAAGACAGTGCTGGGGTCATGATTGGCTCTTTTACACCCCAAAAACTATTAAGCAAGATATCTTTTTTGGGCTTTAATGAACTACATTCTGTGTCCCATTTTAGTTTATTTATTTCACGAGATAATTGTTCTCGAAATACAGAAAGTAAATCAGGAGATATGAGATGAAATGGAAGCTTTTCAGATAAAATTTGATCTAATTTTTCTTGGCACTCATCAAGCTCCTGCTGGGTATCTCGTTGTTGCATTATAATGTCTCGAAGGCTAGCAATATCGCCACCGCCACCACCGAGGGATAATATCCTATTTGTAAGGTCATTCTGTTGTATCTGAAGAGATTTTATTTCTTTTTCACAACTCAATTTTTTATCAATAATCTTTTCTAACTCTGCTTCTTTCATCGTTAATTCATCAAATAAATTACGATGCTTTTCTTCATCTATATTAGCAACACCTTGTCTTTTGTGAATTTGAAATTGCTGGAGGCGTTTTTTTAACTCTCGTAAAATAATTACACCAAGCAAACCCTCCATTCCCATTTTTATTTGCTCGATACGATTTTGTGAAGCAAGAGATTTTACTTCTTCACCGTCAAAAAAGAAAAATGGAGCGAGATGGGCAGGAATAAAGTGCTGCTCTAAGATTTCATTAGCGCGCTCATTTGGTATTGGCTTTTTGGGAACACCCATTTCAACAGTATATATTAATGTATCTTCTTCAACGTAATGCCCAATTTTGTTGAAATACCATTTGCGCGTAATGATAAACCCTTCATAGTCTCCAGTATTAATTTGTACGGCGACACTCATCATGTCTCGATTATTTTTTAAGGCATTTCCATGCAGGGCGTTCTCAAGGAAAGAACGATAACCAGTATTTTTTAGACCGGCACGAGACAAATGAGGAACGGCGTCTTTTCCAAATAAACCTAAGTAAAGAGCTTCAAGGATAGAGGTTTTTCCATAACCATTCATTCCCCCAATCAAAATGATATTTTTTGATTTATTTGGTGCGGGAAATTCAAAAACTTGGTGTTGGTAAGACTTAAAATTTACAAGTTCTACACGTGATATCCACATATAGCCACCTACTCTAGTCTATCCAAAATTTCGGAAATTCTTTCGTATGAACCTGCGGCACGTTCCTTGTCTTGATACTCGCGTTGCATTTGGACAAGTTCTTCAAACACATCAATATCAACTTGAAATTCTGTGCATAAAGATTCTAGAATTCCTTTAGCTTCTTCATCTCCCCAGAGGGGAAGATCTCCAAGATAGGTATCTAACGCCATACGATATCACCTGTGCTTTTATTTTTTCTTACCAACTCCTCAGCCCATATTGATGCAATCAAATCTAACTCTTCTTTTGAGATCAAATCTTGTCCATACTCTTGTTGT
>ERZ791875.1859-NODE-1859-length-12448-cov-8.431292_pt1 | contig 12448 bp, 10 predicted proteins | sample MGYA00510278_ERZ791875 | MGnify/ENA primary metagenome ERZ791875 (study PRJEB30046, sample SAMN00792078) | human gut metagenome | study: EMG produced TPA metagenomics assembly of the A metagenome-wide association study of gut microbiota in type 2...
CCGGCAGCGGATAGCGGGAAGCGGGCCGCAGCAGCCGACTCGGCCGCCGGCCGCGCACCGAAGGCCCGGTAATACGGCCCGGCCGCCGCTCGTGTATGGCTTCGCTCCATATTTATCGCATTATCGCTGTCCGACATATATCTGCGCAATCCCGAAACTCTGGCTCCGGGCCCGGCACTCGCGAAATCCCGCCCGCTCCATCATCGCCATGAACTCTTTGGGCGCGGGAAACTCCCCGACCGAGGCCGGAAGGTATTCGTAGGCCCGTTTGTCTTTCGACACCATGCCGCCGATGCGGGGTAGTATCTTATAGGTGTAGAACTCGTACAATGCCCGGAACACCCGGTTGCGGGGCCGCGAAAACTCGAGTATAACGACTTTGCCCCCGGGTTTTATTGTGCGGGCCATTTCCCGCAGCCCGGCCCCGAGGTCGCCGAAGTTGCGTACGCCGAAAGCCACCGTCGCCACATCGACCGAAGCGTCCGACACACACAGATGCTCGGCATCCCCCGCGTCGAGCACGACCCGCTCGTCCAGCCCGCGGGCCGCGACCTTGCGGCGCGCCACGTCGAGCATCTTCTCCGAGAGGTCGACGCCCAGCACCTGCACGTCCCGGATACGGCGCGCCATTTCGATGGCCAGATCGCCCGTGCCGGTCGCCACATCGAGGATGCGCCGGGGCTGTGCGCGGCGCACGATGCGCACTACGCGGCGGCGCCAGATGCGGTCGATGCTCATCGAGAGCGTATGGTTCAGCAGGTCGTATTTGGGTGCGATGTTGTCGAACATCTCGCGCACCTCCTCTTTCTTGGTCTGTTCGGTATTATACGGTTTCACGGTCATTCGTATCGAATCGATTCGTCGGGTTTCACGGAAGATACAATGCAGGTCGGCACGACGAGCAGCGCGACGATCGCCGCCACCACACCGATATTGAGCGCCAGCCACCAGCCCCAGCCCAGGGACACGGGCACCTCGGAGAGCAGGTAGCCCTCGGAGTCGAGTTTCACCAGGTGGAAATATCGCTGCAGGAGGCACAGCCCCAGTCCCACGGCGTTGCCCCATGCCAGTCCGCGCAGGGTGATGAACGCCGCGCGCCAGAGGAACACCTGTCGCAGCATGGCGTTGTGCATCCCGAACGCTTTCAGCAGGCCGATCATCCGCGTGCGCTCGAGCACGAGAATCAGCAGCGCCGAAGTCATGTTGAAAAAAGCCACGACGAGCATGATGACGATAATCACGGCGGCGTTCACATCGTGGGCTTTCAGCCAGTCGAAAATATTGGCATGGAGCTCCGTGACGCTGCTCACGGCGAGGTTCGCCGTTTCATCGGCATCGTCGTAGAGCAGCTCGTGCCCCAGCCTGCGGGCGAAGTCGTCCGCCCGGGAGAGGTCGGCGGTGAAAATCTCGTAGCCGGAAATCTCGTCGGGAGCCCAGTCCGCAAGACGCTGCACGTTGCGCAGGTCGGTCATGATGACCGTATTGTCCATCTCGTCCATCCCCGAGGAGTAGATGCCCGCGACCTTGAACCGGTCGCGGCGGGGCGTGTCGTCCGCTTCGACGAAAAGCATCTCGACGCGGTCGCCCACGCCGAGCATCAGCCTGTCCGCCAGGTTGCGCGAGAGCAGGATGTCTTTCGTACGCAGCGAATCCCCGACACGGGGCAGGTCGCCGTCGACAAGCCATTCGCGGAATGCCGACCAGTCGTAGGCCGTATCCACCCCCTTGAGCATCACCTCGCCCACGGCGTCGGCCGTGCGGACGATCCCGCCCTTGACGGCATAGGGGGCCATCGAAGCGAATCCCTCCGTCGAGCGAATCATCGCCTCGGTGCGGGCGCTGCGGCGCACGGGCTGCGAATCGAGCGTACCGGCGCCCCGGATCCCCGTTACCACGGCGTGCGCCGAAAAAGCCGTCACCTTGTGCGCCACCTCGCGCTTGAAGCCCATAATCACGGCCATCGCGAGAATCATCACGGCGACGCTCAACGCCACGGAAATCACGGCGATACGCTCCATAACCCCGGGCTTGTTCCCCGGGGTGTGCTGCGCCGTCCGGCGGGCGATGAAAAAAGCGAGATTCACGGTATTTATTTTGCTCGGAAATTTATGCAAAGTAACACAATAATTTCGTATTTTTGCCCATCGTAAACCCACTTTTATGAAAAAACAAGCATTGGTCACAGGAGCCACATCGGGTATCGGGCGCGCCACGGCGCTGCGGCTCGCGGCTGAAGGATACGACATCACGGCAACGGGCCGCCGTGCTGAAAGGCTCGAAGCGCTGAAACGCGAAATCGAAGGGGCCGGCGGCCGCTGCACGGCGCTGGTGTTCGACGTGCGCAGCGAAAAGGAGGTGCAGAAGCACCTGGAGCCGCTCGCACGCGTCGACCTGCTGGTCAACAACGCCGGGCTCGCGGCCGGACTCGAGCACATCGACAAGGGCGACACGGCCGACTGGGACGCCATGATCGACACCAACGTCAAGGGACTGCTCTACGTCACGCGGGTCATTGCGCCCAAGATGGTGGCCGCAGGCGGCGGACACATCTTCAACATCGGCTCGATTGCCGGCACGGAACCCTACGAGAACGGTGCGGTCTACTGCGCTTCGAAGCACGCCGTGCACGCCATTTCGCAGGCCATGCGCGCCGATTTGCTCGCCAGCGGCATCAAGGTGACGGAGATACGCCCCGGCATGGTCGAAACCGAGTTCTCGGAGGTGCGTTTCCACGGCGACAAGGAGCGCGCCGACCGGGTTTACGACGGCGTGACGCCGCTGACCGGCGAGGATATTGCGGAAGCAATCGCATGGGCGGCACAATTACCCGCCCACATGAACGTTAATGATATGGTACTGATGCCCGCACAGCAGGCGGGTGCGTACTACACCTACAAAAAAACGAAATAGATTATGACACACATGCTTTTCACCCTGCTCCAGGCAGGATACTACGCCGAGCCGAGCGCAAAGGCGGTACAATATTCGGGCGCACAGATGGGGATGTTCGTGCTGATTATCGTCATCGGCGTAGTGGGCTACATCGTGCAGGCACGCCTGCAGGCGGTGTTCCGCAAATATTCGAAAGTGCAGTTCCCCGGCGGACTGACCGGAGCCGAGGTCGCCGAAAAGATGCTGCGCGACAACAACATCCACAACGTCAAGGTGACGCACGTGGGCGGCCACCTGACCGACCATTTCAACCCGCAGACGATGACCGTCAATTTGAGCGACAGCGTCTATTCGTCGACCAGCGTCGCCGCAGCCGCCGTAGCCGCCCATGAATGCGGCCACGCCGTGCAGCACGCCCGCGGATACGCCCCGCTGACGCTCCGCTCGCAGCTGGTTCCGGTCGTACAGTTCTCCTCGACCGCCGCGACGTGGATTATCATCCTCGGACTGGTGCTCCTCGCCACGACACAGAACGAAGTGGTCTGCTGGATCGGCGTGGGTATGATCGCCATGTCGGCGCTCTTCTCGCTGGTGACGCTGCCCGTGGAGTACAACGCGTCGGCACGCGCGCTGGAATGGCTGCAGGTCAGCCGCACGATGCAGGGCGCACAGCTCGCACAGGCCAAGGAGGCCCTTTCGTGGGCCGCACGCACCTACCTCGTAGCCGCCTTGAGCGCCGTCGCTTCGGTTCTCTACTGGGTTTTCCTGATCCTCGGACGGCGCGACTGAACCATCGATGGAAACCCCTGAAAAAGACTACACCCACCGGGGATGGATTGCGGCCCTGGCGCTAATCGCAGTGCTTGGGGCCGTGAGTTTTATCCCCCCGCAAAGCCTCGGCGGCGTAAAACTCCGCCGGGCCAATATCCTCTCGGACATCCTCGCTTTCGACGACGCGGCTCCCGCGGCCGAGGAGCCCGCACTCTTCGACGAGGCGGATTTCCACGTCGACATGGCGCAGGTGGCCGAACAAATCGAAGCCGAGCGCATCGAGGCCGACACGGCTCCCCGTCCCGTACGCCTTACGTTCGAATGGACGCTGGCAAGCGGGGAGCTACCGCACCGCAAAGTCACACCGGACAGTACGCGGCTCAACCCGACGCTCGTCGGAATCGAAGAGTTCCGGCCGGCCGATTCAAGCCGCCTGCGGGCTTTCTACGACACGCTGCTCTACGCCGCACGCCCCGTACGCATCGCCGTGCTGGGCGACTCGTTCATAGAGGGCGACATCCTCACGGCCGATTTGCGCGAAAAGCTGCAGCAGGCCTATGGCGGCGGAGGCGCGGGATTTGCACCGATGGCATCGCCCCTGACGGCTTTCCGCCGCACAATCAAAACCCAGTCGAAAGGCTGGACGTCCTACAACATCATGCAGCGCAAGGCGGCTCCCCAGCACCTGCGCGGGAATTTCTACGTTTCGGGCTGGGTATGCCAGCCTGCGGCCGGCGCTTCGACCCGCTGGGAGTGCACCGATTTCCGGCAGCGGCTCGACACCTGCACCACGGCGCGGGTGTTCTTCATCAGCCCTGCCGACAGCCGCATCGAGCTGACGCTCAACGACACGCTGCGCCATGAATTCGAAGTCGAGGGTGCCCCCGCCGTACGGCAGGCGATTGTCACGGCGCCCCGCATCCGTTCGCTCGGGTTCAAGGTGCTTTCCGGCACCGACGGGTTTATCGGCTACGGCGCGGTATTCGAAGCCGGCGGCGTGGTGGTGGACAACTACTCGGTGCGCAGCAACAACGGGCAGGCGATGTTCTGGACCAACCCGTCGGTCAACGCACAGGTAAACGCCCTGGCGGGCTACGACCTCGTAATCCTGCAATACGGTCTCAACATCATGCAGACGGGCGTGCGCAACTACACCAACTACGCCCGGCAAATCGAGAAGATGATCGCTTACGTGCGGCAGTGCTTCCCGGGCGCCGCGGTACTCGTACTCGGCGTCAGCGACCGCTCAATCAAGACCGACACGGGCTTCGAGCCGATGGACGCCATTCCCTACATGCTCGGCTTCCAGCGCGAGGCCGCCGAAAACACCGGTGCGGCATTCTGGCCGACGTGCGATGCCATGCGCTCGCTGGGCGGCATGGAGCAGTTCGTCGCCAACGGCTGGGCCGGCAAGGACTTCACGCACATCAACTACGCCGGAGGCCGCCGCGTGGCGTGGTCGCTCTTCGACGCAATCAACGCCGGGGCGTACGAGGCCTATGCCGAGGCGGAGGCCGCCCGCATCCGCCGGCAGGCCGAACAGGCCGTACTCGACAGCCTGCGGCGGCAAAAAATCGACCGGGAACTGCTGCCGGCCGCTGTTACCGAAAACCTCAACGCACCCCTGAAATGACTTTTCCCGCAACGGACGGCATAATGGAGAAACTGCAGGCGCTGTTCACCTACGACGCCTCCTCGCCGCTAATCTTCAGCAGCGGGCTGTTCCTGTTCCTGTTCGCCGGGTTCATGCTTGTATACAGCGCTTTGCGCCGGGCGCCGATGGCCCGCATCGTCTATGTCATCCTCTTTTCGCTCTACTTCTACTACAAGTCGAGCGGCATCTATTTCCTGCTGCTGGTCTTTGCCGCCACGAGCGACTACTGGATTGCCAAGGGCATCCATGCGGCCCGCGCCGTGTGGACAAAACGCTGGCTGGTGGTGTTGAGCGTCGCCGTAAACCTCGGCATGCTGGCCTATTTCAAGTATACCAACTTCCTGATCGACATCGCCAACCAACTGTTCGGGCAGGGCTTCCTGCAATTCCAGAACATCTTCCTGCCGGTCGGAATCTCGTTTTTCGTATTCCAGTCGATGAGCTATACGATCGACATTTACCGCGGACAGCTCAAGCCGCTCGACAACTGGTGCGACTATCTTTTCTACCTTTCGTTCTTCCCGCAGCTGGTCGCCGGGCCCATCGTCCGCGCACGGGACTTCATCCCGCAGATACGCCGGAACCCGATTGTCATAACACGCGAAATGTTCGGCACGGGAGTATTCCTGATTCTGACGGGCCTCTTCAAAAAGGCGATTATTTCGGACTACATCTCGCTCAACTTCGTCGACCGCATCTTCGACGAACCGCTGCTCTACTCGGGATTCGAATGCCTGATGGGCATCTACGGCTACGCCCTGCAAATCTACTGCGACTTCTCGGGCTACTCGGACATGGCAATCGGCATCGCGCTGCTGCTGGGCTTCCGCTTCCCCAAGAACTTCGACGCACCCTACAAATCGGCCACCATCACCGAATTCTGGCGGCGGTGGCACATCTCGCTCTCCTCGTGGCTGCGCGACTACCTCTACATTTCGCTGGGCGGCAACCGCAAAGGCCGAATACGGACTTACGCCAACCTGCTCGTCACGATGCTGCTGGGCGGACTGTGGCACGGCGCCGCCGTCCGTTTCATCCTCTGGGGAGCGCTGCACGGCGTGGCACTGGCGCTGCACAAACTGTGGATGGCTCTCGTACCGGGGGCCAAAGCGTCGGGCGAGCAGATGCACTGGTGGAGCCGTGCCGCAGGGATTCTGTTCACGTTCAACATCGTATGCCTGGGCTGGCTGATGTTCCGCGCCGAGTCGATGCAGACCGTCGAACTGATGCTGCACCAGATATTCTACAACTTCAACGCCCCGATGATTCCGCAGGTTATCGCAGGCTATGCCGGGGTCTTTGCCCTGCTCGGCGCAGGATACGCGCTACACATGCTGCCCGCCTCCGTCGACCGCATAGCGCAGCGCCTGGTGGCGCATGCCCCGCTGGTACTGCAAATCGTGATGGCCGCGGCGATGATATGGTGCGTAATGCAAATAAAATCGAGCGACATACAACCGTTCATTTATTTCCAGTTTTAAAATGGCAACGACAACCCGGAGCATCCGTCCGGCCGCATAGCGGCATCCAATGGCGGCCGCCGACCGCGGCTGCAGCCGGCCCGCCAGCTCGGAATTCCGCGTAAAACAAAGACTACCGTTATGTACACTTTCGACCACTGCCTGTTCATGGCACTCAACTTCGACGGCGGCACAACCCTCGACCGCGTGATGCTCACCATTTCGGGCACGACGATGTGGCTGCCGCTCTATGCACTGATTCTGTGGCTCGTATGGCGCCGCAGCGGCTGGCGCGGGATGCTGGTATTCTTCGTGCTGATGCTCGCCGCCCTGGGGCTGTCGGACATGGTATCCGGCATTTTCAAACACAACGGCCTGCTGGGCGGCCTGCTGCCGGATTTCACCCCACGGCCGCGGCCCATGTTCACCCCCGCGCTCGAGGGGCTCAACATCACCCCCGACTCACTGCGCGTCCTGCGCCGGGCCGCCATCCCGCACGACTGGGCCGTACACGTCCCGCGCGAAGCCGTGAGCGGCATGTACGGCACGGTATCGGCGCACGCGGCGACCATCGTGGCGCTGGCCGTGTTGTCGTGCGGCGCTATCCGCCGCAGGTGGTTCACGTGGCTGATGGCCGCCTGCACCGTCGTCATCTGCTACTCGCGCATCTACCTCGGCAAGCATTTCCCGATGGATCTCGTGTGGGGCACGCTGGTCGGCATCGCACTGGGATACGCCGCACTGTGGGGTTACCGCAGGCTGGCACGCCGCCGGAGCGCCCCGGCAGCCTGATGCGGATTGCGAAAACACAGCGGGGGCTGCCTCAAAAGGCAGCCCCCGCCGACATGATACGGTGCAGCATCAGTACCCCCACTCCGCGAGGGTTCCTTTCGAAGTCTTGGCAGCGTCGGGAATGCCGGGGAAGAACTTCACCTGCATCTTCTCCTCGACGAACGTAACCGGCACGATGAACTCGCCCAACTCCGACAACTCCGTCGCCGAACTCCGCGTAAGGGTTTCGACCCAGAAGGCGATGGTCTGCAGTTCGGCGGCCGTGCATTCCTGAATGGGTTTGCCTACCTGTGCGGTCTTTTTGCGCACGGCCATCTTGAACTGGTGCGTCGGCATGACGCACGCTTTCGAAAGGGAGCTCAAGACGCCGAAATTCGAAGCGTCCTTTTCAACCTGGTTATCGTTTTCGTAATAGCACCCGGCCACGATATAAAGCGTATCGACAGGAATCGCTCCGCCCGAAATGACGGTTTCGACATTCCCCCAGATTTTTCCGAACGGACTCGGTTCGGAGGGCTGCGGCGCTATGTTGGTCGGCCGGAACGTCTGCACGTTGATTTCCAAACCTTTGCCCGAACGTTCACGCGACATGCAGAGGTGTCCGCGCGACCAATAGCCCTCACCGTACCGGCCGGTGACCAGATCGGCAGTCCAATACTGGAACTTGTCGTCGGGAGAGGTGCCGTAGATTTTCGACTGCTGCGATTCGGGAAGCGCCGGATCGGCCGCCCACGGCTCGTCGGAACGGCCCGACCCCTCGAGGTAACAACTGTGGTGCGGATAAGCCACCCAGACAGGATTGTGACGCCGCGTATCGTAACAATAGGTATAGTTGCGCACGTGCTTGCCGCTCGTCACGGTCGTAGTCCACGTCGTATGCACGAACTGGTCGGTCGCGGGCGTTTCGAAATCGGAGGGAAGCTCCGCCCAGCGGTAGGAAGCCGGGGTGAAGTCGATTTGCTGGCCGCCCCCGCCGGTCATGAGGACGATGTCGTCGAAATTAAGACCGTACTGGCGTTCCTCGAACGTGAACGCCTTTTTCGGCGCGAGCGAAAGGGTCAGCTGCGACACGGGGTCCTTGAGCGAAAACCCGACAGTCACCTTTTTCCACGTATTGTAAGCCGGGGAGCCCTGATAGGCGAGTTCCCTGGCTGCGGAGCCGTCGCTCACGGAGAGAATCACGTCGTCCGCCGGGAAAATCGCATAGAACGAGAGGGTGAAATCTTTCGCATCCGCAGGCAGGGCGATATTGCGGACGGTGAAATGATTCGTGGTTTTGGTAGCCGTCATGGTCGCATACCCCTTGCCCGACGCCCCGGCGGAGGCACCGTCGTAGCTTCCGCGGATTTTCACGCCGAGAGCATCGTACGTAACACCCGCAGCACCGGTTCCTGTCTGGGTTTTCCAGCTTTCGAACGCATCGGTAAAAATCGCTTGGGCAGGCGCAGCCCCGAAGTCGAGGCTGAAGAGCACCGTAACCGGGTCGACAGCGGCTTTGCGGGTCACGGAAACAGTACGCCCGACGGCATCTGCCCCCTCGCCCGCGGTGACGGTCAGCGTATAGGTTTCGCCTTCGGCCATATCGGTGACGGTGATAGTGCCGTTCCCCTCGCCGGAAGCGGGCGTGAATTTGAGGGCCCCGTTCGAAGCCGAAGCCGTCCACGCGGTATTGCAGGTCACTTCGACGGTATTGCCCGCACCGCCGGGTTTGAATTCGAGCGTTTCGGGAGCGACTTCCAGGCTCGGAACTACCGGTTCGGCATCCCGCACGACGGTCACCGTCTGCGAAAGTGCTCCCATCGTAACGATCAGCGTACTGCTTTTCCCGGCCGGGGCGTCGGTCACGGTGAAGGTTCCGTTCCCGTTGCCCGACCTTTTGTCGACGGCAAGTCCCGCGTCGGGAGTCACGTTCCAGGTGCCGTTGGATTCGACCGTCACCCTGTTTTTGGCGGCGTCTGCCGCATCGAAAGTCAGACTCCGGGGTGAAACGTTGAGAACGGGATCGGGATCGCCGCCGTCGCTCTTGCTGCAACTCACCGACAGCAGTGCGAGGCACCCGGCCAGGCCCAGCAGACGCAAGACTACGGGGCGGATGATTGAGGCATTGAAATTCATAAATACGGATTTAAAGTAAAAATTCGAAAGATTAAAATTAGTGCCGGAGTCGAAACGGGGCTGTTTCAAATCGTACAAACCGGCTTGCAAAAGGTATATAATCGACCGCAGCGGCGAAAACAACGATTCGCACGGCCCGGCAGAACCAAATTTCAGCAGAATTTATTAACTTTGCACGATTGATAATCCGAAAACTCAAAAACACACGATATGACGATCGAACTCACCGAACAGGAACAACTCCGGAGGCAGTCGCTTGCAGCCCTGCGCGAGTTGGGCATCGATCCCTACCCCGCAGCCCGCTACGAAGTGACGGCCACGGCCCGGGAAATCGCCGACAACTACGACGAGGCCAAAGGCAACTACCAGGATGTCCGCATCGCAGGCCGCATCATGACGCGCCGTATCATGGGCAGCGCCTCGTTCTTCGAATTGCAGGACCATACGGGCCGCATCCAGGTCTACATCCGCCGCGACGACGTATGTCCCGAGGGTGATCCCACGCTGTACAACACGGTATTCAAGAAGCTGCTCGACATCGGCGACTTCGTCGGCATCGAGGGGTTCGCGTTCCACACCAACACCGGCGAACTGTCGGTGCACTGCAAGCGTTTCACGGTGCTCTCGAAATCGATCCGGCCGCTACCCGTGGTCAAGGAGAAAGACGGCCAGACGTTCGACGCGTTCACCGACCCCGAGGTTCGCTACCGCCAGCGCTACGTCGATTTGGTGGTCAATCCGCAGGTACGCGACGTATTCGTCAAACGCGCGAAGATCATCGCCACGATGCGCGAATTCTTCAACGAGAAAGGCTATGTCGAGGTCGAGACCCCGATTCTGCAGCCCATTCCGGGCGGCGCCGCGGCGCGTCCGTTCATCACGCACCACAATGCCCTCGACATCGACCAGTACCTGCGTATCGCCAGCGAGCTGTATCTCAAGAAACTGATTGTCGGCGGCTTCGACGGCGTATACGAGTTCGGCAAGAACTTCCGCAACGAGGGTATGGACCGCACGCACAACCCCGAATTCACCGTCATGGAGATTTACGTGGCCTACAAGGACTACCTCTGGATGATGGAGTTCACCGAGCAGATGCTCGAGCGCGTGGCCATAGCCGTGAACGGCACGACGGAGTTGACGCTCGACGGCAAGCAGATTTCGTTCAAGGCCCCGTTCCGCCGCCTGACGATGACCGACGCCATCCGCGAAAAGACCGGCTACGACATCACGGGGCAGAGCGAGGAGCAGCTGCGCGAGGCCTGCAAACGCCTCGGCGTCGAAATCGACGAAACAATGGGCAAGGGCAAACTGATCGACGCCATCTTCGGCCAATATTGCGAAGAGGAGCTGATTCAGCCGACGTTCGTCTGCGACTATCCGCGCGAAATGTCGCCGCTCTGCAAGCGCCACCGTTCGAATCCCGATTTGACGGAGCGTTTCGAATTGTTCGTCAACGGCAAGGAGCTGTGCAACGCCTACTCGGAGCTGAACGACCCGATCGACCAGCTGGAGCGTTTCCAGGAACAGCTGCACCTGTCGGAGAAGGGCGACGACGAGGCGATGTTCATCGACATGGACTTCGTCCGCGCACTGGAATACGGCATGCCGTCGTGCTCGGGCATGGGCATCGGCATCGACCGCCTGACGATGTTCATGACCGACCAGGTTTCGATTCAGGACGTGCTGTTCTTCCCGCAGATGCGCCCCGAAAAGAAAGCCGTAAGCGACCCCGCGGAGAAATACATCGCTATAGGCGTACCCGAAGAGTGGGTGCCCGTCATCCAGAAAATGGGTTATATCACGGTCGACGCACTGAAGAAACTCGCCCCGGGCAAATTCTTCAACGACCTGTGCGGCTTCAACAAGAAAAACAAACTCGGACTGAAAGCCCCCTTGATAGAGGAGGTCAAAAAGTGGTGCGAGGAGTAAGGAAATTCGGATTTATAACAATAAAAACCTAACAAAATGAGAAAGAAAATTGTTGCAGGCAACTGGAAGATGAATACGCTTCCCGCCGAAGGTGTAGAACTGGCAAAAGGTATCGTAGCCGGCCGCGGCGAGGTTTGCTCGTGCGTCAACTTCATCGTATGCCCCCCGTTCACGCACCTGTCGATGGTTGCCGAAGCGCTCAAGGGCTCGGACATCGCACTCGGCGCACAGGACTGCGCCACGGAGGCCAAAGGCGCCTATACGGGCGAAATCGCCGCTTCGATGATTGCAGCGCTGGGTTGCAAATATGTAATCCTCGGCCACTCGGAGCGCCGCCAGTACTACGGCGAAACTTCCCAAACGCTCAACAAGAAGATGGCGCAGGCATATGCCAACGGGCTGATTCCCATCTACTGCGTAGGCGAGAACCTCGAAGAGCGTGAAGCCGGCAAACACTTCGACGTGGTCAAAGCCCAGATCGAAGAGGTCGTTTACAACCTCACCGACGAGCAGTACAAGGAGCTCGTAATCGCATACGAGCCCGTATGGGCCATCGGTACGGGCAAGACCGCAACGGCCGAGCAGGCGCAGGAGATTCACGCCTACATCCGCAAAGTGCTGGCCGACAAATTCGGTGCTGCAGCACAGGATACGGCGATTCTCTACGGCGGTTCGTGCAAGCCCTCGAACGCCCCCGAGATCTTCGCCAAGGAGGACGTCGACGGCGGCCTGATCGGCGGCGCAGCCCTCAAGGCAGAGGATTTCCTCGGCATCGGCAAAGGTTTCGCGAAATAAGCCTGGCTGACTTTATACGACGACCGCCGGTACGCAT
>ERZ791875.1860-NODE-1860-length-12437-cov-8.105314_pt1 | contig 12437 bp, 5 predicted proteins | sample MGYA00510278_ERZ791875 | MGnify/ENA primary metagenome ERZ791875 (study PRJEB30046, sample SAMN00792078) | human gut metagenome | study: EMG produced TPA metagenomics assembly of the A metagenome-wide association study of gut microbiota in type 2...
GAGCGCCGCACGGCGTTCGACCCGGGCCGTCACGCCCTCGCAGTCGGTATAGCACATCACGACACCCCCGGCCGAAACCTCGACGAGCGCCGTTGCCGGAATCACGCGCCGCGTGCGGCTGCGCTCCACCAGCTGGTTGAAGAGATGGTCGTAATTGCGGCTGACCTCCGTGCCCGGCGCAATTCCCTCCATGCGGTTGGGGGTCACCCAATCGCCGGCCACGGCATTGACGTTGGTGCCGACCAATCCCTGCGGGGTCAGGAAACAGATGCCGTCGCCCGGGGCGAGCCGTCGGGTCCCGTCGAGGCGGAAACGGTTCTTCTCCACGCGCGACACACGGCCGACATACTCGCCGATTGCTTTGGGGGTATCGAACGACGCTACGCCCGCCCGCTTGCCCATCAGGAAATACGCCGACTCCCCGCGCGTAAAGCTCTTGGCCGTGTCAGGCGTGAAATCCGCGACGCTCCGACCCACCGAAGCGCGCCGCAGGTGCGGCCTTGCGGCCAGCGCGTCGTCGACCTCGCGGCGGTAAAAGGCCACGACATTTTTTATATAACCGACATCTTTGAGCCGTCCCTCGATTTTGAACGACCGCACGCCCGCATCCAGCAGGTCGCCGACGTGCGCCGACAGGTTCAGGTCGCGCACCGACAGCAGGTGTTTCCCGGCCATATAGGTGCGGCCCCTGCCGTCCGTCAGGTCGTAAGTCAGGCGGCACGGCTGGCTGCACGCCCCGCGGTTGCCGCTGCGCCCGGACATCGACCGCGACAGGAAACAGCGGCCGCTGTAACCAACGCAAATCGCACCGTGGACGAAGCATTCGACCTGGGCCGTCGTCGCAGCGCAAATCTCGCGGATTTCGCCGAGCGACAGCGCCCGTTCGAGAATCACCCGGGCGAAGCCGCTCTGCCCGAGGAACCGGGCCTGCGCGGGCGTCATGTTGCACATCTGTGTCGAGGCGTGCAGCTCGACGGGCAGGTTCATCCGCCGCAGGGCCATGTCCTGCACGATCAGCGCATCGATTCCGGCGGCAATCAGCTCACGGGCCTGCCGCTCGGCGGCTTCCAGTTCATCGTCGTACAGCAACGTGTTGAGCGTCGCGTGCACCCGCACCCCGAAACGGTGGGCATACTCCGCGACACGGGCTATCTGCTCCGCGCTGTTGCCGGCCGCATACCGGGCCCCGAACTTCGCCCCGCCGATATATACGGCGTCGGCGCCGTAGTCCACGGCGGCCATGGCCGACTGCAAATCTTTGGCGGGAGCGAGTAGTTCGACGGAATCCATGCATTATTTTTTGCAAAATTAACAAAATCCGCGACAATACCGGACATAAAAAGTCCGAAAAAGCTGGCCATCCTGCCGAATCGGGATAAAAGACAATATTTAATATAGAACCGAGCAAAACAATAAGTCAATATTTAACAACAAAAGCAAAACCCCGGCAGCACGCCCGCACAAATAAACCAACATGCTAATTAACAATTAATTACAATATAATTCACAAATCAAAACGCTTAAAATGTGGAAAACAAAACAAAAGATTTTGCGCCTTTTAAGAATATTGACAGCAATTTTTATTTATATTGCAAACCGAATATTATCAGTTCGCAAAAATTATATGTGCAATATTTCACAAGACTGTTTGCCGACAGCCAGGCAACATTTCATTCATTTCCCAAAATCAAACCATTTATGAGAAGATGTTTTACACTATTGATCGGTCTTATCGCTTTCGTGACGAGCAGTTGCGACGACAAGACAAAAGAGGAGATCGCCGACGTGATCGTACTCTCCCGAAGTAGTGTCGCGTTCGCCATGGAAGGCGGAACGACCACCATCTCGGTAGCCTGCCCCTCCGAATGGGAGGCGAGCTGCCCGGACAGCTGGGTGACACTGCATCCCGGGGAGGGCTACCTGACCATCTCCGCAGGCGGCAACGTCACCTCCGACACCCGCAATTCGAAGATTACCGTAAGATCGGCACGGGACGAGCATGAAATCACCGTCCATCAGGCCTTTTCGCTCGAAACGGTACTTCTGTCGACCACGGTTTCGGACGGAATCGAATTCGACTCCGAAGGCGAGAACTACATCTTCACGGTCGTGACCAACGGCGAGTGGAAAGCCACGAGCGACTCACCGTGGATCACAGTCGACTGCAACCAGGCCAACAGCACCGTCACCCTCACGGCCGCACCCAATCCCGACGCGCACCGTACGGCGAAAATAACGGTCAGCTCGACCAACGGCACGGATACGAAAACCTGCGAAGTGGCTGTATCGCAGATATCCCATGCCGAAAACCCCTACTACAAACTTCTGGGATACTACGGGCTCTACGCCCAGAACTGGTACTACGGCGGCTCGCCGATCGGCGTAAGCGGCACGGGCGCGTTCTGCACCGTCGAGCAGAAAGAATACCGCAAGAGCGTCTACATCAAAGACCTTTTCGTCAAGGGCACGGTCATCGAGGCCTCCTATGACAGGCAGACCGGGGCGTTGAGCATCGAACTGGGCAGCAAGTGCCTGCAGGTGAACCTTTCCGCCTCCGTGATACGCGCCTACTACCTGATGACAATCAACATGAACACCGGCTCGTTCACCGGCGGTTCGCTCACGGGCACACTGGGCGAAGGCTACAACGACGATGCGGACCAGATGCGCAAGGCAATCCACTTGAGCGGATTCGAGGGCGCCTACCTGACGCTGGGACTGATCGGATACCAGTCGCAGCAGTACGTGTCGTTCAGCGACCTCTATTACGCCACCGGAACGATGTACCTCGTGGAGTGGGACAAACCCGTCGCCGCGACCGCCGTCACCCGGGCCGCAGCGGACATCACGCCGCCTGCGGAGAGCTTCCCCGTTTCCCCCGTTAACAACTAAACCGCAACACGCATGAAAAAGTTCATATACACACTGGCAGTCACACTGCTCGGCATGATGGGTTGCTCCGAAGATACCATCACTTATATCAACCCCACCCCCGGCGAAGAGCCCTCCGGCGTCACAGCCGAACTGGGCATCTCGTCGAAGAACACGTGGTTCCAGACGGAGGACAACCTCAATGCCGCCATCGGCTTCAAAAGCCTCGGCGGCGAAGTCGTCGTAGACATACAGACCAATGTGGCCTGGAAATACACCGCCGTCAACGCCGACTGGCTGACCATCGAAAAGGACGACGTGGCCGACCAACTCGTTTTGAGCTGCGAGGGCAACAAGGTCGAGCAGGCGCAGCAAGCGACCGTCACGATCACCGCCGGCGACAAGACGGCCACCATCACCGCGTCGCAGAACCCCTACGGCACGCTCGAAATCTCCGCGTCGGAGAACAATTTCCAGATACCCGCCCGCGGTGAACTGACCGCTGCGTTCGAGGTGCTCTCCACCGACGAGGAGTGGCTTTTCGAAACCAGGGCCTGCACGTGGCTGCTCGTCGAACGCGACGGCAACACGGTCACCCTGACGCTCGACCCCAACGAGGGCGCCGCCGACCGTGAAACCACATTCGAACTGGTCGCAGGCAAGGGCGGAGGCAACCCCGTCACCGAAACGATCCGCGTGACGCAGGACCGCGCCGCACTCATCACCACCTCCCTGAAAACCCTTCCGTTCGAGGCTACCCCCGTCAAGGCGAAAGAAATCACCGTGGAATCCAACTTCGAATGGGAATACACCCTCACCGAGGGCAGCGACTGGCTCACCGTCGACCGCACCGACGAGGGACTGAAAGTATCCCTGACCAACAACCCCGACGCCGCCTCGCGCTCGGCGGCGATCACCATCACGGCGGGCGACGGCAAAGCCAACGTAGCCGAACAGATCGTAACCGTTTCGCAGACGGGCTTCGATTTCGACGCGTTCATCATCGGGCTCAACGTCACGGCCACAGACCTCCGGGCCCGCCTGCCGTTCGACAAGGAAATCAACGCCACGATCGACTGGGGCGACGGCACCATCGAGGAGAACGTCACGGGGACATTCCCCCAGCACACCTATACCGACGCCGACTACTACGTCGTATCGGTCAAGGGCAGCGTGCCGTCGATCAACAGCTCGAACATCAACATCTCCTCCTACAACCAGGCCCGGCAGGTTACCGAGATTTACAACTGGGGACGCACGGGACTGACATCCATGGAAAGCGCACTCTACCAGTGCACCGAACTCAAGAAGATTGCGACGGACAAGACCGAAGCCTTCGCCGATGTCACCAGCTTCAAGAGCGCATTCTACCACTGCGACATCCTCGAGGAAATACCCGAGGGATTCCTCGATTACGCGGCCAAACTCAAGACGGTCGAAGGCATGTTCCAGTTCGCCTACGCCGTGAATAAAATCCCGGACGCCCTGTTCCACAAGTGTCCGGCACTCGAATCGGTGCGGACGGCATTCTCCTACACCTCGATCGAGCAGGTACCCGAAGACTTCTTCGCCCACAACCCCGAACTGATTAACGTGGGAGTCGTTTTCTCGTCGACCAAGCTCAAGACCGTTCCCGAGAAACTTTTCGCCAGCAACCCGAAAATCGACGACTTCAGTTCGATTTTCTCGGGCGTCGCCACGCTCGAATCCATCCCGGAGAATATTTTCGCCAACCAGCCGGAGTGCAAGAGCTTCTATTACACGTTCCAGGGAACGGGCCTGAAAACAATCCCGGCCAAACTTTTCGCCAACAACAAGAAGTGCACGGACTTCCGCAGCACGTTCAACGGCACGAAAATCACCTCGATTCCCGGAACGCTGTTTGCCAGCTGCCCGAACGTCACCACGTTCATGACCTGCTTCAGCGGATGTACGGAACTGCAGAGCATCCCGGGCGATTTGTTCAAAAACAGCGGGGCGTTCCAAAGCCTCGCCACCAACGCCTTCAACAACATCTTCAAGGGATGCACCTCGCTCACGGAGATTCCCGCCGGACTGTTCGACGGCTTCACCACCGTCACGCAGTTCAGCAGCGCGTTCGAAGGCTGCAAGGCACTGACCACCCTCCCCTCCGACCTGTTCGCGACCAACATCAAAGTCACCTCGTTCGCCAACGCATTCCAGAACTGCTCCGCACTGAAGGGAATCCCCGAGGGGCTGTTCCGCGGACTGGAGAAAGTCACCTCGTTCTCGAACCTGTTCGCCGGGTGTACGGAACTGGAGGAGATCGGCGGCAACATCATCGACGGCTGCATCTCCTGCACGAGCATCGCTTCGATGTTCAAGGGCTGCACCAAGTTGCGGACGGTATCCGCCGACGCATTCGCCGGAGCTCCCAAAATCAACAGCGCAGCCAACCTGTTCGAAAACTGCACGGCACTCGAAAGCGTTCCGGGCGACCTGTTCGCACAACTGCCGGCGCTCAAGACCGCGACCAGCCTGTTCGCAGGCTCCGGACTGCGCTCCGTTCCGGCCGAACTGTTCAGCCGCAACCCCGAAATCACGGCATTCGGCAAGGTATTCACCAACTGCGTGAACCTCACCTCGCTGCCCGACGGACTGTTCGCCGCCAACGCCAAGGTTACGGTCTACTCCAATGCTTTCGAAGGCTGCACGGGGCTCCAGACCACCGGCGTACTCTTCGGGCAGAGCGCGGCAACGGTCAAATGCGACTTCCTGTTCGCCAAGTGCGCCGCATTGCAGAGCATCCCCGCGGGCATGTTCGACGGGCTGGCCAAGGCTTCGACGTTCGACCAGGCCTTTATCGACTGTGCGGCACTGGAGACAATCCCGGCCGGGCTGTTCAAAAACAACACCGAAGTGACCACCCTCACCAAGTGTTTCCAGAACTGCGTCCTGCTCAAGGCCGTACCCGCACAGCTGTTCGGCACGAGCACCAAGACCAAGACGCTGTCGTACCTGTTCAACGGCTGTACGAGCCTCGAAAGCATCGCACCCGATGCGTTCAGCGGGCTGAAAGCCGCGTCGACGACGTTCATGTACGCTTTCGAGAAATGCACGTCGCTCGAGGAGATTCCGGACGGACTGCTCGAGAACAACTCGACCATATCGACCTGGACGGGTATGTTCCGCTACTGCACGGGGCTGCGCAAAGTCGGCTCCAACGTCTTCAACTGCGGCGGAAGCACGACGTTCGGCTCGGTCTTCGACGGCTGTACGGCCCTCGAAGAAGTCGGCGAGAACCTGCTCGTCAACGCAGCCAAGCTCACGGGCGTCACCAGCCTGTTCCGCGACTGCTCGTCGCTCAAGAGCGTTCCGGTGAACATCTTCGACGAATGCACGAAGCTCAAGAGCGTTTCGAACGCCTTCTCGGGCTGTACGTCGCTCGCGGGCGAATCGCCCTACACCACCGTCAACGGCAGGAAATACCACCTTTACGACCGCACGACGGATAACGCGACGGAGTCCGGGCTCACGGCGCTCACCAGCACCGCAGGCTGCTTCAAGGGTTGTACGCAGCTGACCGATTACGCACAGATACCGGACATCTGGAAACAGTAACAACGTAAAATATTCAGGACATGAAATATATCATATATAGCATTGCAGCAGCGCTGGCGGCCATACTGGCAGGCTGCACCGAAACCACCAAGATAGGACCGGAGCAACCCGAAAACCCGGCCTATGTGGAGGTGTCGAGCGACAAGCTGATTTTCGATTCCGACGGCGGCATCGCTTCGGTCGCCGTGGCGACGAACGCCGGGCAGTGGGATTACGTGAGCACGGGCGACTGGTTCGCCGTCACCCGCAGGGACGACAATACGCTGGCCGTCGAGGCTTCGATAAACGCAGGACCCGAAACGCTGACGGGCAATATCGTCGTCAGCGGCGAAAAGGACGGCACGCAGGTCACCGCAACCGTCACGCTCGTCCAACGGGCCGATCGCAGCGTCAACCTGAGCGCCGAAGGCACCTCGAACTGCTACATCGCCCGCACGGGCAAGGCCTATAAGTTCGACGCCACAGTCAAGGGCAACGGCAAAGGCGACGGACGCAGCGAGTACATCGCGGCCTACGGCGTCGGGATTTCCGGCATCGCCGCCGCAGAGTTGCTGTGGGAGGCCCGCAACGACGGCGACAAAACCATGTCGCGCGAAATCATCGACGGAGCCCCGGTCTACAAAAACGGTTACGTGGCTTTCTCGACCGGCCGTTCGCAGGGCAACGCCGTCATCGCCGTGAAGGACATCAACGGCAACATCCTCTGGAGCTGGCACATCTGGGTCTGCGACGACGAGATCACGTCGCACGACCACGTCAACCCCGCCGAACAGGTCGTCGCGCAAATCATGGACCGCAACCTCGGCGCCCTGAACAACGAGCCGATGGATATCGACAACCGCGGCATGTTCTACCAGTGGGGCCGCAAAGACCCCTTCACGCCCTCGCGTTCGCCTTACTACGAAGACGCCAACAGCGGCAACATCCCCGCCTACAACCAGACCAACTACGAAGTCGGCAACGGCTCGGGTTCCTGGCTGCTCCACGAAAAGGCGCTGCCGCTGACCACGCCTCCGGGCAACATTCCCCATTCGATCCTGAACCCGATGGCCTACCTGCAGCCCTATTACAGCGACAACTACAACTGGTACTGCGCGAGCAAGGAGGAGAATATCGCCCATTCCGACCTGTGGGGCGCCGAGAAAACCATCTTCGACCCCTGCCCCGTCGGCTACAAGGTTCCCGGCCGCGACATCTGGGGAATCCCCAGCGGCAACACGAGCCTGCGCAACGGCGGCCCGGCGGAGGATTACGACGAAAACGGCGTCAGCCAGAAGTGGGACTGGAACAAGGCCGAAAAATGCGGCCGCTGCTGGAAACACACCGGCGACTACTACCCGATGGTCGGCAACCTTTATTACACCTCCATCAACCAGACCACCCACAATTACACGAGCGGCCAGGCTTTCTACTGGACCTGCGCCCCGACGCCCGCAACCACCAGTGCGGATTCCTACCGCCAGGACTTCAACGAGAACTGGGCCCTCTACCAGACGGGAGCCCACGTCTACTCGGCACAGATCCGCTGCGTAAAGGAGTAAAACATTAAAACAATGACGTTTATGAAACATATCTTTAAATCGCTGCTCCTCGCGGCCCTCGTGCTGGCAGCGGCATCGTGCGCCAAGGACGACACCGAAAGCCGCGGCGGCGACACCGCAGGGCCCGTTATCGTGAACGCCTCTGCGGCGGCAATCGACGGCGAAATCGTCCTGAAATTCAAGGCCGGAGCATCCGGCGGCGTGGAGAAAACGCGTGCCGCAGGCGGCCAGACGGCAAACAGCGGCATCGACGAAATCGACCGCATACTCACATCGGCCGGAACCGTCAAATTCGAACGGCTGTTCCCCTCGGGCGGCCGCTTCGAGGAGCGCACCCGCAGGGAGGGGCTGCACCTGTGGTATTACGTGCAGTACGACCCGTCGGTTCCGACCTCCGAAATGGCCAAAATGCTCTCGGCCTGCAAGGACATCGACATCATCGAGTACTCGCTGCCGGCCGTATCGTCGGACTACCGGCGGGTGTCCGTCCCGGCCGCGGTAACGGCCGCAACGCGCGCCATCAGCGACGAAGTGCGCAACGTGCCTTTCCCGTTCAACGAAAGCGAGCGTTCGCAGATTCTGCAGTGGCACTATAACAACACCGGCAACGTCTATTCGCAGGCGACCCGATTGGGCGCCGACGCCAACGTCTACGCCGCATGGCAGCTCGCCCAAGGCAATCCCGACGTAATCGTGGCCGTCATAGACCAGGGCGTGAAATACGACCACGAAGACCTGGCCGCCAACATGTGGATTAACAAGGGTGAAATCCCCGGCAACGGCATCGACGACGACGGCAACGGTTATGTCGACGACGTATACGGCTTCAATTTCACCAACAACACGAGCGAACTGAACTTCTCGCAGGAGCTCATGCACGGCACCCACGTCGCAGGCACGGTGGCCGCCGTGAACAACAACGGCATCGGCGTATGCGGTGTGGCAGGCGGCTCGGGCCGCGGCGACGGCGTGCGCATCATGTCGTGCGAGATACTCGGCAAAAACGAATCGGGCTCCTCGGGCGCTGGCCTCTCGGGCCAGATCCGCGCAATCAAGTACGCGGCCGACAACGGCGCCGTCATCTGCCAGAACAGCTGGGGATACCCGGCCGGTTCGATTGCCGACACCGACTGGAAGAACGGCAGCTATTCGGCCATCACGCGCGCCATCGAATACTTCAACAAATATGCGGGAATGGACGAGAACGGCAACCAGGAGGGCCCGATGGCCGGCGGCATCGTCATTTTCGCCGCAGGCAACGACGCCTCGAACGAGAATACCTACCCCGCAGCCGATCCCAACGTGGTAAGCGTCGGGGCCCTGGGCTTCAAAGGCGCCCCGGCCTACTACACCAACTACGGCAAATGGGTTTCGATGTCCGCCCCGGGCGGCGACCAGATGTTGAGCAACGCCTACGGCGGGGTTTACAGCACGAGCGTCGCCGAGGACGGCAGTTCGGCCTACGAAAGCATCCAGGGCACCTCGATGGCCTGTCCCCACGTATCGGGCGCCTGCGCACTGGCCGTTTCCTACTATTACGGCGCGGAGAAACGCAAGGGACTGACGGGCGGGATGCTCCGCCAGGCGCTGTTGAGCAGCACGCAGCCCGTCGACCGTTTCTGCACCGGTAGCTACGCCGGATACGAAGGGATGATGGGCGTCGGGAGCCTCGACACCTACAAACTGCTGCTGACCGTCGCCCGCATGGACAGCATCCCGGCACAGAAAGTCGCGGCCGGCGCGACGGTGAGCCTCGATTTGGGCGACTATTTCCTCGCCACCAACGTGCTGGGTTACACAATCTCCGACCCGGAGATCGTCGCGGTTTCGCTTCAGGGCGGCGTCATGCAGATCAAAGGCATCCGCAAAGGACAGGCGACAATCATCGTATCGGACGGCGCCGCTATCCGCAAGCCGATCGAAGTGACCGTCGAATGACCTATTAACTAACGCAAAATGAAAAGCATATATATGAAAACCTTTTACAGATACGCGGCCCTCGTTGCGGGAAGCCTGCTCGGGCTGTGCGCCTGTTCGTCGGACGACGACGTTTCGGAAAAGGGCGGCACCACGCCGCTCCCCCAGCCGCAGGTCATGGTCAGCGACCTGACGACTACCGGGTTCAGCCTCCGCTGGGAAGCCGTGGAGGGCGCGGGCTCCTATGTCTATACATTCAACGGAGGCGACGAAACCACCCTCACCGACTGCCGGGTGGCGTTCGGCGAACTGGAACGCCAAAAAGAATACGTCGTGGCCGTCAAGGCCGTCCCGAGGTTCCGTGACGAGAACTCGGAATCCGCCTACTCTTACATCCACGTCCTGACCGACGACCTCGAGCAGCTCCCGCAGCCCAAGCTGACGCTCGGCTGCGCCTATGCCTCGAAGACGCTCATCAGCTGGACGGAAGTGCCCGAAACGACGCTCTACGAATACACGGTCGACGGCAAGACCTACACCACCTCCGAGCGCATGGTCACGCTGTCCAACCTCGCGAAAGACCGGGCCTATACGTTTTCGCTCCGCGCGATGACATCCGACGCGACGCGCTTCACCAACTCGGAGCCCGCCGAGCTGCCGTTCACCACCTCGGCCGACGACATCCCGGCAATCCTGATTGCCCCGACGCTCATCATCTCGGACGCCGTCGAAGCTGCCGTATACGCGGCCAGCGACGAAACCTACTTCTACGACGTCATGCCGGCCGCAACGTTCATCAAGTACACGCCGGAACAGATTATGGAGGCCTATCAGCAATATGCGCTCGATTTCGCGCAGAAACAGGGCATCAGCATCCAGCTGGCCATGGCTTCGCTGCTCAAGTCGGGCACCAAGACCATCCAGGTCACGGGGCTTACGCCCGAATTGAGCTACGTGGCGTTCGCATTCGGCATGGACCTCAAGGGACAGATTACCCGGGGGCTCTCCTACACGCAGTTCAAAACCACGTCCGACGGCTACTCCGCCGGCCCGAACTACGGCGGCAGCGACTGGTTCCGGCAGAATTTCTACATCACCAACGCCTACCTCGGCCTGACCGGCTACGGCTGGACCAACTCGGTATGGACCAACTGGCACGGAGAGGACGTTACTAAAGTCCGTTACCGCACGCTTCGCACCAGCCTTTTCATGCAGCAGTTCCCCGACGTCAACGACAAGAAGGCAATCGCCGACTTCCTGAACGACGACCGGTACGGCTACCAGCTCGATGAGTCCCTGCTGCAGATGATCAGCACGACCGACGGCTACACGAGCATCACCGCAGCCTCCGCCGGAACGTCCTATACGCTGATTACGCTCGCCGTTTCGTCGAGCGGCGAGGAAACGCTCTGCGTCAACTCCGTCACCACCAAGACCAGCGCGACGGCGGCGACATGGTTCACGGTCAGCGGCCTGAAAAACGAACAGTACGGCCCCACCTACAGCACCATCGCAGGCGCCATGCAGGGCATCGAAATCGCCGCAGCGCGTTATGCCATCTTCCCGCAAACCGCCATCGCCGACATTCCCACCTCGAAATACCCGCAGCTGATCGAGGAGTACGGCTCGGACATCAAGGACGAATACATACCCTACATCAACGGCGGCGGCTTTGCCATCATCTTCGACGCGGAGCACGGCATAAAGCCGGAAACGACCTATGTTTTCATGGTCACGGCCACCAACACCGTGGGCGACAAACTCACCAAGTGGGGTTCGGTCACGACCGACGCGGCGCCCGAAACTCCGGCGGCCGCACTGGCGGTGACCCGCAGTGCAGCCCCGCAGGCGCTCGAATCGCCCGTCGGCAGGCCCATCGCCCATCCGGAAGAATTTCTCTTCCCGACAAAGAGCTTCCCGCTGCCGGCCGGAGCACGTCCCGAAGGCGACCTCTGGACAATCATTCACAACAAGCAGATTTTAAAATAAGAGTACACGTATGAACAAGATAGCAGCAATCCTCTGGTGCGTAGTGTCGCTTGTGTGCATGGCGCCCGCCTCGGCGCAGAATGCCACCGTCAGCGGCACGGTAACCGGAGCCAACGGCGAGCCCGTCATCGGGGCCAACGTCATCGTGGAGGGTACCACGCAGGGAGCCAGCACGGACATTTCGGGCGTCTACACGCTTCCGAACGTGCCGTCCGACGCCACGCTCCTGGTATCCTATATCGGTTACAAACCGGCTAAAGTGCAGGTAGCAGGCCGCACCCGAATCGACATCGCGTTGCAGGAAGACACCGCCGAAATCGAAGGCGTCATGGTCGTGGCGTACGGTACGGCCAAAAAAGAGTCGTTCACCGGTTCGGCCGCAGTGGTCAAGGGCGACGAATTGCAGAAACGCATCGTAGGCAACGTCACCAAATCGTTCGAGGGCACCGTCGCCGGCGTGCAGGTGGCGTCGGGCGGCGGCCAGCCGGGCGAAGGCGCCTCGGTGCTCATCCGCGGCATCGGTTCGATCAACGCCGT
>ERZ791875.1870-NODE-1870-length-12390-cov-2.636157_pt1 | contig 12390 bp, 8 predicted proteins | sample MGYA00510278_ERZ791875 | MGnify/ENA primary metagenome ERZ791875 (study PRJEB30046, sample SAMN00792078) | human gut metagenome | study: EMG produced TPA metagenomics assembly of the A metagenome-wide association study of gut microbiota in type 2...
AAAGTACTGCTCTACAACATAACTTCCAAATCTTTTCAAGACTATTTTTTAACCGATTCGTAACGCCTACTTGCTAAAGTCTGAAATACTGATTGTTATGAATAAAACTTTTTTCATTCCGCAGAAGCCCCTATTTTCAGTGCATGCGCTTCCTTTTATATGCATATAATAATGTACATAAGAATTGTAGAAAATATTCATAACTATGATGTATCTTTGCCTCTACATTGATTATTCATCTAAAAAACTTAATTCTAAATGGAATCAGTAATGAGAAAAACAACAATCACAGGTTTGTTGACAACTTGCATCGTATCGCTCGCCATGTTTTCATCGTGTACAGGTGTAGAGCCAAACACACTCACCCAGGAAGAAGTAGCCGACGGTTGGCAATTGCTTTTTGACGGAAAAACACTGAACGGCTGGAAAGATTACAACGGGACTACCCTGACACAGCCCTGGCATGTAGTCGACGGATGCATCCAGGCCAAAGGTGACGGCTGCGATGCCAGCGGTTACATCGTAACGGACAAACAATATGAAAACTTTGAGCTGTCCTGGGACTGGAAGCTTTCAAAAGGCGGTAACAGTGGTATGTTGTACCACGTGGTAGAACGCCCTCAGTTTGCGGTTCCTTATGTAACAGGACCCGAATACCAGTTAATCGATGAACCGAACTTCCCTGAACCGTTGGAAGAATGGCAAAAATTAGGTGTGGACTACGCCATGCATCTCCCCGATAAATCAAAAATGAAAGTGAATCCGCAGGGGGAATGGAATAATTCAAAGATTGTCTTTGATAACGGACACGTCGAACACTGGCTGAACGGTGCTAAAATCCTGGAATTTGAAGCCTGGACAGACGACTGGTATGCCAAAAAGAATAGCGGCAAATGGGCGAATGCTCCGGAATACGGTTTAGCAAAGAAAGGTGTACTATGCCTGCAAGACCATGGCTACCCGGCATCTTTCCGCAACATCAAAATCAAGGAACTTCCCCGAAAAACAAAAGAAGTCGAACTCTTCAACGGAGTAGACCTGAAAGGTTGGGAAGCTTACGGAACTGAAAAATGGTACGTAAAAGACGGTCTGTTGATTTGTGAAAGCGGCCCGGATAAAAAATATGGTTACCTGGCAACACGCGATTATTACGATGATTTCGATCTGACTGTAGAATTTAAGCAGGAAGCAGACGGAAACTCAGGCGTATTTATCCGCTCTTTCATCGAGGAAGATGTGAAAGTAAACGGCTGGCAGGTAGAAGTTGCCCCCAAAGGACACGACACGGGAGGCATCTACGAATCATACGGACGCGGTTGGCTGGTCCAGATCCCCGATGAAAAAGAAAACATCCTGAAAGAAGGTGACTGGAATACCATGCGTATCAAAGTACAGGGAGATAATGTCCAAACCTGGTTGAACAGTCAGGAGATGGTTAATATCAACGACGAAAAGATCGGAGCCGGACAGGGACGTATCGCCCTGCAAATCCATGATGGCGGCGGTATCAAGGTCCTGTGGAGAAACCTGAAAGTAAAAACGTTATAAATTCTTACCCATAAAAAACAACTCCCGTCCCCAATAATATGAGACGGGAGTTGTTTTTTCATCCTCTACGACCATGTCCTTTACGAGGAGACTGGGAGTGTTGCTTCTCAAGATATTGTTTATACTGATCTTCAGTCAGTATCTTCTTCATTTCAGCATCCCGGTCATTCCGCATGGTTATCATCTTCTCGCGCATCTTTTGGCGATCCGAATCGGCCTGTTTCCTTTCCGCTTTCATCTTGTCTCTGAACTCAGCTTCCACTTTACGGAAATCTGCTGCCTGTTTCTCATCCAATTTCAGATCAGCAATCATCTTTTCACAACGTTGTGCCGGATCACCTCCTTTTTTTGCACCCCGTTTGCCACCTTGGGCAAAAACAGAAACCGAACTGATCAAGAGAACCAAACACAATCCTATTACCTTCTTCATAAACTAATTACCTGTTATTAATATTAAACTTGTTTGTTTTAGAAGCGCTTCTGGATAATAGACTTGAAGACGGACGAAAGGTTTAAGCTAATCCGGAGTTATTTTATTATTTAACACAGATTTGCTATTTAACCGGTCCATAGTTGATTCCTTCGGCATCCCACTTCCGAAGGAAAAAATCCAACTTGGTCATAAAACGTTGATAGTCCTTGTTGGAGGCGTCCGTCCATCCTGTTTCGGCATAAGCAGCCAGGCGAGGATATACTTTCAGATTCATACTCTCGACCGTCGGAATAAACTCTCCCCACATCTGGCATCCCAATCCCAGCACTTTACTCTTCTCTTCTTCCGTCAAGCCTTCAGGTACAGGATTGAAAGAATATGCTTTCTCCATAGGAATCGATTCATATGAATAATCCAAATAGGTATATTCATGATAAGAATTCACGACATCATATCCTTTCTCAATTGTTTTCCTAACAAGAGCCGTATCTCCTTTCCAGAAATGAACGATCGTACCGGAAGCCAACTCTTGTTTTATACCTTCCGTATCGGCATTCGACTGATATTCATGCAGTCTATCTCCGGTAATTTCATTCCACCCCATCATTCTCTTACCTTTGGCAGCCAGCATATTGGAAATCTCATTTGTAAAATAGACCTGAAGTTCGGCCGGAGTCTTCAAATTATGCTTTGCCATGTAAGCACGGATTGCCGGGGAGTTTTTCCATTGGTCATACTTCACCTCATCACCTCCGATATGAAATACAGCACCGGGGAATATCGCAATCACCTCATCCGTCACATCGTCCAGAAACTCCATGACTTTCGGATCGGCCACATTAAACACCTCATAATGTACCCCGAATTTACCAGGCACCCGGATCTGTTTCCCGCTTGTTCCCAGCCAGGGATAGGAAGCGATTGCAGCACTGGCATGTCCCGGCATACTCACTTCGGGAACAATCATTATATGCCGTTTAGCCGCATAATCTACAATTTCTTTCAGATCGTCCTGCGTATAGAAGCCGCCATGACGTTTTCCATCGTACACATCACTCCCAAAATGATTAATTTCGGAAGAATCTCTAAAAGCGCCTATCTCCGTCAGTTTCGGATATTTCTTTATTTCGATGCGCCATCCCTGGTCATTGGTCAGATGCCAATGGAAGACATTCATTTTCAGTGCTGCCATTTCATCGAGCAGTTGCTTCACCACTTCCTTGCCTTTGAAATAACGTCCTTCATCCAACATAAAAGCACGCCATGAAAAAGCCGGATAATCTGTAACAGTTGCTTTCTGTATCAACAACTTACCGTCTTTTTCTTTGATCACCTGCCGCAAAGTGTGGATACCATTCAAGATGCCGGACGGCGAATTTGCTTTTATTACAATCTTTCCGGATGTTGCATCCAGAACATAGCCCTCTTTTTTATCCGGTAAAACCGCCGGGTCTAATTGCAAGCTTATATCCGCACTTCCACTGCCTTCTTTTAACACGGCTTCGGCAGAAAAATCGGAAAATAGATATGATTTGAGGAACTGTGCTTCATTAGCCAACTCCACGGGATAAGCGACAACCGGCCGGCTTTTCAATTTCACAAGCCCCGGAGTATAGACAATATCCGCAGGTTGGGGAATCACAGCATATTCTTCTACAGGAGGTTCCTGGCAAGAACAAAGAAATGCCAGACAAAGGGAGATAAGAAAACTTGATTTCATAAATATCTGAATTTAAAGTTAGCTCACTGCAACAACAGCATCACAATGAAAGACAAAAATACGCTATTTATCCGATAAGAACCTCTTCAAAACAAGTTTTTATTAAAGCTTTTTCCATAAGGCATCTTTTTAATCTTCTTATAAATCAGATTCTTTCATCAAAAATACAGCCCTTACAAATGCCGCCCAAAAGCGGTTGATTTGCAAGGGCTTAAAAATTATTATTCAAGAATCAGCTACTTGGTGTATCGCTCGTATTTACCGTCGATCATCACATCTTTTACAGCATCCAGATAATCAAATCCATATTTCATGTCCGGCAACAAATAAGCACCTTCCACCCACTCGTTCCAGGCATAGACCGTAATCAGTTTCGGCTGGTCCGGATGTTGGTCGCAATATGTTTTTGCTTTCTGCAGGAAAGCGGCAAAACTCTGCGGAGATTTATTCAGATGGACAACATCTTTCTGGGTCTTATGAGGGAAACGGGGCGTATCGTCCCAACCGATAGATGCATTCGGGAAATACGGAATCGAAACTGCCTCATCCCATTTCTGGAGACGTTCCAAAGCCTCCGCTCCCCAACGGACATAATCTTCATAAATCGGACCTCCCCAATTATACTGTGTTAAACTGTTGACACCTAATTTTTCAATCTTTCCCACAAGTTCTTCATTCGGTACGCCCCCCGCTATTAACTGGACATGCAATCCCGGGAATCCGGCTTTTTTCACTTCATCCCTGAAATAGTCCAACCCTTTGCGTGTCTCTTCCATACTTCCGAATGTTTTAATCAGATTATCCAAACTGAAAACGGAGAACACCGGTTTACCGTCCAACTTCAGATAATTCGGCTGCTTGAAGTATTGGTCGATAACGCGTTTTACAACAATCCTGAAATTCGGCCAGTCGATCGCACCATCCCACAAACGGGAGTTATCTTCTTTGTAACGATGTACATTCCAGTAGTTGCGCGCCACATCGTGGTCCGCCCACATAATATAAAAGTTCATTTTATGATTATTCTTCGCCTTCAGAAAACCATCATTCAAACATCCTTCCAGAAACGGTCCGTTATTAAACCAATACCAGTCAAAGATAAAAGTGTTTACACCATGATCCGTCGCGGCATCGATCCATTTCTCCATCACTTTAGGGTCATTGTCCAGTTCATACCCCCACAAAGGCACTTTCGGCTGGTAATGCCCTTCAAAGCGAGGATTCCCCTTCTTGATAATTTCCCACTCACCGGTTCCATCCGGCCACAACACTTCGTGCCCCATCGGATCGTCATGACAAGAAGGCCAGATATAGGCCGCAACATAGTAATCCGGAACACCAGCTTTATCTCCCGTTTTTTGGGCCTGCACATTCAGACCTCCACAAAGCAATAAACACGCACACAAGATGCAAGAGAACATCCAATTCGATTTATTTTCCATAATATTGCAATTTAAAGATTAATTCCATCCCGGATTCTGTTTCAGATTAGGATTCAAAGTTAATTCATCCTGCGGGATAGAATACAAATAATCCTGCTTATTTCTAAATTGATAACCATTAGGCATTACACTTTTAAAATAGTCAACCAACCCGTTTTCATCCACCTTAGAGCTGAAATCAGGATATTGTGTCAAGTCAACCGGATATCCCTTCGGCCGTTTATCTTTAAACAGCGCACTTGCTGCCCATCTCATATAATCATTATACCGCTGTCCCTCCAACGCTAATTCGACTCTCCTTTCCCTTCGGATTTCATATAGCTCATCCGTAACAGAGTAGCCATAATCCATCTTGTTCTTATCCAAGCTTTGCGTGTTAACCGTGAAATCGGGCATTCCAGCACGTTGTCTTAACAAGTTTAAAACCTCATAAGCAACGGAATTATCCAATTCGCACTTGGCTTCCGCATAATTAAGCAAGACTTCTCCGTAACGCAGCAGTATAAGCCCTGTTTCACCCTGGGTTTCCCAAGATTTACCGGCAGCCGGAGAGCTTGGATTAGCCGTCTTTTTTATCTGGAAACCAGTCGGACATAATTGCAACGCACCGCCTTCCATAACCGGCCCGTTAAAATAAGCATTCTCGCCGACAGACATCAAATCTCCCGGAATCCAAACAGTCGATTTCAAACGGACATCACAATCTTCCGCAATTTTCGTCAGAAAAGCATTCCCCTTACTCGTCACCGCCGTATTTAAATAATCATAAGGTTTACCATCCTTTCCCAGATAGGAAGAGACCAGTTCCCATGTAGCTCCCTTCGAATCGCTATTATAGGTTACAAATCCCTGCGTAGAGTTTCCAGCTCCTTCTGCCGCATTGAAAGCCCGATAGAGCAAAACCTCATTGATATCCGACATATTGTCAAAGCCAAACAACTTATAATAATCCTCATCCGGATTACCCGTGCTGTAGACACCGACCTGATAATCGCCCTTCATCAATTCTTCAGCCGCCTCCACACAAGCCCTAAAATATTTAACCGGATCAGCCCCAGCCGTCCCGAACTCCGTGCCGGCATGGTATTTTTGCCAGGATCCTTCGAATAAAGCGACACGCGTTTTGAAAGCCAACGCAGCTTCTTTATTAATACGGTTATTCCCGACATTCTTTCTCAATTCGAGATGCGTAACCGCATGATCCAAGTCAGCCAAAATAGAATCAGCTATCAACACGCGGGAATCCCGGGGGCGCATTAGCGCTTCCGTATCATCCATTTGGATGACATGCGAATACCAGGGCACATCTCCGTATTTCTTCAGCAGGTTAAAATAGAACCAGGCACGGAAGAAATAGGCTTCTCCTAAATATTGCTTGTAAGCCTCATATCCACTCGTACATTTGGTGTAATTCTCAAAGAAGATATTCACATTACGGATATTGTTCCATTCCCAGGTCCAGTTGCCGGTGGACTTTGAACGTACACCGTTCATAATCGTGCTCGGACTGCCGGAAATCATATTATCGTTATCCGTAGCCATATCGGCGACCATTTGTGTCCAAGGACAAAATGCAGGATAAAACTGCCGCGTATAATATTCCAATTCGGTCGATGTGCTCCAATAATCATCCATCGTGATTTTATCCAGAGGCTGCAAATCAATAAACTTCTCACATGAACACAATAATGCCATACATGAGATTGCTGTCAATATGAATCGTTTCATAATTTTTTATTCCTTAATAGATTAAACTTAATAAGTCACAGTCAAACCAATCGAATAAATTCGATCCGCACCATAGGTTAAACGTCCTGTCCCTGCAGTTCCGAAATAATCACCGCCACCACCTTCGGGGAAACCTACCGGAGCAACCGGGTCTATCCCGTTCGGTAATTTCGAGAATGTCAACAAGTTTTCACCGGAGAAATAAATCCTCAACTTTTCCAAATGCATCTTAGAGGTGACACTGCGCGGGAAACTATATCCCAACTGTACGTTCTGCAAACGTAAATAAGCCGCATTCTGCAAATAGCGCGTATTCGCGTTATTCTTATTTTTAGCCTCTTCCGTGCTATTGAGGTAAGGTCTGGGCCAATAAGCATCCGTATTGATGTTGGCATCGCCTTCATACAATCCACTGTATTTCGTCCCCGGTTGATCCCTGAAGTAATCCAGATGTCCGGGAGTCAGACAAGATTCCCACCAGCCATTGGTAAAGCCCCAGTAGATATTAGACATACGGTAGAAATACATGTCTTTTTTAGCCACACCTTTCCAAAGCATCGAAAAGTCAAATCCTTTATAAGAGACACCTCCGTTGATCGTATATTGATAATGGGGCTGATCGTTACCGATAATTGACAAATCGCCATGATCATCGATCGTGTTGGTACCGTTGTTCACTTTACCGTCATTGTTGATATCTTCATACTTCAAGTCTCCGGTATTCCAGTTGGCAGCGATATGAGTCAAATCAACTTTGGAAAGATAGGAATCCAAGTCCTCTTTCGTTCGGAACAGATCATTTACCGTATATCCCCAAATATCACCGACTTCAGCACCTTCGTACCAGGTAGATAACGTCCCGGTCGGATTAAAGTATTTCGTAACAACCGATTTATAATCATACAGGCTTGCACCGATGTTATACGACAGTCCGTTTTCCAACGTTTGTTTCCAGTTCACACTGATTTCCCACCCCCGGGTTCTCAGCGTCGAGTTATTTTCTCTCGGGACATTTGCTCCTAACACACCCGGCATCGCCTGCGACGGGCCGACCATATCCGTTGTCCGCCGTTCAAACCAATCCGCCGTTGCAGACAGACGGTTATTCAGGAAAGACATATCCACACCGACATTCGTCGTCGTTGCCGTTTCCCATGTCAGGTTTCTGTTTACCAGACCCGGCGCAGATGTATATCCGACCGGTTTAGTAGAGCCGTAATTAAAAATCCAATTCAATTTATCGGAAGAGATAGGGATCAGCTCCAAGTCGCTGTACGGAGAAATATTCTGATTTCCCAACTGTCCCCAAGAAGCACGAATCTTCATCGTATTGACATACGGTTCGATATTTTTCCAAAACGGTTCATTATACAAATTCCAACCGGCAGAGAACGAAGGGAATACGCCCCATCTCTTTCCGTCACGGAAAACGTACGAGCCATCATAACGGGCATTTGCTTCAAACAAATACCTTTCCTTGTAGTTATAGTTCACTCTCGCGAAGTAACTTTCCGTAGAATTATGAGCCAGGGCTTCAGACAAAAGGGCATCGCCTGTGGCATTTGGGAATGACGGGACTTTTTCCGAAATCAGATCCGTCTTATATCCTTGCACCCAAGATTCGTCGCCCCGTTCGAACTGCATACCGGCCAATACGGTAAAGTTATGATCCTCATTGATATTAAAATCATAAGAAGTAAAGATATTGGTAGTCCAGTATTTCTTGATATACTTCCTGCGAAGCAAATTATTCGGGATACTTATACCATTCTCGTAAGGCTGATTATTAACATCATAAGTATAAATATACTTTTCCACATTCGATATTTCCTGATTATAGACATTATAAGCAAAATCAGCATTGATCTTCCATCCTTTCAGAGGACGAATTTCCATCCGGAAATTATTCCAGTAATCGATATCATCCTGTTTATCCGTTCCCGACTCTATCGAAGGTATATGGGATTCAAACATATAATTGCCAAAACCGTCATAGAGAGGAGTAATCGGATAGTTTCGGGAAATATGGCGATACATAAAAGAATAATCTCCCTCCTTAGTCATATTAGGTTTTTCCCTGATTTTCTTCGCAAAACGCGTCTCATACCCGAAATCCCACCAATCGGTAATAGCCACACTGATCTTACCCAACGTATTGAGTCTCTTAAAATAGTCCGTACCGAAGTTCAGGACACTGCTGTCATCCATATAACCGGCAGAGAAATAATAGGAAACCTTATCCGTACCGCCATGCAAGGAGATATCATGCTTCTGGTTCACACTGTTTCCGAAATAGATATCCCACCAATCGGTATTGGCATAATTGAGGTTCGCATTATTCCAAACGTTACCTTCCGGCATCGCGCCAAAAATCGTTGCCCCGTCCGGCCAGTTAGGAATCGAATTCCGGATATAATCGAAATCACCCTTCTGGTATGCAATGACACGGTCAATGGTTTCGTTGCTAAACGGGTGTCCTCCCATATTGTCTCCCGCCTCGTTCAAGACACGGGTCCACGTGTATGAATCCAGGCTTTCCGGCAATTTCTGTGCAGTCTTTACAATTAGGTTACCCGTATAGGAAACGCTGACTTTCTCATTCCGTTTCCCTTTTTTCGTCGTAATCAGGATCACGCCGTATGGGGCTCTCGCTCCGTAAATAGCTGAAGCGGCCGCATCTTTCAACACTGAAACCGACTCGATATCTTCCGGGTTCAGATTGTTCAAATCACCGGGAAAACCATCTATCACAACGTAAGGCGAGCCACCGTTCAAGGACCCCATACCACGGATCGAAATATTCATCGTGGCTCCGGGTTCAAACCCGTTCTGGGTACCGATATCAAAATTAAAACCGGGAGCCGCACCCTGCAACAGCTGCGACACGGTCGATGCCTGGCGGTCTTTAAAGTCCTTATCGGAAATCACATTGACGGCGCCCGTCAGGTTCACCTTTTTTTGAGTTCCGTAACCAACGACCACGACTTCATCCAGTGTTTTGGAATCTTCGAGAAGACTTATATCGAGACTCTTTTTATTCCCTACCGGAATCTCACGTGACATATATCCGATAAACGAGACTAACAGGATATCCGTATCGGCAACCTCCAATGTGAAATTTCCGTTCAGGTCTGTCACCGTGCCGTTTGTCGTTCCTTTCACGACCACATTGGCTCCGATCACAGGTTCTCCACTCTGGTCTTTCACGATACCTTTCAATAGCTTTGTGTCTTGCTGGGGAAGGGTTCCTTTCTTCATTAACAAGATGTTATTACCCTCCATGACATAGACAATATCCAAATTCCGGAAAATCTGGTTCAACACATTGAATACAGAGACGTCCGAAGCATTGAAAGAGATCCGGTGGTTCAAATCGACCTTTTCGTTGTTATAGACGAAAAGGAAATCTGTCTGTTCTTCTATCTGATTAATAATCTCTTTGACTGTCAATTCATTCGCAACAATATTGACGCGAGCAGTCTGAGAATTTACATTTACGGAAAAAACAGTAGAAGCGCATAATAATAACAAGCTTAAGATTAACTTCATCACTCTACATAGATGTTTAAATTCACTTAATAACAAGGGATAGTCTATCCCCGCATACTTTTTTTTCATAACTTTGCACTTTCAAAATGTTAGTACTGATTTAATTACAGGTTACGTCAGCAGGCTGACATTAGGCCGGATTATGCTGGAACCATAATCCGGTTTTTACATTTAATCGACTTCACTTACTCCATAGGCAGTTCATTTTATAGTTATCAGATTCAATTCGTTATCTTTCACATAAGTAAATTTATGCTCCAACTGAAGCACTTTCAAGACTTGTTCAACCCCGTCTTTTACACGGAATTTACCGGAATACCGCTCTTTCAGGAAAGGCAGGTCCGCCACTTCTATCCGGATATCGTAATACAGACGCAGCTTATCGATGATAATGCCTATCGACTGATTATTAAAGCACAGCAATCCTTCTTTCCACTTAAAGTAATCCATGTATCTTATCGGAGCTGAAACATATTTACCATCCTTATAATAAACTTGTTCCCCAGCTGTCATCCTATACTTCCGGGAAAGATCCGGAGCACTGAGTTCGACGCTTCCCCGCAGCAATGAAATATTAAATTCCCCCACTTCCGAATAGGCCAACACATTAAACTCCGTTCCCAAGACCTTTACATCCATTGATTTCGTTTTAACTATAAAAGGGCTTTCATCATCATGACTGACATCGAAATAGGCTTCACCGTCGAGCTCTACCTGCCGGCTTCCCTGCCGGAAGTTAACCGGATAGACCAACTTTGAATGAGCATTCAGCCAAACCTTCGTACTGTCCGGCAACGTCAACTCGGCACGCTGTCCGGCCGGAACATATAAGGTCTGATACAAAAGAGGGGGATCTTCTGCTATTTCCTTTTGCAGCAAGGAGTTTCCGCCTAACAAGATTAAGGCGATAGCCGCCACTTTCAATAATTCTTTTACTATGCTGCGAAAAACGACCCGATATCCTTTCTCCTTTTTTTGTTCCTGTATCGATTGGTTAAGGATGGAAATATCATACAGCTTATGTAAAGCCATAAATTCTTTCACGTGATCTTCATCCGCATCCAACCAATCCACAACAGTCTCTACGTCATCAGACGAGATCGTTCCATCTACATATTTCTGTAATAGTTTCTTATCCATCTTTTTTTACCTCTTAATAGAAGAGACAACACATAGATGGAAATCCCTAAAACAAAATCGTCATTTCTCGAAATATTTTATCGCATAAATAAAAAGTAAAAAAGAGGAAGATATTCTTTCAACGCGACTCGCAAGAGTTTCAACGCTTTTGTGATGTGATACTCAACACTTTTTGTACTGAGAGAGAGTTCTTGGGCTATTTCTTTCACGGGGATGGATTCATAGCGGCTCATCTCAAAGATACGCCGGGTTTGTTCGGGCAAGGATTGCAAGGTTTTTTCTACGATCCCGGTTATTTCTGAAGAATAGATTTCTTCCGGATCACAAGCTTGCAAAGTGGTTATCCTGTAATTTAAGTCGCGGATCATTTTAGATGAGATCGATTCTGTTGCAGAATCTTTCACCGTCTGGTGTTTCAGATAGTTCAACGCCCCATTTTTTAAAATAGCCAGAAGCAGTGACATGGGATGTTCTACGGTTTCTTTTTTAGTGGTTTCCCAAAAACGGATCAACGCTTCCGAAACAATATCTTCTGCAACCATATCATCCCGGACATACGATTTCACAAACAGAAACGACCGCTTGTAGTAATTGGTATATATCTCACTAAAACTAATGGTATTCATTTTCCAGACAGATCTCCAATGAATTCTTTTTTGCAAATGTAATCTTTTTTAAGAAGAATGTTTACCGCACCCGGTTCAAAATATCTGTCCGGTCCATATAGTGATGAAAAAAATAAAGCCCCGGAAATGTTTAACCACCTCCGGGGCTTATCTTTTGTATGCTTTCGTCCTTCACAGGGTTACCGGCTACATTGAACTTTTTAA
>ERZ791875.1874-NODE-1874-length-12374-cov-2.846984_pt1 | contig 12374 bp, 10 predicted proteins | sample MGYA00510278_ERZ791875 | MGnify/ENA primary metagenome ERZ791875 (study PRJEB30046, sample SAMN00792078) | human gut metagenome | study: EMG produced TPA metagenomics assembly of the A metagenome-wide association study of gut microbiota in type 2...
TGAACTTTGTGACAGTGTGATGGCCGATGGGCGTGTGATCTATCCGGGAGCTTTCCCGGATGTTTTGATTGCCTCGTCTCCGCATATCGAATCAGGGACGCTGATTACGCCTTACGATAAGCGTTACTACCTTACAATCGGTGAGGGGAACGACCAGAAAGGATTCCGTGAACGGGTCACGACTTGTCATCCTGATATTGTAAATATCTTTGGATTCACCTTTGTCGAGGGTGACGGCAGTTGCCTCGAAGACCCGGAGAAGGCGATCATTCCGGAGAGCCTGGCACGGCGAATGTTTGCCGGTGAACCGGCTGTCGGCAGACAGATTCATAGTAAGGAAGTTATGTGGACGAAGACAATAAATAACATGACGATCGGCGCCGTCTACCGCGATTTCCCTGAGAATACGCAGCTAAGCAACAATATCTACATGGCGATCGACGCCTCTTTCCGCAAACCGACGGAGTGGGGCGGGTCGAACTGGCTGTGCTACCTGCTGCTCGACAGCCCGGAGTCTGCTGCCGCCGTGGAGGACAACTTTAACCGTACGTTCGACTACTCGCAGATCTGGGGGGCGGATCTTCTGCACCTGCATCTGATCCCGCTCGGCGATATACATTATATGAATATGCAGGATGTGTGGGGCGCAAGCCCGCTGAAGACGCAGAACCCGGATACGGTGCGCCTGCTTTTCTTTATCGGTTGGCTGATCCTGCTGATTGCAGCGGTCAACTATATGAATTTCAGTACGGCGTTGACGCCGATGCGCATCCGGAGTATCAATACGCAGAAAGTGTTGGGGAGTCCTGCCGGGGCGCTCCGCCTTTCGCTATTAGTAGAGGCGGCGGGGATTTGCCTTGTGGCCTATGTCCTGGCGCTTGTCTGGATTTACCTGCTCAATAGGGGGCAGTTCCTCTCGTTTGTCGAGGCGGATATCAGTTTACTATCCAATCTTTCTGTCGTGACTGCGACGGGGGCGATTGCTTTGCTGGTAGGCGTGCTGGCGGGTGTCTATCCGGCTTATTATATCACTTCGTTCCCTCCGGCGTTGGTGTTGAAGGGGAGTTTCGGGCTGTCGCCTGCCGGGAAGCGGCTGCGTACGGCATTGATCGGGTTGCAGTATGTCGTCTCTATCGCCCTGATTGTCGGGGCTTGCATCATCCAGTTGCAGAACTACTTCATGCGGCATTATAACTTAGGTTCCGACCGCGACCGGATTGTGATAGCGGAGCTGAGCAATGAGATGTCGGGCAAGCATCGCGATGCGTATGTCGACCAGTTGATGAAATATCCGGAGATCGAGGACGTTGCCTTCGCTTTCCAGAAGTTCGGAGGCGAGGATTCTTATTCCACGTATGAATTCTCCTATAAGGAAGAAACGTTTAATGGCTTTCTGCTCAATGTATCACCATCCTTTCTCGATGTCATGGGCATCCGCTTGACGGAAGGGGATAATTTCAGCCGTACGGACGAGCGGGACAGCCTGAACCACTTCGTCTTCAACGAGACGGCGCGCCGGGCGAACGACCTCCACCTCGGCGACCTGGTCGATATGGGCTGGGGACCGGGCCGCATCGTGGGCTTTACCGACGACGTGCTGCTGACCTCGATGCGCGAGGAGAAAACCAATATGGCCTTCTTAGTCTCGACGCCGAAGGTGATGCAACCGCTTAATTTCTCGTATATCCGCCTGCGTGCCGGGGCTGATGCCGAGAAAGTCGTCGGCTATATCCGTGAAGCTGCGGCCAATATAGATGCATCCTATCCGTTGGAGATCGAGTTCTACGACTCCCTGTACAACCAGCTCTATCATCGCGAGGAGTTTGTGAAGCAGATGGTGACGTGGTCCAGCGTGTTGGCGATCCTGATCTCGATAGTAGGTGTTTTCGGGCTGGTGATCTTCGAGACGCAGTACCGCCGGAAAGAGATCGGCATCCGTAAGGTGTACGGGGCGACGGTGGCGGATATACTGTTGATGTTTAACCGCAAATATTTCTATATCGTGGTCGTCTGCTTCATTCTGGCTACGCCTGTCGCTTATATGTTAGCTTCCGGCTGGCTGAAGACGTTTGTTTACCGGACGCCTGTTTATTGGTGGGTATTTGTTCTGGCTTTCGGTATCATCCTTTTAGTCACCCTCCTAACCGTTTCCTTCCAGAACTGGCGCACAGCCCGGGAGAATCCGGTGGAGAGCATACATGTGGAGTAGGGTTATATCTTCTTCTTTAGTGTGAAGAAGAAGGTCATTCCCTTGCCCAGACCGCTCTTAGCGGAGATTTGTCCCTTGTGGAAGTTCACGCCGTTTTTGACGATGGAGAGGCCCAGTCCGGTCCCGCCGACCTTGCGGCTGCGGCCTTTGTCGACACGGTAGAAGCGTTCGAAGATACGGTTGATATGTTCTTCGGAGATGCCGACGCCGTTATCCGAGAAGCTGAAGTAATAGAACTTCGGATCTTCCTTGTAGCAATTCACCGTGATGTGGATGCCGTCTCCGGCGTAGGCGATCGCGTTGTCGTAGAGGTTGCGGAAGATGGAATAGAGCAGCGAATAGTTGCCGTATATCGTCGGGTTGCCTGGCAGGATTGCTTCCGTCGTGATCTTCTTTTCCTCGATCTCTTTCGAGCATTCCTTCTCGATCTCGCCGATCAGTTTCGGGATGTTCACATCCGACAGCTCGAACATTTCGGAGGCTTCGTCCAGGCGGTTCAGCACGGATATGTCACGCAGCAGGCCTGTCAGGCGCGTGCTTTGCGAGTAGCAGCGTTCGAGGAAGAACTGGCGCTTCTCGTCCGGCAGTGTCGGGTTGCTGATGATGGTTTCTAAATAGCCCTGGATGCTGCTGACGGGGGTCTTCAGTTCGTGCGCCACGTTTTGCGTCAACTGACGTTTCATCCGGCTCTCTTCCTCCTGGCGCGAGATGTCGTTGATGGATATCTCGTAGCTGTTGTCGAGGAACAGGATGCATTCGATCAGGAAAATCTTCCCGTTCTTATCTATCGTGACCGATTCGCGCAAGACTTTCCGCTTGCGGTTCGTATTGGGGATATTCTTGCTCAGAAAAAGATGGATCGGTTCGAGTTCCGGTATGTCGATCGCATCTTCCGACTGCCGTATCTGGATGTCGGAGATTACGTTGGCAAACTGTACGTAGAGGATGTTGGACAATATCTCCCTGCCTTCAGCCGTGAACATGGCAAACCCTTCTTTGGCATACTGGAAGTGCTTGATCAGCTTCTCGCGTTCCATTGAAAGCTCGTTTTTGGCCTTCTGCTGGCGGTGATAGAGGCTGACGATATTCTTGGAGATATCCCCCAACTCGTCATTCGGGAATGTATATTCGTTTTCCGGTATCCGGTCTTTCTCCACATTCAAGGCGAAATCACGCAACTTCGAGATCGTCCGCCCGATGCTGAACGTGAAGCGGGAGAGGACGAAGAAAAATATCAGCGTCATGAGTGCCATGAAGTAGACGAAATCCGTGTCGATCGTCAGGACGCGTTGCGTGTACGGGTCCCAGGGCAGGGCGGAACGGTAGATGTATCCGCCTATATTCGTTGCCGTGTAGAAATAGCGTTTTCCCGTCGAGTTAGACGAGCGGATGGCAAACCCTTCGTTGTAAAGGCGTGCCTTGCGCACTTCACTGCGGTCGTTATGGTTGTTGAATTCTTCTGCCCCGCTGTTGTCGAACAGAACTTTCCCGTCAGGATTGATAATCGTGACGCGCAGGTCCTTTTGCGGGATCTCGCTGATAAACAGGTGGACAACCTTATTAATATCTTCGGCTTGCTGCGTGCGGCGAAACAGTTGGTAGTTATAATTCCCCAGTACATTATTCAACTTCTCCTGTGCAAACTCCCGCTCCCGTTGATACTGGAACAACAGGAAACAAGCCGTAAATCCCAGGAACATGGCGAATATCGACCAGAAGAGCCGTTGGCTGAAAGGTATTCTGTTTTTTGTCCCCGATTCTATTTTAACCATCTTCGTACTCTTTGATTAGCCTTCAAAACAATAACCGAAACCGAGGCGGGTGACGATGTTCTTTCCATACGGCCCGATCTTTTTCCGCAACCGGGTGATGTTTACATCGATGGTACGGTCGAGCACGTAGACCTCGTCTTTCCATATCCGGGAAAGGATTTCCTCGCGCGAGAATACATTTCCTTTGTTCTCCAACAGTAGTCTTAGTATTTCGAATTCCTTCTTGGTGAGGGACACCTCCTGCCCGTCGACAGTCGCCTTGATACGCTTTATGTCGAGCGAAAGTGTTTCGTATTCGAGACGCTCGTTTTCCTGCGGTTTCTCTTTATCGGTTGTGCGGCGCAGCACGGCTTTCACACGGGCTACGACCTGGCGGATCGAGAAGGGTTTGGAGATGTAGTCGTCTGCCCCTAAGTTGAAGCCTGTCAGCATATCGTTTTCCGTATCTTTGGCAGTCAGGAAGATGATAGGGATGCCGGCCGTCTTCTCGTTTTTCTGCAGGATACTGGCCATCTTGAAACCGGATATTTCACCCATCATGACGTCCAGCAGCAGCAATTGGTAAGAAGGGATATCCATCTTCAGGGCTTCTTCGGCACTGAAGGCGGTGTCTACTTCATATCCTTCTATTTCGAGATTGAACTTAAGGATCTCACACAAATCCTCTTCATCGTCCACCACAAGAATCTTTTGCATATCCATAACCGATGTGTCTTATTTATTACAAATATAATTTATTTCTGCAAAGGACGCAGTTCGGTATTTCGAAGGAATGAAATACATGTTACGTTTCTGTTACAAATGTCTCAAATTGCCACATCCTCCCATTTTCCGCCGATAAGTTCGCGGGTAGATTTGAATCCCGCCTTTTTCAGCAGTTCGAATGCTTCGGCACGTCCGTCGTTCACCAGGTCGGGGTAATGGCAGTCGGAGTTGACCATTACCGGAATGTCCAGTTCACGCAGGCGGTGCAGGTAATCGTGATGCGGGTAAAGCTCTTGTTTCTTTTGCAGGTTTTTGGTGTTGACTTCGACCATCAGCCCTTTCTCGGCAATCAGGTGCAGGCAGTCGTCGAGCGGCTTTTGGTACCAGTCCGCCTCCAGGTCGAAGGCTTCATATTTCTGTCCATTCATATATATTTTATCCATGTGCCCGACAATGTCGATTCCGCCGGTCTCGATCATCTTCAGCGTGGAGTCGAAATAGCGGGCGACCAGTTTGCGTATATCCCCTTCGTAATAGGTGTCGACCGAGTTCCGGTAGTCCCTGAAAGAACCGTCTATGCAAACCATATTCTCTTCCGTGAGCGGAAGGGCTACCGGCAGGAAATGAATGGAACCGATGCGGTAGTCGAGCGGCAGGTTCCGGAAATAGGGGATAGAGGCATTATAAGTCTCATCTAAGAAGTCGATTTCCAGCCCGACGTATATTTCCAGTTGGTCGCCGTACTTCTTCTTCAGCCGTTCGATCTCCATCAGGTATTCAGGCATATCGTCCTTCGACATATTCCAGAACGTCTCGAACGGCAGCGGCGAATGGGAAGAAAAACCGTAGGCCCGGAATCCATGCGAGATGGCAAACTTAACGAAGTCCTCCGGCGTGCTCCGCCCGTCACAAAAGGTACAATGACTATGATAGTTACTGAGTTGCATAATCTTTCTTGTCTGTTTTTATATAGGGTACTACAGGTTCGTTCAGAATGGCCGGTTCCGTTTCAATGATTTTATCGATATAGCTGGCCAATGCTTTCGGCTGCCGGCGCGTGTCCCATAGGGCTGCTATATTAACTGACTGGCTGCCGATTATATAGATCACTTTAACGTTTCTGTGTATAACGAAAGAGCGCCATGCTTCCGCACGATGACATAATAGCGGTTCTAAAGGTCCCATGCCAGGACAACCTCCTAATAAGTCTATTGTAGCCTGAATCTGGTCTGCAATTTTGTTAGCTCTAACTATTCCAAAGTTGATACAACATCTATCGTGGATATGTTGTAAATCACGCAAAGCAGGAGTAAACCATTTTGTTTCCATTATTCGGACTATTTAAAAAGTTTGCCTTCTTTTAACCGACGGAAGACTTCTTCGTGGTCCATGCCACCCCCTTCTCTCATCTCCTTTAACGTCTGGTCGAGTCTGGCATCCATTTCTTGCACGGAATAGCAGAGGCCATAATCGATATCCTCTTCTTCGTTCTCTACCTCTACATAGCTGAGTGTACGCAGATATTCGATAAGAGCTTTTGCTTCGGGACGGCTGTCGTCTATAGTTACGGTTGTTATCATATCTTTACGGTGTTTTTGTGATAGGGCAAAGATAGCTCTTTTCTTCAGAAGAGCAGTCGTTTTAAATGAAAAAGGCAGTGTGTCAAAAGTGAGTTCTAACGCTTTAGCGTGTCATTGCGGGCTTGACCCGCAACCTCATCCTAATCACTGTAAATCCATTTAGGATGAGATGGCGGGTCAAGCCCGCCAGGACACAGACGCTATAAATAGGAGTTTTGACACATCTTCATGAAATTTTTGGCGGATGCCCGGGGCTGTTTATGCGGATCAGCGCAAATGGTAAATCGTGACGAGAGGATTCGAGTCTTCGGTTATCTTTTGCAGGACCGGGTGTTGCTTCAGCTCCGGATATTTCTCTTTCAGGTATTCGATCTCTACGGCGGTGTTGAGTTGTACCATCAGTTTTTTACCCGGATAGGAATAATATGGCCAGACAGGAAGACCGCCGTCTGTCTCGTTATGGATGCCGATACCCGTCAGAATCCGGTTATATTTAAACAGTTCCATGGCATCGATTGAAGATTTTTCGTGGCATACCGCTCCGGTTTCCTTGTCCAGGCTGAATAGATGGAATCGTGACTGGTTGTCGGCTTCGAAGCATTTGACAATGTAGCGGCGCGGAGTCTCGAAGAAGCGAGAGATCCAGTATTTCCCGTCTACGATCGCGCCCGGTTCGGAACGTACCATCTTCTGTTCGTCGGCGGAAAAGCCGAAATCGATGCGGAAGGCAGGATGAATGCCGTCCATTCCCAAGTTCCAGACCGTATCGATGCCGGCAGAATAGCAAAGCATGCCGCCTGTGCCTCCGTTAAAGCTCCACTCTCCCAGCAAAGTTTCTTTTAATGGCAATAGATCCATGTTTCCGACAGTCTGACGGATCGCAACCGTATCGTCTGTTGCCAAGTTGAAAACGCCGAGACTGAATATACCCGGCGTATCCATCGGGATGCTTTCGCGGCCCATTTCGGCCATCGTGTTGGGACCGATGCAATATTGCCAGAGATACGGGCGCAGTGTATTTACCTTTTTAATAAACTCGCCGTCAAAGGAGTAGAAAGAGGTGGAAAAAAATTCGCTGACGCACAGCAGCCGGTTCTCGTCGTCGACCGAGAGCGAGACGATCTGCGCCGTTTCTCCCGGCCCGTTTCCGGTTTTTGCGACGCTGCGGACAAAGTGTCCTTTGCGGTCGAACTGCAAAATTCCGTCCTGGCGGGTGGAATAGATAAAGACATAATCATCGGAAACTGCCAAATCCAGTATCTCGGCGATCAGGGATTCGTCTGTCAGTTCCAACGGAACATATTCGATTGATTTTATCTCGTCCGAAATCTCCACCCGGTCCGATACAAAATTAGGGGTCGTCAGATCGAGTACCGGCAATTTATCGGTGGAATCTTTCGATCCGCATCCGGTCAAAGCAACAACGGCTATCAGCCAAAACAACATCTTTTTCATACGCTTTTTTCGGGCAAAAGTAGGAGTAACGGTTTTCCTGGCGGTTTCACATCAGTTCACATCTGCTTAAAAATCACGAATAAAGGCGTCGCACTGTTCCGGCGTTCCCTTTTCGCCTGTCGTTTTCTGATACAGGCGGACGCGGCGCATCGAAATGGCCTGGTTGGTGCAACAGAGCAACATGGCGGCTGTAGAAGGCGGAACCTCCATTTTGATCAGGCAACACATCCGCCATTCCTGTTCGCTTAGTTTCGGAATTTTTCTTTTCAGCCGTTCGCGAAACTCCGGATAGGCCCGGTTGAAGGCTTGCAGCAATTCTTCCCAATCTTTAGGCGTCGGTTTCCATTCTTCTTTTCTGTGGAAACGGAGATAAATCTCGGAAGAGAGGAAATCTGTTTCGGACAAACTATCAGCCGTCCTTTTCAACCGGTAGCGGGAATAGCCCCAGGCTCCCGTTCCGCAAGACACTAAGAGGGCGATCCAGACATACATCTGTCCCTGTTGTGTCTTTTGCGATTCGGATAAACGCGCTTCCCATTCTTTCTGTTCCGAGGTGCGGAGAAGTTGGGTGACTTGGTTTTGTTCCATTTCTTTACGCAAGGCATCCTGATAATGCAGATAGCTTTTATGATAAAAGTCCGCTTGCAGGCTGTCTCCACGACTTTGGGCAATCCGTGACAAAGCTGCATAGAGATGCGGATGTGAAGGGGGAAGCTTGCTTAAATTCTTTTCCGCTTCCTTCAGTTGTCCCTGGCTGATTTGCAGGTCGGCGAGGGCCAGATAGAGTTCCGCTTTCTCTTCTTGGGAACGTGTTTGTTCCAACTCTGTTTTCAGAATGGCTTCCGCCTCTTTCTGTTTTCCTGTTTGCTGTAATATTTGGGCCTGCCTGATCCGGCAACCGGCTTTTTGGTAGTAGTGAAAAGCGCTGTCTGTTTGTCCGGATAAGGCATAAATATCGGCCATCTCCCGGTAAAGAGCTATCCGCAGGGAGTCGCAGGCTGTTCCTTCGGCATAAGCCAATGCCGTCTTTTCGCTTTGCAGCGCTTCGGGTTTGAGAGACTGGTTCCGGTAAATCTTTCCCGTTTCCAGGTAGGCGAGGGAAAGGGCTGTACTGTCCTTTTCTTTTTCCGCCTGCCTGATCGCTTGCCGGTAGGTTTCCAATGCCGGAAGATATTGCAGCTGTTCCTTGTAGAAGGCCGCTTGCCGGAGAAGTGTCCCGGTAGTTGCAATATCTTCCCGGCCGGTTGGCGTACAGGCCACGAGAAGACAGGCGAAAATGACCAGCCTTATTTTATGTATCATCGTATTCCTTGTTTTGAAGGGGTAAAGATAATACATTCCTCAAGAATAAGGATTTATTATTTCTTCTGTATCACATATTTCACACCATCCAGTTTGATTCTGTCTTTCAGGAACTTTTCAACTCCCTCAAGCACTCCGTCCGGAGTCCATTTATAGGTGGTGATGGTGACAGTTGAAATATCGTCGGAATAGATTTTATCCAGTCGTTCGTTTATCTTTTCACCTGTCTCGAGGTAACGTTTGTAAATGGTTATTCCTTCCTCTTTCTTTCCGCTTTTGTAATTTAGGGTGACGTAAGCATCCGGTGCAGGAGGTGGCGGTGGTGGGGTTGGCAGCGCATTTCCGTTGTCATCATATCCCTGCGCTTTCGTAATATTACATTTGATATTGTTCCTGTCGAATAAATCCTTCATTTTCTCCAAGTAGCTCATAGGCACTTTGGGAGTATGCGGACAGATAATTACTTTGGTTGCAGCGGCGAACCTTCCGTTTTTTATCGCTTTCTCTGCAATTTCCAATGCTTTTTGTTCCCCGACACCATAGATGGATATGCCGTCTATCACTTCCTTTCCCTCATTATTATTCTTGGTAAAAGACAGATAGACATTGTAATCATCTTGGATATCTTTCTGTAAATTCGTACTTTTGCTTGCTGTAGGCAAGGGCTCTTCGTTAACCTGTTCTATGACTGCCGAAGCAGGAGTTTGAACAGGTGTCACTACCGTTTCCGTACGGGCGAATGCACTTAAGGCCGCAAGGCCTGCCGGGACCAGGAGCGCGAGCTTCAACCGGGCCCAATTGTTCGATTTCTTTTTTAACATCATAGTAATACGTTTTTTAATTTTACTGTGGTTAAAGCTGTTGGCAAGAGTGTAGAGGCTGGAGCCGACAGCTTTTTTCACGAGTAACAGTTGATATTTTGTTGCATCGATGCCTTGATTGAGTACGCCTTTGTCTGCCTGGTATTCGTGTATGTCCCGCAGTTCCCTTTTGAGCAGCCATACTGCCGGGTTACACCATTGCAAGAGAATGATCATTTCCATATAGAGCAAATCGGCCGAATGGTTATAACGGAGATGCATTTTCTCGTGTGTGAGAATTTCTTCCGGATGGTTCCGGTAGTCGTCCCCGGAGAGAAAGATGTAGCATCCCCAGCTGAAGGGGGAAATGGGATCGGCTATCAGGACTAACGTATATTTCCCGTCTTTCTGTTTCTTCCCTTTTTGCATCAGTTGATACATTTTCCGGAATGAAAGGACAGTCGTGGACAGGCATACGCAACAACCTGTCAGATAAGCGATGCCGATAAACTTTATCCAGGGAATAGCGGCGTTGTCTGTTGGAGTAACTGTCGCTGTTGTTCTATTTTCCTGAATGGGCGTTGTGTTTACCTCTTCTTTCAGGAAAACCGTTTCCAACTGGCTAACCGGTTGGCTGAGCGGAAGAGGTTGCGTGGTGGTAATCCTGCAAAACGGTAGCAGCATGCAAACGCCTGTTCCCGCCAGCAATATCCAACGGTTGAACCGGAAAAAGGTATCGTTGCTGAACAGCGCCTTGAAACAGACGTAGAACACGGCCAGGCAAATGCCGGATTTCAGTATGTATAGAAGAAAGGCTTCCATAAGCGTTGGTTTTATTATTTATTCTTGATCTGCCGGATCAGCTCTTGTAATTCGTCTACCGTGAGCGCTTCTTCCTCGATCAGAGTAGAGACGACACGCGTATAGGAATTGTCATAATATTTGCCGATCACCTGTTTCAGTGAGTTCCGGCGGTATTCGTCTTCCGACACCAGTGCGTAATATTGGTGCGTATTGCCGTACACCTTGTATCCGATATATCCTTTTTCTTCTAACGAACGGACAATTGTCGACAAGGTGTTGTAATGCGGCTTGGGCTCTTCCTGCAAGTCGAGTAATTCCCGTACGAACAGCGGGCCTTTTGCCCAGAAGTAACCTAATATCTCTTCTTCTTTTGTTGTTAATCTGACCATAATCTGTTTCTTATTAGCGGAATGCACAAATATAACTATATTATTTAGTAATACAACTATATTGTATAGTTATTTTACTATATTTCTTAGTAGATATCCTTTTCCCTCTGTTTTTGGCAGAAAATCAGTACCTTTGCGTGCGTATATTAAGATATAAGATGAAAATAGGAACAATAGATTTAGGTCAACATCCCGTCTTCCTGGCGCCAATGGAAGATGTTACAGATATTTCTTTCCGATTGATGTGCAAACGTTTTGGTGCGGATATGGTGTACACCGAATTTGTTTCGGCAGACGCTTTGATCCGCAGTGTCAACAAGACGCAGCAGAAGTTGAATGTGGCTGACGAAGAGCGTCCGGTTGCTATCCAGATTTACGGGCGCGATGTCCCGACGATGGTGGAAGCGGCACAAATCTGTGAAGCGGCGCGGCCGGATATTCTCGATATTAATTTCGGTTGTCCGGTGAAACGTGTGGCAGGAAAAGGGGCAGGGGCCGGAATGTTACGTAATATTCCGCTGATGCTGGACATCACGCGTGAAGTGGTAAAAGCAGTCAAACTTCCCGTTACGGTGAAAACCCGTCTCGGATGGGATGCCGACAACAAGATTATTGTCGATTTGGCCGAACAGTTGCAAGATTGCGGTATTGCCGCTCTTTCCATACACGGACGTACACGGGCACAGATGTACACGGGTGAGGCGGATTGGACACTGATCGGCGAAGTCAAGAACAATCCCCGGATGCATATTCCTATTATAGGAAATGGCGATGTCACTTCTGCCGAGATATGCAAACAACGTTTTGAGCAGTACGGAGTGGATGCCGTGATGATTGGCCGGGGCAGTATCGGTCGTCCCTGGATTTTCCGGGAGGTGAAACATTTTCTGAATACAGGCGAATTGCTTCCTGCCGAGTCTTTTTCCTGGTATCTGGACATATTGAAAAAACAGGTCATACAAAGTGTCGAACGTTTGGACGAGCGGCGGGGCATTTTGCATATCCGTCGCCATCTGGCTGCTACTCCGTTGTTTAAAGGTATTGCGGATTTCAAGCAGACGCGCGTCGCAATGTTGCGGGCGGAGACAGTGGAAGAGCTGTTCGGTATTCTGGATTCCATCCCTGAACGCTATTCGATCTGAATGGGGAGTCCGGGAGACTTTCCTCTGCTGAAACAGACTGTTTATTGATATTATAATAGTGTGAAATCGCGCACAATGTCAATTTTAAAAGGAAAAATGACAAATTTGCAATAAATTGTAACTAAAGACTCTTGCATTTATAATAAATATAGTTTATATTTGCATCGAGTTTTTTTCATAGTATTTTAGATCTAAGGTTAACAAAAAGTCTTTGCG
>ERZ791875.1876-NODE-1876-length-12368-cov-2.901243_pt1 | contig 12368 bp, 10 predicted proteins | sample MGYA00510278_ERZ791875 | MGnify/ENA primary metagenome ERZ791875 (study PRJEB30046, sample SAMN00792078) | human gut metagenome | study: EMG produced TPA metagenomics assembly of the A metagenome-wide association study of gut microbiota in type 2...
CACATTAGCACGGTCGTAATGGCAAAGAGGACGGTCGTAATTGTTGAAAACGCTCAAAAAAGGCGAAAAAGTCCCTTTTTGAGGTCAAAAAAGCGGATTAACATTTGTTTTGTTTCGGAGGCCTTTCGAACCAAAAAAATACGTTTTATACAATAAGCCCTCGAAAATCAGGAACAATTTCCGTACCCATCGAAGAACGGTGCATATAAAAGGATGAGTTGGTTTCAAAATAAACAAATTATCAAGTTAACCATATGCATTCATAACATAAAAACCAAAGTTCATTACAAATTATAACTTTTTCAGAAAAAAGGAACGTTATATTTTGTATTTTTATATCGGAGCATAAAGCAGGTTTCAGACATTTTACTAATTTTGTGCCAGATTTTTTAACTTGGGTAGGATTGTGCCAGCCACACCAACCGCACGCCTCCCTATCAATTTATGAGTATGGAAAACTTGGAAACTGGACTTTTGTTAATGGTAGTTGGGATGACCACCGTTTTTGCCATTCTGCTAATCGTTATCAATCTTGGGAAGGGGCTGATCGTATTGGTCAACAAATATGCACCCGAAGAGATCATTGTAAAAAAACAGGTGACGCCGCAAAGACAGGCAGCGTCCGCTTCGCCGGCCGGCGGAATTACAAACCAGACAACTGCCGCTATCGTATCGGCCGTCAGTGTTGTGACAGGCGGTCAGGGTAAGGTTGTCAAAATCGAGAAATTATAATTGCATTTATACATAAAAATATCATGAAGAGAGAAATCAAATTTAGTTTGGTCTTCCGTGACATGTGGCAATCTGCCGGAAAATATGTTCCCACCGTTGACCAACTAACCCGGGTAGCACCTGCCATCATCGAAATGGGATGCTTCGCCCGTGTAGAGACCAATGGCGGAGGATTTGAACAGGTTAATTTATTATTTGGTGAAAACCCTAACAGGGCTGTACGCGAATGGACGAAACCATTCCATGAAGCCGGTATACAAACACATATGCTCGACCGTGCACTGAACGGATTGCGCATGAGCCCGGTGCCCGACGACGTGCGCCAGTTGTTCTATCAGGTCAAGAAAGCACAGGGGACGGATATCGCCCGTACCTTCTGCGGATTGAACGATGTCCGCAACATCGCTCCCTCCATTAAATATGCGAAAGCAGCCGGAATGATCTCACAGTGCTCGTTGTGTATCACCCACTCCCCGATCCATACGGTCGAATACTACACCAAGATGGCGATGGAACTGATCGAATTGGGAGCGGACGAAATCTGTATCAAGGATATGGCAGGCATCGGCCGGCCTCACTCGTTAGGACAGATCGTGGCTAACATCAAAGCCAAACATCCGGAAATTCCGGTTCAGTACCACAGCCATGCCGGTCCCGGTTTCAACGTGGCTTCCATCCTCGAAGTTTGTAATGCCGGTTGCGACTACATCGACGTGGGCATGGAACCGCTTTCATGGGGAACGGGACATGCCGACCTGCTGACCGTACAGGCGATGCTGAAAGACGCCGGCTATAAAGTACCGGAGATCAATATGGAAGCCTACATGAAGGTCCGCAGCCTGATTCAGGAATTTATGGATGACTTCTTAGGATTGTATATCAGTCCGAAGAACCGTCTGATGAACTCATTGCTGATCGGTCCGGGACTGCCGGGCGGCATGATGGGTAGCCTGATGTCCGATCTCGAAAAGAATCTGGAAACGATCAACAAAAACAATATCAAGAACAACAAGCCGCTTATGAGCCAGGATCAGCTGCTGATCAAGCTGTTCGACGAAGTGGCTTATGTATGGCCGCGTGTCGGTTATCCTCCTTTGGTAACGCCGTTCAGCCAGTATGTCAAGAACCTGGCCCTTATGAACGTAATGCAGATGGAAAAAGGCAAAGCCCGTTGGAGTATGATTGCCGATGATATCTGGGACATGATCTTAGGCAAGGCAGGACGCCTGCCGGGACCGTTGGCTCCCGAAATCATCGAGAAGGCAAAAGCCGAAGGACGCGAATTCTTTGAAGGCAACCCGCAGGACAACTATCCTGACTCACTCGACAAATACCGTAAGCTGATGAACGAAAAGCAATGGGAAACAGGTGAAGACGACGAAGAACTGTTTGAATATGCCATGCATCCCGCCCAGTACGAAGCTTATCGTTCAGGCAAGGCAAAAGTGGAATTCAAGGCGGATGTCGCCAAGAAGAAAGCAGAGAAACAAGGTGCCGCCAAACCCGTAGCACCGGCTGCAACGCCTGCCGCAGCTCCAGCCAACGTAACGATGGCAATGCCGACCACACCCCAGGTCATGACTGTCGATGTAAACGGACAGGCATTCAAAGTTACCGTTGCGTTCGGAGATACCGTAGGCGCAACCCCTGCACCGGAAACATCGGCTGCTCCCGCTGCCGCACCAGCGCCTGCCGCTACACCTGCCGGAGCCGGAAAAGAAGTGCTTTCGCCATTAGAAGGCAAGTTCTTCCTGGTGAAAGGGGCTTCCGACACGCCTGTAAAAGTCGGGGATGTAGTGAAAGAAGGCGACGTGCTCTGTTACGTGGAAGCCATGAAAACGTATAATGCCGTACGCGCCGAATTTGGCGGGACTGTCACAGCAATCTGCCTGGCTTCCGGTGACGCGGTTTCGGAAGATGACGTATTAATGACAATACAATAATGAACGAGATATTTCAAAATTTGTATGAGATGACTGCGTTCAGCAACATCATTGCTGAACCGCAGTTCCTGATCATGTATGCCATTGCGTTCATCCTGCTCTATTTAGGTATCAAGAAGCAGTATGAACCGTTATTGCTCGTACCGATCGCATTCGGCGTGTTGCTCGCCAACTTTCCCGGAGGCGATATGGGAGTGATACAGGCAGACGAGAACGGCCTGATCAACATACATGGAGTGATGAAGAACATCTGGGAAATGCCGCTTCACGACATCGCCCACGAACTGGGATTGATGAACTTCATCTATTATATGTTGATCAAGACAGGGTTCCTTCCTCCTATTATTTTTATGGGTGTGGGAGCGCTGACGGACTTCGGGCCGATGTTGCGTAACCTGCGGCTTTCCATATTCGGAGCGGCTGCCCAGTTAGGTATCTTTACCGTTTTGCTGGTTGCCATCCTGATGGGATTTACCCCGAAAGAAGCGGCTGCGTTAGGTATTATCGGCGGCGCCGACGGACCGACGGCAATCTTTACGACAATCAAGTTAGCTCCGCACCTGTTGGGACCGATCGCAATTGCGGCCTATTCTTATATGGCATTGGTTCCGGTCATCATACCTTTGGTAGTCAAACTGTTCTGTTCCAAGAAAGAATTGTGTATCAACATGAAGGAGCAGGAAAAGAAATATCCGTCTACCACGGAGATTAAGAATCTGCGCGTGCTGAAAATCATTTTCCCGATCGTGGTCACTACGGTTGTGGCGTTGTTCGTACCGAGTGCAGTGCCTTTGATCGGTATGCTGATGTTCGGTAACCTGGTAAAGGAAATCGGGACAAACACATTCCGCTTGTTCGATGCTGCCTCAAACAGCATCATGAATGCGGCAACCATATTCCTGGGATTATCAGTCGGTGCGACTATGACGGCAGAAGCCTTCCTGAACTTCACGACAATCGGTATCGTGATCGGCGGCTTCCTCGCATTTGCCCTCTCCATCGCAGGCGGTATATTCTTTGTCAAGCTGTTCAACCTCTTTACAAAGAAGAAGATTAATCCGCTGATCGGAGCGACCGGACTGAGCGCTGTGCCGATGGCATCACGCGTAGCCAACGAAATCGCCCTTAAGTACGATCCCAAGAACCATGTTCTCCAATATTGCATGGCCAGTAACATCTCCGGCGTAATCGGTTCTGCCGTTGCCGCCGGTGTGCTGATTTCGTTCTTAGGATAAGCCATAAGCGTCCTTATAAATTAAAACCTGTTATTCGGTTGGATAACAGGTTTTTTTATTTACCTTTGTCTCATCATTAACTATTAAAATGTAAAGATTATGGCCAGACCTATCAAAGAAACCCCGATTCTGTTCGGCGAAGACGCCAAACGCTTCATGAAGGAGATGGAAGAGACACGTAACAAACGAGCCTCCAAAGAGGAACGTGAACGAATTGAAAAGAACTATCAGGAATTTAAAAAAGCATGTACTTTTAATTGGTAATATATGAATACGCCATCTTACAAGGTGATGCGTTTGACACAAGATTATACATTGAAACCTTTTAACTGTGGAGATCAGGATTTAAATGAATTTCTTTTGTACAATGCGAAACCTTATTTAAAAGAACTATTAGCAGTAACATACATATTGGAAAGCACTGAAGGAGATCAAATCATAGCATTCTTTTGTCTTCTAAATGACAAAATTGCAATCTCGGATTTCCCCAGCAGACGAAGATATTGGACGTTTGTTCAAAAACTAAAAAGCAAAGGAAAAGGCTTCAACAGTTATCCCTCTATGAAAATAGGGAGACTTGGAATCAACAGCAACTACCAAAAGCAAGGTTTCGGACAGATTATTATTGATATACTTAAAAAATCATTCATCCACGATAACCGTACCGGTTGCAAATACATAACTGTTGATGCTTACAGAAGTGCAACACCATTCTACGAAAGAAACGGTTTTAAATATCTATCCGAGGCAGATAAGGATTCAGAAACCCGGTTAATGTATTTCGATCTGATACAACTTGTAGAAGAATAGGAAGATTTTCAGCCTTTTATTCATTATTTTAACATTTTCTCGCAAATAAATCGCTTTCAAATGCTGAAATCCAAAAATATTTACTTTAATTTGTGACTTGATATAGGATACATTTATCCTTATTCTTAAATGCGATTGAATATGATGGACACTCACGAAACTAATTTGCCTGCCGAAGAAACCGGCAAATTGGAAGAAACTAAAGCCCCGGTGACGGCACCGGAAGACACGGCGGAAGAAGTTGTAACGAATGAAACACCGGAAGCCGAAGTTGTAGCAGAAGAAACATCTGCTGAAGCAGAAGTCAGCACTGACGAAACTGCGGCAGGCGATGATGTGGCTACGGCTGCGGGAAAATTATCGAAAGAAGAAATTCTGGAGAAATTGACCGGATTGGTTGCAGCGGCAGCCGATGCAACCCGCAACGAGGTGGAAGCCCTCAAACAGGCTTACTACAAAATCCACCGGAGCGAAGTGGACGAATTGAAGAAAGCATTTCTGGAAAACGGAGGTGAAGAAAAAGATTTCGTTGCTCCCGAAGATGAAACAGAAAACAAGATTAAAGACCTGCTTGCTGTTTACAAAGAAAAACGGGCCGCTATCCTTGCCGAAGAAGAACGCGTAAAGGCTGCCAACTACGCCTTGAAGCTCCAGTTGATCGACCAGCTGAAAGCCCTGACAGAAAGCCAGGAAGACTTCAACAAGCTATACAACGACTTCAAAGACATCCAGCAGAGATGGAAAGAAGTGAAAGCCGTTCCGCAGGAGCATGTCAGCGAGCTGTGGAAGAACTATCAGATATACAGTGAAAAGTTCTACGACATCATTAAGATAAACAACCAGTTCCGCGATTACGATTTCAAGAAGAATCTGGAATTGAAAACCGCCCTCTGCGAAACAGTCGAGAAACTGCAGACAGAACCGGACGTCGTATCCGCTTTCCACCAGCTTCAGAAACTGCACCAGCAATGGCGCGAGATCGGTCCGGTTGCCAAAGAATTGCGCGAAGACTTGTGGGCCCGCTTCAAAGCCGCCTCCACAATTATCAACAAGCGCCATCAGGAACACTTCGAGGGACTGAAAGCTAAAGAACAGGAAAACCTGGAAGCAAAGACAGCTATTTGCGAACAAATAGAGGGCATCGACTACTCCGCTTTGAAATCATTCAAAGACTGGGAAGAGAAGAACAAAGAAGTGATATCCCTGCAGGAAAAATGGAAAACAATCGGTTTCGCACCGAAGAAATCCAACGTGAAGATATTCGAACGCTTCCGTGCCGCCTGCGATGTCTATTTCAACCGCAAAAGCGAATTTTACAAAGGCATCAAGGAAGAGATGGAAAAGAATCTCGAACTGAAAAAAGCCTTGTGCGAAAAAGCGGAAGCATTGAAAGACAGCACTGAATGGAAGAGCACTACCGAAAAGATGATCGCCTTGCAGAAAGAGTGGAAAACGATCGGTTCGGTTGCCCGCAAACATTCCGACGCCATCTGGAAACGTTTCATCTCGGCCTGCGATTATTTCTTTGAACAAAAGAACAAGAATGTTTCTTCCCAAAAGAGCGTAGAACAGACAAATCTGGCTGCTAAAAAAGCACTGATCGAGAAGATCAACGCAATAGAAGAGACTGACCATGATGAAGCTCTTGCCACCTTAAAAGGACTCATGGCGGAATGGAACACCATCGGCCATGTCCCGTTCAAGGAAAAAGACAAGATATACAAAGAATATCATGAAGCGGTAGACAAACAATTCGACCGCCTCAAAGTCGACCAGAACGACCGCAAGATGCAGACATTCCGCAACAACCTGAGCGATATGAGCGGCGGTGAACGCGGAAAAGGAAAGCTTTACGGCGAACGGGAAAAACTGATGCGTATGTTCGAACGGATGAAAAACGAACTTCAGACCTACGAAAACAACATCGGATTCCTCAGCATCTCCTCCAAAGGCGGCGGCGGATTGGTAAAAGAGATGGAACGTAAGATTGAAAAACTAAAAGACGAGATGGCACTTATCGTCAAAAAGATTGATGCCATCGATGAGAATCTGGAATAAAACATATGAAGCCGCCCGTTAACCGGACGGCTTCGTTGCTTTTCTTTTGCATATGAGATCTAAATTACACTATTTCAACCCAGGACACGAAACAGCCATACTCCAAGGCTCTGAAAATTATACTCCCCCGACCAACGTACAAAGAATGATTCGGGAGCTGGCCTACCTTCCTGTCTGGTATGCAGACCCGGAAGATTTTGTTTTCACGGAAGAACTCATCTCTCCCCGTTTCTTCTCTTTGCAACCAAAAGAACTCAAACCCTTTGCAACCCCTATCTCCCGGAAAGAGCTTGAAGGGAAAGGGAACAACCTGCCCCAAATGGAAGCAGCTCCCTGGGGCGTTTCACCTCAAAGCCTCCATCTCTTCAACAAGCTCAAGCAAAATGGGAACCTGGATCTTGCCATCCCCGAATGGAAAGATGATTATACCCGGCTGACAGGCCGGCAGACCGCTGCCGAATGCCTGGACAAAATACGGGAACTGATGCCGGAGATGGCTTTCCCCGTTGCACCGAAATTCTGCAAGAAGATAAGGGAAGTGGAAAAATACCTGATTCTCCAAAGGGCTCCTTTTGTCCTGAAAACCCCTTATTCTTCCTCCGGCAGAGGGCTCCTCTGGTTGCCGGAACGCAAGCTGACGGCCAAAGACCGCACCTGGATAGAGGGGGCACTCAACAAACAGGGATGCGTCAGCATCGAATGCGCACTCGACAAACACCTCGACTTTGCCATGGAATTCCATTCGGACGGAAAAGGGAATGTACGCTACGAAGGCCTTTCCGTATTCGGAGCAGAAAAGAAAGGAGCCTATTCCGGTAATGTATTGGGAGAGCAGTCACATTTGGAAAGTTTCTTTATCGAGCACTTCGGAGACGACACCTTCCAACGGTTGAAAGAGGCCGTGCGCGAAGCAGTCCGGCAGATATACGGCTCGATCTATTCCGGCTACCTGGGAGTGGATATGCTGGTTTACCGCAAAGCTTCCGACAATTCATTCGCCATACATCCTTGCATAGAAGTCAACATGCGGTACACAATGGGTATGGTCGCCTTGCGCATCAGCCAGAAATATCTGGCACCACACGCACGCGGCGATATGCACATCACATACCAAAGCAAACCGGGAGAAGCCTACGAGCATCACTGCTTCATGAAAAAAGCCTACCCGCTCGAAATGAAAGACGGCAAAATAAGAGAAGGCTACGTCCCCCTCTGCCCGGTAACGAAAGAGACGAAATACCGGGCCTATATGCTCATATTCTAAGCCGGATCACAACGTATTCCTCAACACCCGCCTCATCACCGCCTCGCGCAGGTTGCGGGCGACGGGAATCTTATGGCCGGAGATATGCAGCATGTTTCCTTCTATCAGGTCGATGCGGGCGATGTTTATGATGTAGGATTTGTGGGATTGCAGGAACGTGTCTTCGGGAAGGGAAGCGGCGATGTTCTTCATCGTGGAATGCACCAGTGTCCTGCCCGCAGGGGTGTAAATACAGACATAGTTCTCAACCGCCTCAACAAACAGGATTTCTTTCAGATAGATTTTCTTCATCAGCTTATCACTTTTCACAAAGAGATAAGGATCATCGCCGGCGGCAGGAGCTTCCTTTTGCAACGCGGCATGCACCTTATTCACCGCTTTCAGGAAACGCTCGAAAGAGATCGGTTTGAGCAGGTAGTCGGCGACATCCAGTTCATATCCTTTCAGGGCATACTGCTCATAGGCGGAGGTGATGACCACTTTCGGAGGATTTGCCAGCGTGGAAAGCAGGTCCAGGCCGGACAGGTAAGGCATCTCGATATCCAGGAAAAGCAAATCGGGCTGCTGCTCCTTCAACAAGGTGTTCAACTGGATCGCATCTTCGCATACGCCAGTCAAGGTTAGAAAATCCACCTTCTCCACATACGACTGCAAACCTTTCCGGGCAACCGGTTCGTCATCAGTTATCACACAATTTATATTCATAAGGCATCGATTTCTATCATGAGTTTTACGGAATACTGTTCCGGTTCTTTCTTAATAACGAGACTGTGTTTTTCCGGATAGAGAAGCTCCAACCTCCGTTTCAGGTTTTCAAGCCCGATCCCCTTTTTCCCGGACGGAGAAGGCGGAAGAGGAGGCAGACTGTTCGTAATCTCAAACAGGATTTTCCCCGCCTCATCCGTCATACGGCAATCGATCCGGTAGTCACCGCCCACATATTTAAAGGCATTCTCCACCAAAGGCAGAAACAAAAGCGGATAAACCAGCTGTTCACAGAGCGAAGGAGAGAAAGAGACGTCCAGCCTCAACCGCTCGCTCATCCGCAGCTTCTGCATATTCATATAAGTACGCAGATAGTCGATCTCTTTCTGCACCGGGACTTTCTGGCTTCCTCCGTAGAGCTGGTAACGCAGCAGGTCAGACAGCATTTCGATCGTCCGTCGGGGAGCCTCGTTCTTCTCGTCGATCTGGAAATAAACCGTATTCAAAGCGTTGAACAGGAAATGCGGATGATACTGGAAACGCAGGAACTTCAATTCCATCTCCAACTGATCCACCTTAATCTTTTCCAGCTGCAAGATCCGGTTCTGCAGCTCTTTCTCCATCCTCCCACTACGAAGCAGGATGTAATACATGAAAAGAAGAGGGATATAAATCACATCGGCTATAACATAATCGACCCAGGTGTTTCCCAAATGCAGAAGCCCGACATGATCACCGACAAATATAAGCAGGTTAACCATCACAAACAATTTGAGAAACGTTAAGAAGTACTCGGCAGCCGGAGACAGATTCAACCGGGGCTTAACCTTATCGAGGAAGTAGCGGCTTTCATAATCAAAGACATAACACATAAAGACCGTTACCGCCAACGCCTGCAGATGAAACCGCATCGAATTAGCCCAAAACGCTTCATTCTTCGCCAAGTCGGTCGTCAACCGGATGAAGTTGAACATCACGATTCCTAAAAACAACGGATATAAACGGGGTAATATCTTCATGCCTGTTCTTGTTATTTCCTACAAATTTATTCTTTTACTCTCATCCACACTACTTTTCCGGCGGGATTCTTTCACTTCGTAGCCTTTACTGAAACGATAGGTGAAGGAGATACCGATCTGGGTATTGTCCTGCCGTTCATTGGTAAAAGCCTGCTGCCCCGGCACCGTCAACATCATCTTCTCCCGGTAGGAATGGAAAATGTCGCGGGCGAACAGGCGGATCGTGCCGTTATTCTTCAAGACTTTCTTCCGGATGCCTCCGTCAACCTGCCAGATCGGGCTGAGCGTGGCTTGCCCGGCCGCCATCTTGCCGTTGTAAGAGCCGGACAGCTCCATGCTCCATCCTTTCCCGAAATCGAGTTGGTTCGTAAGACCGCCGATCAGGGTCGCCCGCTTGTTGACCCGCTCGCCGGCTGTATCCGTCCAACGATAGTGGTTATAGACACAAGCCACATTCGCATTCACCGTCCAGAAAGAGGCCAGGGGAAGATTGCCGGTATAAATGCGCGGCCCGAGACTGGTTCCCGTAGACAGGTTCATCGGCGTGACATATACCTGCCTGTTGTCTTTCTCGAAAAAGCTTTTCACGATCACATCATGCGTGCGGGAATAGAGAAAGCCGGCCCGGAACAGGTTCTTATAGATAAAAGTCAGTTCCAGACGATCCGACTTCATCGGCTTGAGCGCCGTGTTCCCCTGTTCAAAGGTATAGTCGTCGAAGATATAGACAAAAGGATTCAGGTCTCCATAGTTGGGCCGGACGATCCGCCTGCCGTAAAAGAGGGACAGCTTGTTTTGCCGAAATGCATATTCGAGCAACAAAGAAGGAAAGAGATTCGTATAGCGGCTGTTGAAGGAAGAGTCTATCTGCGCCACCCCGCCTGTCAAGCGCCCGTCTATGCGCGTATTCTCCACACGCAGCCCGGCCCGGATATAAAAGGGTTTGAAAGTCGCACCGCACTGGATATAACCGGCGTTTATGTTTTCATCATATACGAAATGCTGGCTCAGGGCTTCATTCGGCACCCAGCCGTTTCCTTTGTTATCTGCATACGACGCTTCGTTGTCGATCGAGATGAAAGAGAATTTAGCGCCTGCCTCCAACTCCCATTTACCGGTAAAAGGCAAGGTCAGGTTCACTTGTCCGGTATAGAGGTTGATTGCGCCCGGGACATCTCCCTTTACGGAATCCACCCGTCCGGGCCGGTTTTGCGAAGAGCTATGCAAGTCCAGGTTATCCGTATAGCCGAAATGGAGATAGTCAAAGGAAGCATCCACCACCTTCCCTGCCGTATCCAACTGGTGAGTCAGGTTGACTCCGGCAGTGAAGTTCTTCTTTTTCCGGTCCTCCACATTCGAGGTGTGGAGCATGGAGTCGGGCGACGCAGAAGAAGGAGCGCTGAAATAAGTAAACATATCGCCCGGCATCCGGCTCTGATGCAGATTGCCGTTCGTGTACACGCCGACTACGGTACGCGCGGAGGCAAAGAAATCGACTCCCGCCCGGTAATAATGGGAGGTATAAGGATATTTGCGGTAGGAATCCTGCCGGACGGACAGCTCCACCTTGTCCGGTTCCCGCAGGCCGGTAAAGAGGCGGTCTATCTGAAGCTCGTTGCAATCCGTCCCCTGGGAATAGGAATAAGTCAGGTAAAAGTTAAACAAGCCCTCGCGCCTGTTCATCGACAGACTTCCGTTCCCGACGCCATACTTCCCCTGCCGGAAACTGCCGTTAGCCGTCAGGTTCATGCCCTGGAGCCGCATCTTCTTCGTCCGGATATCGATCAGCCCGGCATTGCCGCTCGCGTCGTAGCGGGAGGACGGGTGCGTGATCAGATCGATCTTTTCCGCTGTTGCCGCCGGAGTGGACTTGAGCAAGGTGACCAGCTCCTGTCCGGAAAGATACGTCTGTTTCCCGTCCATCAGGACGTTAATGCCGCTTTGCCCGTTCAGGTAAATCTTCCCGTCATTGCTGATCATGACGCCCGGAAGCATTTCCAACACTTCATACAGGCTGCCTTGCCCGCGCGCCACAGCCGACTCGATATGGTACGTCATCTTATCCGCCTTAATCGTCACAACCGGCACTTTCGCCGTAATAACAATTTCCTCGATCTTCTGATCCGCAATCGTGTCCGCGCACCCCGCCAGTAGGAATATCCCCATAAAAAAGCCTCTGTTCATATCATTTTTATTTCAAAACTACACTCCCAAAGGCTCCCCGTCAAATTATTATGACCAACGGTCAAGATTGGTTGACGAACGGTTTAATAGACTTTAATTTGCTGATTCAAAGAAATACACTAACTTTGTTTATATAATAATTAAATGATGATTTATCTGTGTGTTTCGGACAGAAGAACAAAAGAACAAATAGGTGATAGCGACGTTGTCTTAGGGCTGTAAGCCCGGCAGATCTCAGCCCAAGGCGTGAGCCTTGGGTTAATGAAACGGCTTCCTACCCTCTTCAAGCCCTGTAAGGGCGACACCGTAATAGCCTGTATTACAATGTATCGCCCTTACAGGGCTCGAAGACAGGAGGTAGTTCTGTTTAAACCCAAGGCTCACGCCTTGGGCTATGATCTGTCGCCCTTACAGGGCT
>ERZ791875.1879-NODE-1879-length-12359-cov-8.638329_pt1 | contig 12359 bp, 9 predicted proteins | sample MGYA00510278_ERZ791875 | MGnify/ENA primary metagenome ERZ791875 (study PRJEB30046, sample SAMN00792078) | human gut metagenome | study: EMG produced TPA metagenomics assembly of the A metagenome-wide association study of gut microbiota in type 2...
GTGGCGGCGAGTTCAGCCTGCGAGGCGGCAAGCTGCTGCGCCAACTGGGCATTCTCGACCTCCATGGCGGCGGCCGTCGCCATGCTTGCCGCTACGGCGTCCTGGAACGCCTGAATGTCGGCGGCGGTGTACCCGGCCACGCCGCGCTGCCAGCCGCGTTTATTGAAGCGGTAGGTGAAGCCCGCCGTAGCGCTGAAACCGAACATGTAAGAACCGTCCATGGCAACGGGGCTCACCCGCGAAGGTGCAATCAGCCCCTTCAGCTCGATGTTGAAGTCGAACGACGGCGAAAGACGGAATTTGTTGAGCCAGCCGAGGGTGAAGGCGAACGACTGGTGCGTGCCCGTCAGGTTGTCCTCGTGGCTCGAGTCGGTGAAGTTCGACGCCATATATCCGAAACCAGCGAACGGCACGGCATAATAGGCGCGGTCTTCACGGTAACCGCCCACCCAGTTGGAGAAGTTGAGCATGAAGTCCGTGTGTACGAACAGGTAGGGCCATGTCATCTTGCCCTGCGCCGCATCGTAATTCGCGAACCTGCCGCCCTGCAGCTGAATGCGCATACCGGTCACCGGATGGAACCATTTGGTGAGCCCGAAATTAGCCTCGAAATTGATTCGGTTGCCGAAACTGCCCGGGTTGGTTCCGTTGGAAAGTGCCGTACCGGCACCGGCTCCAACCGTTATTTCCCAGTTATCCCAGAAACCGTTCGATACGAAACCGGCGAAGCTCGGTTTTTTAGGCGTGTCCTGCGCCCACGCAGACGTAGCCAGTGCCACGGCTGCAAACAATAGAATAAGTTTTTTCATGGTCTGTAATATTTAATCCCAAAAGTAAAAATCAGTCGTCTTCAGAAACCGTTAATTAACAGGCCATAACACAAAAACAGCGCCGAAGTCGACAAAAAAAGGCTGAAAACGTATGTCTTCAGCCTTTTACATTCAGGATTAAATCCTTACGGAATCAACCGCACTTCGAATAGCCGCACGACATGCAGGTCAGGCAGCCGTTCTGGTAGGCCATATTCTCCTGTCCGCAGCTCGGGCATTTGCCTTTCGACTTGGTGCCGTCGACGATATATTGCTTCAGCGCACGGCATACACCCGTCTTCCAGGTGTTAATCGACTCGCTGTCCAGATGCAGCGATTCGATCAGCGACACGGTCTTTTCAATCGGCATGCCGTGGCGCAGCACGCCCGAAATCAGTTTGGCATAGTTCCAGAACTCCTCGTTGAACAGGCGCGAGATGCCGCCGATGGTGTTCGTATAGCCGTAACGGTCGGTGTACTGGAAATCGTAGCGTTTGGTACCGTCCTCCTCGCGTACCTTTATAATAAAGCCCGTGGTAATCTTGCGGGGAATATACATGGCGTCCTCCTCGATTTTACCCGTGAAGACCTCGTAGGGGCGGCCGTCCTGCAGGCCGACGAACGCAATCCAGTCCTCGGTGCCGTTCTTGAAACGCACGATGTCGGCCGGAATCGATTTGGGCCGTTTCGGCGCCTCGCCGGGATGCTCCTCGCACTTTTTCTTCTTTTTCCTGGAGTCCTTTTCGAGCAGCACGCCGTCGCGGCAGCCGTCGCGGTAAACCGTGACGCCTTTGCAGCCGCACTCCCACGCCGTGCGGTAAACCTCCGCCACGAGCGCTTCGGAAACATTGTTCGGCAGGTTCACCGTCACCGAAATCGAGTGGTCGACCCACTTCTGAATCGCGCCCTGCATCTTGACCTTGGCCACCCAGTCGATGTCGTTGGCCGTAGCCCGGTGATAAGGCGAAGCCGCCACCCACTTGTCGAGTTCGGCATCCGGAATCGTCGCCAGCTTCGACGTATCGTACCCGTTGGCCTCCAGCCACTTCACGAAGTTGTGGTGGTAGACGTTGTACTCCTGGAACTTTTCGCCCGTTTCGTCCTCGTAGTCGACGTGCGTATCGTGATCCGAAGGATTGATCTTGCGGCGGCGCTTGTAAACCGTGCGGAACACCGGCTCGATGCCCGACGTGGTCTGTGACATGAGCGACGTGGTGCCCGTCGGGGCAATCGTCAGCATGGCGATGTTGCGGCGGCCGACTTTCTCCATCTGGGCATAGAGTTCCGGATCGGCCTCGCGGATGCGGGCGATCATCGGGTTGTCTTTCTCCTTCGAAGCGTCGTAAACCGGGAACGCACCGCGCTCGGCAGCCATCTTCACCGAAGCCCTGTAAGCGGCGACGGCCAGCGTCTTCTGCACCTCGACGGCGAATGCAATCGCCTCGTCCGAGCCGTACAGCAGCCCCAGCGCAGCGAGCATATCGCCCTCGGCCGTAATGCCGAGTCCGGTACGGCGGCCTTTGCGGGCCATCTCGCGGATTTTCTTCCACAACTCCAACTCCACGCGGCGCACGTCCTCGTCCTCGGGATCGTCGGCGATTTTCACGATAATCTGCTCGACTTTCTCCAGCTCGAGGTCGATGATGTCGTCCATCATGCGCATGGCCTTGTCCACATGCTCGCGGAACTTGTCGAAATTGAACTTCGCGTCTTTTTTGAACGGATTGTCCACATAGCTCAAGAGGTTCAGCGCCAGCAGGCGGCACGAGTCGTAGGGACAGAGCGGAATCTCGCCGCAGGGATTGGTCGACACCGTCACGAAACCGTCGTCGGCATAGCAGTCGGGAACGCTCTCGCGGATAATCGTATCCCAGAACAGCACGCCCGGCTCGGCCGACTTCCATGCGTTGTGGATAATCTTGTCCCAGAGTTTCTTGGCGTCGATGTCCTGTTCGTATTTGGGATTGTCCGATTTGATGGGGAACTGCTGGTGGTATTTATTGCCTGCAATGGCGGCGCGCATGAACTCGTCGTCGATCTTAATCGAAACGTTCGCCCCCGTCACCTTGCCCGTGTCGACCTTGGCGTCGATGAAACGCTCGGCGTCGGGATGCTTTATCGACAGCGAGAGCATCAGCGCACCGCGGCGGCCGTCCTGCGCCACCTCGCGCGTCGAATTCGAGTAACGCTCCATGAACGGCACGATACCCGTCGAGGTAAGGGCCGAGTTGAGCACGGGGCTGCCCGTGGGACGGATGTGCGACAGGTCGTGGCCCACGCCTCCGCGGCGCTTCATGAGCTGCACCTGCTCCTCGTCCATGCGGAAAATACCGCCGTAGGAGTCGGCCGGATGCTTATGGCCGATTACGAAGCAGTTCGAAAGCGAAGCCACCTGGAAATTGTTGCCGATACCCGTCATCGGGCCGCCCTGCGGAATTACGTAACGGAAATGGTCCAGGAGGCCGAAGACCTCCTCCTTGCTCATCGGATTGGGATACTTGCGCTCGATGCGCTCGATCTCGGATGCGATGCGTTCGTGCATCTGTTTGGGCGACGTTTCGTAAATATTGCCGAAAGAGTCTTTCAGGGCATATTTGCTGACCCACACCGTAGCGGCGAGGTCGTCCCCGTCGAAATACTTTTTCGACTCGGCGACAGCATCGTTGTAATTGACCTTCTGCGGCGCCTCGGGTTTTGCGGCTTTTGACATGACTATATTCTATTATTCAGATTTTTAGCGGCGATCCGGACAAAATCCGGTTCTACAAAATTGATTCTTTTCCGTGGAATAAACCAGCGCCCCGCACCAATTTTATCCACAAATTATTTACAAAAAGGCAAAATATGCGCCCCACGTTTATGGGGCGCACATTTCTTCCGGTGGCCTGCCGGACGACGGCTATTTCGCGGCTACGGCGTCGATCTCGACCAGCGCCCCCATGGGGAGCGCAGCCACCTGGTAGCACACGCGGGCCGGCATTCGGGCGGTGAAGAATTCGGCGTAAACCGCATTCATCGCGGCGAAATGGCCGATATCCTGCAACAGCACGGTCGTCTTTACCACGTCGTCGAGCGTATATCCGCCCTCTTCGAGGATGTGGCGCAGGTTCGTGAGCGACTGGCGCGTCTGGGCCTCGACGCCCTCGGCCATCTTCCCGGTCGCGCCGTCGATCGGAAGCTGTCCCGAAACGTAGAGCGCGCCGCCGGCCTCCACGGCCTGCGAATAAGGTCCCACGGCCTTGGGCGCATGGGGCGATGCGATGATCTTTTTCATAGCGGGGTATTTTTCAAATTTCATACAAAGGTACGATTTTATTCCGTATATTTGCACAACGCATTTATATAATATATGATGAAAATTCTGCTGAAAATCGCGGCCCTCGCCGCCGCTGCAGCCCTTGTCGCAGGGTGCTGCAACTGCCGCTCCTACCAGAAAAAGACCCGCCGGCCGCTCGTCGGCACCCAGTGGCAGCTGATCCAGCTGGACGGCAAGACCATCCAGCCCGAAGAGGGCAAATTCACCGTCACACTGCTCGCCGACGACAACCGCATTACGGGCGTCGGGGCCTGCAACCGCCTGATGGGCAAATACGAAACGACCGAAAAAGGCGCACTGAAAATCGGGCCGCTGGCCTCGACGATGATGGCCTGCCCCGGCATGGAGCAGGAGAACGCATTCGCCAAAGCGCTCGAATCCACGACCCATTACGATATGGACGGACCGATGCTGCTGCTGTTGAGCGACGGCGAGTTGAAAGCCGTCTTCCAGGCCAAGCCCTGAAAACCGGGACGCCCCTTTGCAGGGCCACTCCCCAATGCATCCACCCCTGCCGCAGAGCATAGCGGCAGGGGTGGATTTTATTTCGGGAGGGCAGCCGGGCAATGCCGCCCCGCATCCCGTCAGGAGCCGCTACCACTCACCGCCGGGCCCGTTTGCTTTTTCGGCACGCCGAACCGTTCGCGCTGCATCTGCTCGTAAACCTCGCCGCGCAGGCGGCGGAGCACCCCGAGTTCCTGCTCCTGCCGCCCGATGTCGGGACAGCGGTCGCGCAGGGCGCGCATCGTGTCCGAATAGGATTTAAAAAGCGGCCCGGTCGGCATCATGCGCCTTTCGGCTTTGTAATAGTCGAGCAGCAAACGCACCAGTGCGGTATTTCTCTCCCGTTCGGCTTCGCGGTACTGCCGCAGGAGCGGTTCGTAATTTTTATTCTTTTTGCGCAGGCGCTCGTACATCAGGTTGTACTGTTCCTTGTTGGCATTCCGGCGTTGCGGATCGTCCACCCCTTTGAGCGCTATATACTCCTCGTGGATGGCTTTGTATTTGGGATCGCCCTGCAAAATCTTCGCATAGGCTTCCGACGCGGCCCGCAGCCGCTTGCCCAGCGCCCTGATCTCCGGCACCGTATCGCACACGGCACGGTAGTCCAGCCCGGGATAATTCATTATCGCAGGCGCAATGCGCATTTCCCGCACATAATCCAGGTAACATTCCCAGATAAGGTAGTTCAGTTCCAGCGATTGCTGCGCAATTTGTTCGTCGAAGCGTACGAGTTTCTCCCCCGCACGCTCCGGTTCGGGGCCCTGCGCCCCCGCGTGCGCCGCGGAAAGCAGGACGGCCGCCGCAAACAGCATTCCCGTGATACGTTTCATGGTTTCAATTTTCGGTTCATGGAATTTCGCGTATTGCCGCACTTCGGGGTTCGGCATGCGATGTAAAATTACTAAAATCCGGAAAAAAGCGGGCAATCCCGCAAAAAAGGGAGCGGACACGGTGCCCGCTCCCTTTTGCGTTTGCCGCACCGCCGCTTATTTCAGGTGCGGGTTCAGGCTGCGCCACTCTTCGACGGGCGGAACGATGCCCATCGAAATCACCTCGTCGCGCAGTTTGCAGAGGTGGCCGTAGCTGTCGGCCAGGGCCTTGTTCTCCTCGGCCGTGCCCCTGACGTTCTTGTAGCTGACGCCCTGCTTCGTGATTTCGGTTTCCATCGCCATCAGGATGTGCTTGAACTCGTCGTTGTGCACGAACACCCCAGCGGGATAAACGAACGGCTTGCCGCCCATCGCCGCCGCAATCATGCAAATCGACAGGTAGGCCGGACTCTGGAACGAGGAACGTCCGCGCAGGTCGATGATGTGCTTGCCGCCCTGAATCACCCGCTGCTGCAAATCGTGCCAGTCGCCCTCGGGCATCTCATGGCCGATCAGCTCGGAAAGGGGCCGTCCGGCGACGAGCGTCGTCGAAGCGAATACGGCCATCTGCTCGCCGTGGCCGCCGTAAGTGCGGCAGTTGCGGATCTCATCGGGCGAAATCTTAAAGTATTTGGCCAGTTCGCTGCGCAGGCGCGTGCTGTCCAGCGCTGCGAGGGTCGAAAGCTGCGACGGACGGATGCCCGCATAAATCAGCGTCACCAGCCCCGTGATGTCGGCCGGGTTGAAAACCACCACCACGTGCTTCACATCCGGGCAGTAAGCCTTGATGTCCTTGCCGAACTGTGCGGCGATTTCCGTATTTCCCTTCAGCAGGTCTTCGCGCGTCATGCCGGCCTTGCGGGCAGCGCCGCCCGACGAAACGACATACGCGGCATCCGTAAGCGCCTCTTTGATATCGCTCGTCCAGGTGATGTTCACCCCCTCGAACGCGCAGTGGTAAAGCTCTTCGGCCACGCCTTCGAGCGCCGGAGCATACGGATCGTAGAGGCAGATGTTGGGCGTAAGGCGCATCATCAGCGCCGTTTGTGCCATGTTCGAGCCGATCATGCCGGCCGCGCCCACGATCGTGAGCTTGTCGTTTGTCAGAAATTCCATAACTGCAATATTTTTTTATCGGTACAATCCTGTACCCGGGTCTTTCTCATTGCCGCCGGGGCGCAACCCGGCGTTTGCGTGCGCCGTCCGGCGTTCGGGCCGGGCGGGTATCCCTGCCCGGCGGCGTTTCACTCCGGCAAACACCGCTGTATATGCCGGCATCGCTGTCCGGCCGCGGCTGCCTGCAGGCCGGTGCCGCCGCATGGCCGTCGGACAGCCACTTTCCAAGCCGATGGCAATGCATGGGCGGTGTTGTTTCATGGCCGGCGGCACAGCACGTGCGGTGTCGCCGCACGGGCGGCGCATTGTCAGGCTGCCGTCGTCAGGCTGCGGATTCCCGGGCCGCCAGGCAATGCGTTTCATGTTTCGTACCATTTTCCGCCCTGCCGCTCGCCGGCCGTTGCCTTTTTGCCCTGCCGTGCCGTCCAGCCGCTCCCGGACGCTCCCGATCGTCAGGCATCCCGGACAGCCCCCTCGTTCAACCCCTCCCGATTATCCGCCTGGCAGGTCACTCGACCTCCCGGCGGTTGCGCAGAGCGTGGGTGATGGTCAGCTCGTCGACGTATTCCAACTCGTCGCCGAAACCGATGCCGCGGGCGATGGAGGTGACTTTCAGCCCGGGAAACTGCCGGAGCCGGTTCATCAGGTAGAAAAGCGTGGTTTCGCCCTCGACCGAGGTCGAGATGGCGAGAATCACCTCCCGGATGCCGCCGGCGGCGATGCGCCCGGTCAGCAAATCGATTTTCAAATCCGACGGGGAGATACCCTGCATGGGCGATATGACGCCGCCCAGCACATGGTACAGCCCCTTGTACTGCCGCGTATTCTCAATCGAGAGCACGTCGGCGACCTGCTCGACCACGCAGACGGTCGTATGGTCGCGCTCCGCGTCGGCGCAAATCGGGCATATCTCTTCGTCCGAGAGGTTGTTGCACTGCGCGCAGTATTTGATTTCGTTGCGGAAACGGTCGATGCTCTCCGTCATTTCGGCCACCGACTCCCGCTCCATGCGCAGGATGTGAATCGCGAGGCGCAGCGCCGTGCGACGTCCCACCCCCGGCAGCTTCGACAGCTCGCCGACGACATCCTGTAAAAGTTTAGACATTCAGATTGTTTCGATTTTCCGGCATTCGAGCCACCCTTTCTTGCCGTCGGCAATCACCACCTCGCACCAGCCGTCGAGGCGGTCGGTGATGGTCACCACCGTACCTTCGTGCAGCACGAAGAGGTCGGTCGCCGATTTGTCGGGCGAACTTTTCACGGCGGTCGAGGCGGTCATCACCACGGCCGACCTGTCGTCGAGCATCTCGCGGCGCTCGCCCAGCGCGAACCACGTCGTGAGCATGAACAGCAGCGCCGCGACGACGGTGCCGTAGAAGCCCGCCTTGCGCAGCGACAGCCGCTGTGCCAGCAGGTAGACCAAAAACAGCGCCAGCATGCAGGCCAGCAGCGCGAGCGACAGGACGCTCCACGCCGTGCAGCTCATCGTATGGCGGATGCCGCGCATCCACGTCACGAGGAAAAACTCGGGAATATCCTCGATATTATCTTTCGTGCGGGCTTCGGCGACGCTCAAGTTGTAACGGATGTCGTCGTTGCCGGGTGCCAGCCGCAGGGCCCGGTTGTAGAAGAGGATGGCCTTGCCCATGCGCTCCTCCTTGAAGTAGGCATTGGCCAGGTTGTAATACAGTTTCACGGAGCCCACCCCGCGGGAGAGTATCTGTTCGTAGGTTTCGGCTGCCTTGTGGAAATCGCCGTTGATATAAGCCGTGTTGGCCGTGTCCCACAACTGGGCCGCCGTCGGCTGCGCAGGGGCGCCGGCAGGTTCCGCCGCGGCCTGCACCAGGCTGTCGGCCGGCTCCTGCGCATGGGATGCGCCGCAGCCCAGCAGCAACAGGAAACATATAATCGCTCGTTTCATTGGCTGTTGAATTTTATTCTTCGTTTGCAGTGCCCGGCATAGTCGGCCCGCAGCTCCCGCACCCGCTTAACGCAAACGTTGTCATCGTTTTATCACCGCTTCGATACGCGAAATAATATCCACGCCCTCGCCGTACACCTCGCTCATCTGCGCCGATGCGGCCGGCGAGTACTGCGCCTCGTCGCACTTGGTGATGATGGCCGTGAAGCGCTGCGACGCCTCGGCCGACACACCGCGCTTGTGCAGCTCCTCGCGGACGTTCTCTTTGGTCAGGTTGGCCACGGGAATGTTGAACTTGTCGCTCATATAGCCCCACAGCGCCCGGAGCATCTCCTCGTAGAAAGCGTGGCGGTTCTGCTCCTCCATGTACCGCTTTGCGGCCCGGAAACGCTGTACGGCGACCTTGTTGGCCCGCTTGCCGCGCACCAGGGCGGCGTTCTGCGACTCGCGGATCTGCTTGCGCAGCGCCGCGTAAATCATCGCAAAGAGCACCAGTATGCCGAAGAGCAGTATCCAGTAAAGCGTGCTGAAAAGGAACGGCTCGCGCACGGGGCGCAGCTGCGCATTGCCCAGTTTGATGAAGCGGATGTCCTGCCCCAGCAGCTTGACCTCCTCTTTCGACATGCCGCGCCCCGGCACGACATAGGCGTCGCCGCCTCCCTTGGTGTCGGGCGTGATGTCGAGCGCCAGCGGCTTCGAACGCAGTGTCATGTACTGCATCCGCGCGGGGTCGAAGTAACTGAACTCCACGGGTTCGATGTCGTACGTGCCTTCGGCGCGGGCGATGAAGGGGTATTCGAACTGCCGGTAACCGGAAATGCCGGCCGCCGAGGTGTTGATCGACTCGGTGGTCTTGACGTTGTACTGCTCGAACGAACTCGGCAGCGTCAATTTGGGCGCCTGCACGAACGTGAGGTTGCCCGTACCGGAAATCTTCACGGTGTAGGTCGCCGCGGAGTTCGCGGCCAGCCGTTCGGGAGGCAGCGCGGCGTCCATCGTGAACGTCCCCACGGCACCGCTGAAGCTGGCGGGAGCACCCGCCGGCAACGGTTTGACCGTGATGTTCAGCTGCGGGCTCTGCACCTTACGGGGGACATTGACGAAGTCGTGCCCTCCCCCGAAGAAGGGGTCTGCGTTGCGGCGGCTCTGGATGATGACCTGCGCCACGGCGGTCAGCTCGGCAGGCTCGATGGTGAGCGTGCCGGCCTGCTGCGGATAGAGCAGGTACTCCTTGGCCACGAGCGTTTCGTAGACTTTGCCGTTGTAAGTTTCACGCTGGCGGCGGGCGTTGTCCGTATTGAGTTCCTGCGCCCAGAAACCGTTGAACGAGGGGAACTTCACCTCGTCGTACCCTACGACCGGCACCCGTTCGTAAAGCTTGAACGTCACGCGCAGGGGTTCGCCCTTGTAGACCGACGTGCGCGACACGATGGCCCGCAGCAGGATGTCGTCCTTGGCGACCCGGCTCTGCGCCGAATTGTCGCCCGCAACCTCCTCGCGGCGCTGCGGCTCTCCTTGCGGAGCATTCGCCGCCGGGGCCTTGCCCTCGTCCACAATCTCGATCGGCAGCGGCTTGGTACGGTAGGTCGTACCGTCGACCGCAATCTCCGCAGAGCCGACCGTAACGTTGCCCTCGGCCTGCGGCAGCAGCACATAGGTGATTGTGTAATTTATCACCCGTGTCATCGCATTGTTGACAATCTGAATCGACTGCCCCCGGGCCTCCGCAGGCCCGGCTATCACGTCGAACCCCTCGAATGCGGGAGCCTTGAACGTGCCGTCGTCGGGCATGGCGTTGAGCGCGAATTCCACACGGAACGGGGTGCCCACGGCGACCGTCAGCGGCGAAGAGGCCTCGAAAGTGACTTTCTCGGCAGCCGATGCCGAGAAAATCGCCAGCACGAGGAGCGCCGTCAGGGATATTTTCGCAATGATATCTCTCATTGAGCTTTACAATAAAATCTCTTTCAGATTTTACAACGTAAACTTTTGCCCGTTAGTATTCCGCGGGCCGGTTTTTAATGCTTGAAATCGGCAAAAAAATCGTTGCCCTTGTCGTCGACGATGATGAATGCCGGGAAGTTCTCGACATAAATCTTGCGCACGGCCTCCATGCCCAACTCGGGGAAGTCCACGACCTCGACCGATTTGATGGAGTTCTTCGCCAGGATCGCAGCCGGGCCGCCGATCGAGCCGAGGTAGAAACCGCCGTACTTCTTGCAGGCGTCGGTCACCTGCTGCGTGCGGTTGCCCTTGGCCACCATCACCAGCGAACCGCCGTGCGACTGGAACAGGTCGACGTAGGGATCCATGCGTCCGGCCGTCGTGGGGCCGAACGAGCCCGAAGCCATGCCGTCGGGCGTCTTGGCCGGGCCGGCGTAATAGACCGGGTGCTTCTTGAAGTACTCGGGCATCGGCTTGCCTTCGTCGAGCATCTGCTTGATGCGGGCGTGTGCGATGTCACGGGCTACAATGAGCGTGCCCTTCAGGTTCAGGCGCGTTTTAATCGGGTATTTGGTGAGTATCTCGCGCACCTTGTCCATGCCCTCGTCCAAATCGATGTCCACGGCCGGCGACATGGCGGGAGCCTGTGCGGGCAGGAAGCGCGCCGGATTCTTCTCCAGCTCCTCGAGGAAGATACCCTCGGGCGTGATTTTGGCCTTGATATTACGGTCTGCCGAGCAGCTTACGCCGATGGCCACGGGGCACGAAGCCGCGTGGCGCGGGGCGCGGATTACACGCACGTCGTGCACGAGGTACTTGCCGCCGAACTGTGCGCCGACGCCGCTCTGCTGGCAGATTTTGAGCACCTTCTCCTCCCACTCCAAATCGCGGAAGCAGCGGCCTCCCTCGTTGCCCGACGTGGGCAGCTCGTCGAGGTAACCCGCCGATGCCTTTTTCACGGTCGAGAGGCACATTTCGGCCGACGTGCCGCCGATGCAGAGGGCCAGGTGGTACGGCGGGCAGGCCGACGTGCCGAGATCCTTGATATGGGTCTTGATGAATTCGGTCAGCGACTTCTCGTTCAGCAGCGCCTTGGTCTGCTGGTAGAGGAAGGTCTTGTTGGCCGAACCGCCGCCCTTGGTGATGAAGAGGAATTCGTACTCCATGCCGGGGTGGCCGCCGTAAATGTCAATCTGCGCCGGGAGGTTCGTCCCCGAGTTCTTCTCGTCGGTCATCGTGAAAGGCACGACCTGCGAGTAGCGGAGGTTGCGCTCCTTGTAGGTTTCGTACACGCCTTTGGCGATGCATTTCGCATCGTCGGCGCCCGTATAGACGTCTTCGCCCTTGTGGCCGATGCAGATGGCCGTGCCGGTATCCTGGCAGGTCGGAAGCTCGCCCTCGGCCGCAACGACCTGGTTGAGCAGCATGGTGTAGGCCACGAACTTGTCGTTGTCGGTGGCTTCGGGGTCTTCGAGGATATTGCGCAGCTTCTGCAAATGGGCGGCGCGCAGGTAGAACGACACGTCGCTGTACGCGGCTTTCGACAACAGTTCAAGGCCCGCAGGGTCTACTTTCAGTATCTTACGCCCGTCGCACTCGACGACCTTTACGTAATCTTTCGTCAAAAGACGGTACCGGGTTTTGTCTTCCCCCACGGGGAACGGCTCCTGATAGATGAAGTCTGCCATAATGTTGTATGTTTATGTTATGTTTGTTCTCGTCAAATAACCCATGTCCGGACAAATGCCGTCCGCGCCGGAGCCGCATGTATACTCCGCTCCGCAAGGAGCGCCGTACACGGACGGGCTCCGCTGCTCCCCCAAATGCGCAGGCCGCTGCGGCAGGCCCCTGTCCTGTCCCGCCCTTCCGCCGCGGCAGAA